>Ga0172367_10008409_pt1 | contig 11530 bp, 11 predicted proteins | sample Lak10m_FD_114542 | JGI IMG/M metagenome (GOLD analysis project Ga0172367, IMG submission 114542) | Freshwater microbial communities from Kabuno Bay, South-Kivu, Congo - kab_022012_10m | ecosystem: Environmental > Aquatic > Freshwater > Lake | place: Democratic Republic of the Congo: South-Kivu...
GCCTGGCGCACCAGTCCGAGGTACACGTCCTGCACCAGGTCGTCGGTGCGCGCCCGGTCGTTGCCGGTGAGCCGACTCGCGTAGCGATAGACGCGGGCGACCGTGGCGTCGTAACACGCGACGAGGCCCGCCTCGTCGATCACGTTCCACGGCCCGGTGTCCACCATCACCCATCATGACGCCGCGCGAGGGGCGGTTCCGTCGCGGTGGCGAAGAATCAGGTGGTGGCAATCAGCATGGCCCGGATGCCGAGACCCATCACGAACAGGCTGCCCAGCCCGTACAGCAGGTACAGGCGGTGCTTCATCTGGAACCGGTAGCTGTAGATGATGGCGATCGCGATGATGGCGACGAACCCGTAGAAGGCGTGGAACTGCGGCAGCGGCACCTTGTACTTGCCCACCATCACCGCGCCGAGCACCACCTGCACGAACACCGTGCTCTCGGCGATGCCGATGAACCACCACAGCGCACGGGTGCGCAACTGCGGCACCCAGTTCGCGGTGAGTGCCCACAGCCCGGCCAACGCGTTGCCGATGATGACCACCCAGGCCCAGCCCTCGTGGATGGATTTGACGGTCTCGAGACCTGCAGCGAGCATCAGATGGAGGCTACTCGCCGCACCCGAAACCACCCACGAACGAGAGGATGGTGTCGCTGTTGGCCGCGCCGGTGAGGAAGCCGCTGAGACCGTCCTCGATGTAGAACGACGGACCGCTGATCTCGTCGCCCGCATTGATGAGTGCCGCCGGGTAGGCGGCGCGGAGGAACTCGACACTCGCGCCCACGCCGACGCCGGCGTCGGTGACGAGACCGAACGGGTTGATGGTGGGCGCGAACGCCGGACCGTAGGTGTACGCCGCGAAGTGCCGGAGCCCGGTTGCCGCCGGCGAGTCGTCGGTGAAGAACAACGCGAGGTCGTTCCAGTCGACGAACCGCACCTGGGTGCCGGGGCATGCGGCGCCGATGGCCAGCGGGTCGACCCATCCGCTGTCGCTGGTGGGTGCACCGAGGATGGTGCCGACGTAGTCGACCACGCTGTCGGCATCGGCGCCGAACAGCGCATCGCCCAGACCCTGTGCCGACAGCCCCAGCCCCTCGACCGCCGGGATGGTGGACGTGGTGGACGTGCTGGAGCTCGAGGTGGTGGACGACGACGTGCTGGTGGTGGACGACGAGCTGCTCGTGGTCGACTCGGCCACCGAGGTCGACGTCGTGGTGCTGCCACTGCTGCTGTCGGCGCTGCTGGTCTCCTCGCTGCACGCGCTGAAGGTGAGACCGAGGACACCGACGGTGAGGACGGCGAGGGCACGACGTGTGGTCATGCGTCCAGTCTGCCAGCACGCGCGCCGGAAGAACGTGCAGGTCAGCGGATGAGTGTGTCGGCCTCGTGGCCCGTCTCGACCAGTCGCAGCACACCGTCGACCACGTCGATCACCGTGACCGAGCAGTTGTCGAGGCTGGTGCTCACCAGCCGATCGTCGCCGATGGCCACACCGATGACCGCGTTGATGGCGACGAAGTGACTGAACACCACCGTGTCGGCGGGCAACGCGGCGATCGCCGCCACCACGCCATCACGGAACGCGGAGTACGTCGGCCCGAGATCGGCCCACGTACCGGCCATGCTGCGCCGCAGCCAGTCGACGCGCTCGGCCATCGGCACACCTTCGGGCGAGGGGATCTCGGCCACGTCGGGCTCGACGCGCACCTCGGCTCCCCACGCGGCGGCGAGCGGGAACGCCGTCTGCCGGCAGCGCAGCAGCGGGCTGGTCACCACGGCCAACGGCCCGAGCGGCGCCAGACGACGAGCCACGGCCAACGCCTGCTCACGACCCAGCTCGTCGAGGCCTGGGTCGGGATCGGTGTCCCAGCCGGCCGCGGCACGGCCGTGGCGCACGAGGTGGACCCGCGTCATTCGAACAGCCAGCCCTCGCGCAGCGGCTCGGAGGACCCGGCCTCGATGAACCACTCGTGGCCGAACGCGAACGCGAACTGTTCGTCGGGCATCGTGCTGAAGAACCCGGCGTCGGTGATCTGGCTCTTGTGGCAGCGAATGCTCTCGCGCTTCTGCTGCACGTACGCCGACACGTCGACGCGGTGTGTGATCTCGGCCTCCGGTGTGCCCATCGGGTTGCCGTCGTCGGCCGGGCCGTTGGGGTCCCAGTCTTCGCCGTCGGGACCGCCGCTGCCGCCCTCGGCCTTCGCCATCTCGAAGAACCGCACCATCTCGTCGCGGTTCATCGTCGCTTCGAACACCTTCGGCGTGCCGGCGAGCTCGGCCGCACGATGCCCGACCTGGTGCACCTTGATGTGGTCGGGGTGGCCGTAGTTGCCATGCCAGTCGTACGTGGTGAGCACGTCGGCGGCCTCCTCACGCAGCACGGCGGCCAGTCGCTCCGCGGCTTGGTCGAGCGGTGCCTGGAAGAACGCGTCGGGCGCATGGTTCTGCTCCCAGCCGGTCATGCCACTGTCGGCGTAGCCGAGCCACACCAGGCGGTGCACACCGAGCACGTCGCACGACGCTGCCGTCTCGGCCATCCGTCGATCGACGAGCGACTCGCCCGGGGCGAGATCGTCGGGCACCTCACCGTGATCGCCGTGCGTTGCCACGACGAGCACCACCCGATGGCCCTCGGCGACAGCGCGCGCGATGGTGCCTCCGGTGGAGATGCTCTCGTCGTCGGGGTGTGCGTGAAAGCAGACGAGTGTTCCCATTGGGGAAAGTGTCTATCAGCCGTTGGCGGGACTGCCGTCGGCGACCGCGCCACTGGCCACGAGCGCGTCGATGCGATCGGCGGCGATGCCCCAGTCGGCGAGCACGGCGCGGGAGTGCTGGCCCGCATGCGCGGGCGCCGACACCACCTCGGGCTCGGTGCGTGAGAACCGAGGTGCCGGCCGTGGCTGGGTGACACCGGCGACCTCGATGAAGGTGCCGCGGGCCACGTTGTGGGGGTGCTGCGCGGCCTCGCCCATGGTGAGCACCGGGGCGAAGCACACGTCGGTGTGCTCCATCAGCGCGCACCACTCGTCGCGGGTCCTGGTGAGGAACAGCGCCTCGAGGCGATCCTTGAGATGCGGCCACATCGACTTGTCCATCTGCCGGGCGAACTCCTCGTCGCCCTCCAGGCCGGTGAGGCGCATCAACTCGGCGTAGAACTGCGGCTCGATGGACCCGAGGGAGATGTACTTCCCGTCGGCGCACTCGAACACGTCGTAGAAGTGGGCGCCGGTGTCGAGCAGGTTCGTGCCGGGTGCGTTCTCGTCGAACATGCCGATGGTGCGGAACGCCCAGAACATGCTCATCAGCACCGCAGCGCCGTCGACCATGGCCGTGTCGACCACCTGGCCCTTGCCGCTGCGCTGCGCCTCGAGCAACGCACACACCACGCCGTAGGCGAGGAACATGCCGCCGCCGCCGAAGTCGCCGACCATGTTGAGCGGCGGCACCGGGGCCTCACCCGCACGACCGAAGTGGGCCAGCGCACCGGCGAGCGAGATGTAGTTGATGTCGTGTCCGGCCGCCTGGGCGTACGGGCCCTCCTGACCCCAACCGGTCATCCGGCCGAACACCAGCTTCGGGTTGCGCTCGAGGCACACGTCGGGGCCGACACCGAGGCGCTCCATCACGCCCGGGCGGAAGCCCTCGATGAGAGCGTCGGCATTCGCGACCAGGTCGAGCAGCGTGGCCACACCGTCGGGGTGCTTCAGGTCGAGCGCCACGTTGCGCCGACCGCGCAGCATGACGTCGTAGTGCGCGCCGGCGGGCGCCGGGCCGCGCACGCTCTGTGCGCGCTCGACGCGGACGACCTCGGCGCCCATGTCGGCCAGCAGCATGGCCGCGAACGGGCCGGGGCCGATGCCGGCGATCTCGATGATGCGGTAACCGGAAAGGGGTCCTGACATGCCCGCCGTTCTAGTCGACCGACCCCGCCGTCACGTCACCCGGCGCGACGCAGGTGACTGTGGATGCTGTCGACGAACAGCGGCCACAGTGGCTCGGGCAGGTCGTGCCCCATGTCGGCGACGAACAGCAGATGCGCGCCCGGGATGAGCTCGGCCGTGCGGAAGCCACCGCTGGGCGTGATGAGCGTGTCGTCGCGACCGTGGATGACCAGCGTCGGCACGTCGAGCTGCTGCAGCCCCTCGGTGCGCGCACCGCTGGCGTAGATGGCGGCCATCTGCCGCGGCCCGCCTTCCGGGTAGAACGAACGGTCGTAGGAGGCGGCCGCGTTCTCCTTCACCTTCTGCTCGTCGCGGAACCGCTTCGACTGCCACACCATCCACTTCGGCGACTCGTCGATGTAGCCCTGCCGGTCGGTGGCGGGCGGCGACAGCAGCACCGCGGCCACCTCGGGGGCCGGCTGCCCGACCTCGGGCTCGCCCGGCATCGACATCACCGAGATGAGGCTGCGCACCCGTGTGGGGTGCTCGATGGCCATGGTCTGCACGATCATCCCGCCCATCGATGCACCCATGATGTGCGCCCGCTCGATGCCGAGGTGGTCGAGCAGGCCGATGGCGTCGGCGGCCATGTCGCTGAGCGTGTACGGCACCGCGGGCACGGGCTGGCCGCTGAACACCGCGGTCATCAACTCACCGAGGTCGACCGTCTGACCGTCGAGCTTGGTCGACAGGCCGCAGTCGCGATTGTCGAACCGCACCACGTGGAAGCCGCCGGCGGCGAGCAGGCGGCAGAACTCGTCGTCCCACGCCGTCATCTGTGCGGTGAAGCCCATCACCAACAGCAGCGTCGGGTGGTCGGGCGAACCGAACGTGTCGTACTCGAGTTCCATACCGGTGGTGACGAGGGCGCGAGGCATTCGTGCAGGCTACCGTGCCCATTCATGACGACATTTGGCGTACACGTCGGCCTGCAGCACACCACGGCCGACGAACTCCGTTCGGTGTGGCGGCGCATCGAGGACCTCGGCTTCGGCTGGATCAGCGTGTGGGACCACTTCTACGGCGCTACCGGCAAGCCCGACGACGCGGCCTGCCTGGAAGCCGTCGCGATGCACGCCGCCCTCGCCTGCACCACGTCGAAGGTGCGTGTCGGGTCGTTGGTCTACAGCGTCGGCTACCGGCACCCGGCCGTGCTGGCGAAGGCCATCACCGCCATCGACCAGCTCAGCGGTGGCCGCGCCGACATGGGCATCGGCGCCGGCTGGGCGAAGGTGGAGTACGACGCCTACGGCATCCCGTTCCCCGAGATCCGTACCCGCATGGATCAGCTGGAGGAAGGCATCCAGTGCCTTCGCGGCCTGCTCCACGACGACGTCACCTCGTTCGACGGGCAGTGGTTCCAGCTCAGCGAGGCCCGCAACGAACCGCGTCCCGTGCAGGCGAAGCTGCCGATCTGGATCGGTGGCGGCGGCGAGAAGCGCACGCTGAAGATCGCCGCGCAGCACGCCGACGGCTGGAACGTGCCGTTCATCGCGCCCGATGCGTTCGCGCACAAGAGTGCCGTGCTCGATCAGCACTGCGCCGCCGTGGGCCGCGATCCGAGCGAGATCAAGCGTGCGGTGAACGTGGGTCTCGCCTACACCGAGGAGAGCCTGGTGCAGCAGTTCGGGGCACTCGCCCCGATGGTGAAGCCCGGCGTGCTGAGCGGCAGCGACGACCAGATCGTCGACCGCATCGGTCAGTACGTCGACGCCGGCGCCGACCAGGTGAACATCGCGCTGCGGGCACCGTTCCAACTCGAGCCGCTCGAGCGGTTCGCCGAGGCGCTGCACCTGTCATGAACGTGCACGTCTTCGCCCCTGGTCGCGTCAACCTCATCGGCGACCACACCGACTACACCGGCGGGCTCGTGATGCCGATGGCCATCGACCGGTACACCGAGATCAAGGGCAGCCGCGGCGGCGATCGCGTGCGACTCACCTCGTACGACGAGCCTGATCCGGTCGACCTGCCGCTCGACGTCGACGATCCGCAGCATGCCGAGCCGGCATGGGCGAAGTACGTCGCAGGCGTGGTGGCGGAGGTGCACCCCACCGAGGGTTTCACAGGCCACGTCAGCACCGACATCCCCATCGGCGCCGGGCTCTCGTCGAGTCATGCGCTCCAGGTTGCCGTCGCCATGGCCCTCGGCCATCGCGGTTCCATCATCGAGCTCGCGCAGCTCACCCAGCGCGCCGAGAACCGTTCGTCCGGCGTGCCCACCGGCATCATGGACCAGTTGTCCATCGCCGCCGGGGTGAAAGGGCACGCGCTGATGATCGACTGCGGTGCGCTCACCGTGCAGCCGGTGCCGGTGCCCGACGACCTCGAGGTGGTCGTGCAGTTCATCGCGCACCGCACGCTCGTCGGCAGCGCGTACGCCGACCGCGTGGCCGAGTGCGCAGCCGCCGAGGCCCTCATCGGACCGTTGAGAACTGCGACGCCCGAACAGGCTCGCGCCATCGACGATCCCGTGTTGCGACTGCGTGCCATGCACGTCACGGCCGAGAACCAGCGCGTGCGCGACTTCGCCGCCGCCCTCGCTGCCGGCGATCTGGTGGAAGCCGGTCGGCTGGTGAAGGACGGCCACGAGAGCCTCCGCCTCCTCTACGCCACCTCCACACCGGTGATGGACGAAGCTGTCGAGCGCCTCAACGCCACCCCGGGCGTCTACGGCGCACGCATGACCGGTGGCGGCTTCGGTGGTTGTGTCGTCGCACTCACCGAGCCCGGTGTGCTCACTCAGGGCTGGGTGGTACAGGCGGTCGACGGTGCTCGCGTGGTGGAGTCGTAGCACGCACTAACGTGCCCGCAGAGGGAAGGAGCGCACATGGCCGCCAGGGTGCTCGCCGACGGACTCACCTTCGCTGAAGGCCCCCGTTGGCACCAGGGAAAGCTGTGGTTCAGCGACTTCTACGACCATGCGGTGAAGACCGTCGATCTCGACGGGCACGTCGAGACGATGGTGGTGCTCGACGACCGCCCCAGCGGCCTCGGCTGGCTGCCCGACGGACGGATGCTCATCGTCGCGATGCAGCAACGAGCCGTGTTGCGGATGGAGTACGACGCGCTCGTGGTGCACGCCGACCTGTCGCACATCGCCACGTTCCACTGCAACGACATGCTGGTCGACTCCATCGGTCGCGCCTATGTGGGCAACTTCGGCTTCGACCTCGACGCCGCCGAGATCAGCGGCGACTTCGCCGGAGCACTCGCTGCGTACGAGGGCGCCGCGCTGGCACGGGTGGACCCGCACGGCCAGACCCACACCGTGGCCACCGGGTTGATGTTCCCCAACGGCATGGTGCTCACGCCCGACGGCGGCACGCTGGTGGTGGCCGAGTCGATGGCCCGCCGCCTGACGGCGTTCGACGTGGGCATCGACGGCAGCCTCACCAACCAGCGGGTGTGGGCCGAACTCGACGCCGTGCCCGACGGCATCTGCCTCGACGCAGACGGTGCCATCTGGCTGGCCGACGCAGCCGCGCCACGGTGCGTTCGCGTGCGCGAAGGCGGCGAGGTGCTCGACGCGATCGACGTCAGCCGCCGAGCGTTCGCCTGCATGCTCGGCGGCGCCGATGGCACCACGCTGTTCATCGCCACTGCCGCGGCGTCGTTGGCCGACGTCGCGTCGAAGCAGCGCGAGGCGTGCATCGAGATGGCCGAGGTGGCCGTCCCCCACGCCGGCCTGCCCTGAGGCGCGGCTGGTGCGCCGGTCTCAGTCGAGATCGAGCAGCTTCCGCTTCTGCGACTCGAACTCCTCGGGCGTGATGCTGCCGCGCTGCAGCAGCCCCTCGAGCCGCTCGAGTTGCTCGGGCACCGACAGGGTGGCTGCCGACGGGCCCGACGCCGCCGTGCGACGGGTGCGCACCTTCTCGACCTCGCGGTGGAGCAGGTTCTGCACGCCGGCGGGGTCCTTGATGTCGGTGAACCGCTGCTGGCCGTCCTCGCCACCCGACTCGATGAGCAGGTCGCCGGCGCCGAGCATTCGCTCGAGCACCCCTTGGGTGAAGTTGACGTTGTTGACGCGATCGAGGGGGATCTCCATCCCGCGCTTCGCGACCAGGCCCTGGCGGAAGATGACGCGCTGCGACGTGATGACGAACTCCGTGGTCTGCCACGTCGCGGCGCGGTAGAGCAACCACACCGCCGTTCCTGCCAGCACGACCAGCACCACCGGGCGGAGGATGTCCTTCATCGTGCCGTCGTCGAGCCGGATCACCCAGATGCCGACGACGATGGTGACCAGCAGCGAGAACGCCGGCTCCGCGAAGTACCACCAGTGCGGATGCATGTCGAGCGCGACGGTCTCGCCGTCGTTCAGGTGCTTCTTCGGGAACGTCATGGCGCGGACTGTAGCGTCCAACGTCGTGCAGGGCGACCATCTCCTCTCAGGTCTCGACCCCGCGCAACGCGCCGCGGTCACGTCGTCTGCGGCCCCGCTCGCTGTCATCGCCGCCGCCGGCTCCGGCAAGACCACCGTCCTCACCCGACGCATCGCGTATCGGGTCGAGACCGGCACCGCACTCCCCCGTCACGTGCTCGCGCTCACGTTCACCCGCGATGCTGCGAGCGAGCTCAAGCGACGGTTACGACGCCTCGACATCCACGAACCGATCGAGGCCGGCACGTTCCACAGCGTCGCGCTGCGCCTGCTCCGCGACCGGGCACTCGCCCGCAACGAGGCCCCACCCGCCGTCGCCAACGACCGTCTGCGCCTGATTCGTGAGTGCATCACCCAGTTGAAACTGCGCATCGAGCCGTACCAGGCGATGACCGACGTCGACTGGGCCCGCGCCCGCCTCGTCGATCCGCAGCGATACGAACAGGCCTGTCGATCGGAACGACGGCGCAGCGGCATCCCCGTCGGCCGCTATGCCGAGTTCCTCGATGCCTACGAACAGCTGAAGCGACGCCGCGGCGTACTCGACTTCGACGACCTGTTGGTGGGCACGCTCACCGGGCTGCAGTCCGATCCGGCCTGGGCCGATGGGGTGCGATGGAAGTATCGCCATCTGTTCGTCGACGAGGCCCAGGACCTCAACCCGCTCCAGCACGCAGTGCTCGAGGCGCTGCGCGACGGGCGGCCCGACCTGTGCCTGGTCGGCGATCCACGCCAGGCCATCTACGGCTGGAACGGTGCCGACCACACCACCCTCTCCGAGGTCGAGTCGCGGTACCCGGGCATCACCGTCGTCCCGCTCACCACGAACTATCGGTGCACACCGCAGGTCGTTCGCGCCGCGGCGGCAGCGCTCGTCGCATCGGGCCAGACCGACGACACCGCCAGCGAGCTGCCCGACGGGCGCGCCGTGGTCGTGCGGCACTACCCGAACGCCGAGGCCGAGCTGGAGGGCGTCGTGCGCGAGGTGCGTGACCTGCTCCACCACCATTCCGGCCGTCGCCTCGCCGTACTGGCCCGCACGAACGACCAGATCACCGCGGTGCAGCACGCGTTCACCCGGCACGGCATCGCCACCGAGCGCACGGCCGGCCGCTCGCCGCTCGACCTCGCGGTCGCCGAGGCCGCCCGCAACATGAACCGCGAACAGCTCGCTGCGTGGGCGGAGGGCGTCCTCGCCGACGCCGACGCCGAGCCGGTGCGCCGCCGGGTCGCGGAAGCAGCCGACCGCTTCCTCGCATCGGGCGAGACCGGCAGTCTGCGCGCCTGGATCGATCTGCACGCTCCGTTCGACGACCTCGAGACGGGCGACGACGGCGATGCCGTCTCCCTGCTCACCTTCCACGCCGCCAAAGGGCGGGAGTGGCACGCCGTGTTCGTCGTCGGGGCCGAAGAGGGCCTCGTCCCGCACTCGTCGTCGGTCACCGCAGCTGCCCTTCACGAGGAGGCTCGCCTGCTCTACGTGGCCCTCACCCGTGCCGAGCAGCAGTTGGTCATCTCCCACGCCGCAGTGCGCAACGGACGCGAGGCCGCGCCGAGCCGATGGTTGGCTGCCGTCAGCGCCACGGTCGACGACGGCGCACCCGTGCCGCCCCCGTCCGACTCGCCGTGGCGCCGCGCCCCCGCCGACCCGTTGACCCCGTATCGCGAATGGCGTGCGGGCATCGCAAGAGTGTCCGGCATGCCGGACACCGCGGTGTGCAGCGATCGTGTGCTGCGGTCGTTGATGACCGACCCGCCCACCGACGCCGCCGACCTGGCCCGGCGACTCGGCATCACCGAGACCGCGGCCGCCCGGTTGCGTCCGCTGCCGGCCACGCCCGGCTGACCATCACGTGACGGGTGTCAGCGCGATCGGATGCGCCACGTCGTTGCAGATGCTGCTCACGTCGACGCACGCGGTGCCCGTGGTCATCAGCGTCTTCGTCCCGTCACCGTTGTCGACCACCGTGTAGGTGCCGCCGCCCGTCAGCACGGCTCCACTTCCACCGCCGTTGATCGCGAACGAGCCACCCTTGTCGTTGTTCGGCGTGAAGCTGAACACCGCATCGCCGCCGGTGAACGTCGCGTCGAGGTCGAAGGGCAGACCGAGGTTGCCCACCGTTCCCGTGATCGAGACACCGCCGCCCGAGTAGCTGGCCGCGTAGCGGACCGAGTTCGTGTCGAACGTGATGCTCGCCTTGCCGATGCCGCGCTTCGACTTCGCCTCGAAGTCGACGGTGCCGCTCCTGTCCTTCTCTCCCGGCGCCGTGTAGGTGAACTCGGCATCGGCCTGCATCGGCGTGGACGACGGATCGACGGTGTTCTCGCCCGCGGACAGCACCGCGGTCACGGTGCCACCGGTGGGCGACCGATCGATCTTGCTCCGCGGTTGCGCGAGCACCGCGACGCTCTCACCTGGATCGAGGCCCGACGGGCCGGCGGACGGCGACACGCTCAGTTCCACGCAGCGGCCCGACTTCCAGCCCTTCTGTGCCGCGTCGACGATGAACATCATCACCATCATCCCGATGAGGTTGCCGGCCACCATCGACGAACTGGCGAAGGCCTCGGTCACGTTCAGACTCGCGCCGTTGAAGGTGTACGCCGGCTTGCTGCCCGAGCCGAAGGTGACGTCGATCGACTGCTCGCTCGTCCCGTCGTTGGCCGCCCACTGCACACGCGTCTCGCCGTCCTTCGACGCGATCTCGGCATCGTCGCCGACCTGGATGCGCACCTTCGAGTCGACGACCGCCTTCTGACGTTTGCCGTTCTTGCTGACCGTCACGTCGATGAGGGCTGCGACGTCGAGCAGCCCGTTCTCGGCCGGGCAGACCTGGATCTCCGAACGAGCATGGAAGTCGATCTGCATGCCGTCCTTCTCGGTGCCCGAGTAGCTCAGGTCGAGCGTCACGGCGTTGAGGGAGCCTTCGATGGTGCCGCCGTCGCCGAAGGTGCTGCTCCGCACCTCGTCGGCGTCGAGCCGATCGGTGCCGCTCACCATCACCCCCGCCGTCGTGCCCACCGCCATGTAGCCCATGAACAGCCCGACCATCGCCATCCCGCCGGTGCTGGGCGGTGCGGCGCCCCTGCGGAAGCCCGACGCCGGCGGCGGCACGGCCTTGACCACAGTCTCGGCGACCGGGGCGAACGCGCGCTGCAGCGCCGCAGCCATGCCCTCCGGACCTCCCATCTCCACGTCGA
>Ga0172367_10008413_pt1 | contig 11529 bp, 5 predicted proteins | sample Lak10m_FD_114542 | JGI IMG/M metagenome (GOLD analysis project Ga0172367, IMG submission 114542) | Freshwater microbial communities from Kabuno Bay, South-Kivu, Congo - kab_022012_10m | ecosystem: Environmental > Aquatic > Freshwater > Lake | place: Democratic Republic of the Congo: South-Kivu...
GTGATGCTAAGATGGCTATAGCTCATGAGGATCTCCTGATTGTTGTGATTATCATCAGATTATCCTTATGAGTCCTTTTATGCAAAGATCTCTAGGCGTTGCATTTCATCCTTGAATTGGCGACCTAACAACTTGTTAGGTGTTAGGTATTTGAAAAATCCCAAAATCCCTAACAGCCTGCAAGGTGACGATCGCTCCGTAAACCCCTAATCTAAACATATCGAAACAAATGATGTTCTTCATGACTTAATTAACCAGTTTGATTGGTTCAGGGCAAAACTATGACCACCGCAGTACTCACTTTTTTATCCGATATTCCTACTCAGTCAAGTATCACTACTCATAAAGTACGTGAGTTTTCGGCGGCGGACAAAACCACAACCCTCGAATTACTCAAGCAATATCGCAAAGCACCATCAGCATACCTACGCGATCGCATCGTGCGCCTAAATATAGGTCTAGTCAAAAAAGAAGTACATTTCTGGGCAGATCGTCACTCAGAACTATATGACGATTTAATACAAGTGGGGGCGTTAGGTTTAATTGGGGCAGTTGATCGTTTTGAACTAAATCGAGGTTATGCCTTTAGTTCCTTTGCTGTGCGCTATATTCGTGGTGAAATTCAGCATTATCTACGGGATAAAAATTCATCAGTACGTATTCCCCGCCGTTGGATGGATCTGCAACAGCAATCAGTACGAGTAATGCAAAAATTGCGTAATACCTTACAAAGAGAACCTTCTGCAAAGGAAGTTGCTAATGCTCTTGGCGTAACACTCAGTGAATGGCAAGAAGCAAAGCTCGCTTGCCAAAACCGTGCTCCCTTAAGTCTCGATGCACCAATTCGTTCTGAAGAAGAAGAATCTTCTTCTATCGGTGATCTTGTTGCCGATCCTAGAAGTAATATGCAGCTACAACAGGATGAGAAGTTTCGTTTACAGCAAGCGCTGTCTCTATTGGAGCAACGCACTAGAGAAATAGTTGAATTTGTCTTTATTGAAGATCTCCCTCAAAGAGAAGTTGCCAAAATGTTTGGAGTGAGTGCCGTCACAATTTCGCGTCAACTCAAGAAAGGTCTATCAACATTGCGTTGTGCATTAGAAGCTGAAGCTTGTTAATAAATACAGTGCTTTGCACTCAAATTCAAAAACGGAAATTTTCAAAAGTTTTGCGAAGCAAAACTTTTGAAAATTTCCGTTTTTTTGATATCGACCTACACTTCTTGAGGATTTATACCAATTCACAGAAGTATGGCTACACTTCTGTGAATTAAAAACCAAACCCCGTAAGGGTTTTAAAAGTACAAAATGGCGTAGCCATTTTGTACTTTGGTATTACGATCGCTTGCGAATGGGAATTTGGACTTCGCGACGCTTTAATGGGGATGGCGTATAGGGAGAGTCATAGAGAAATTCTCGTGGCTCACCAATAATTTCATACTCTGGGTGATTAATTAACCATTGCTTTAATCTTGCAATATGCTCTGGATAAGTACCATAGCCATAGGCTCCCTGTATTCCTAAGCTGACAACAAGCATCGGCGGATGATCTTCTACTTGGATCTCAGGAGATATTTGCTGTGGCTTGATCTCATTATTGTTATACAAAAAGGAAACCTTAGCTTTCCCCTGTTGCATGGGCTGATCGATAGTAGCGATCGGATAGCGTGCCTCGACAGGAGAGGTCATCGAAATATTATTGCTGCTGATATGACGAAATAACGGGTTAAAGGAATAACTGGTAGCATCGCTGAGGTTGCCTTCATAAGTATATGTACCTGAGCGATAAGCAGGATATTGCTTAACTTCAATGGTGTTATGGGGAGTAGGTGTGGGAAATCCGACTGGTAGAGGAGCAGACATAGCTTTTTTTACGGCAAAGAATGCAAAAGGAAGGGCGATCGCGCCAACAATGATGAGCAATTTAGAAAGTTTCATATTCCTATTATAAGAGGTATGTCTGAAGTATAAACAGCGATAAGGGCTTGGAGACCAAGCCCTTACCTTTACAAAAATGTAGGAATTTGGTCTCCAAATCCTCTTTGCTTTATCGCAAAAAACAAAAGATAAAGCAAAGTGCTATAAATACTGATAAGTCTTGAATATATAGATAACAATGATTGAGAGTTCAGCGAAAGTGAGCCAAGACAATAATAAGTGGCAGTTTTGGATCGATCGCGGTGGCACATTTACGGATATTGTCGCGCAGAATCCTGATGGTGAAATCCTGATTCATAAACTGTTATCTGAGAATCCTGATCGCTATAGCGATGCACCAATACAAGGGATTCGCGATATTCTTGGTATCTCTCAAACTGAACCTATTCCCACAGAACAAATTGCCGCAGTTAAAATGGGAACGACGGTGGCAACTAATGCCCTCTTAGAACGTAAAGGTGATCGCACAGTTTTATTGGTTACTAAAGGGTTTAGGGATGCATTACGCATTGGTTATCAGCATCGCCCCCATATTTTCGCCAGACATATTGTTTTGCCTGAAATGCTCTATGAGCAAGTAATCGAGATTGAGGAGCGCTATAGCGCCCATGGAGAAGTTCTGCTGCCCTTAAATGAGGATTTGGCAATTAGAGAATTACAAAAGGCTTTTGATTTAGGTATTAGGGCTTGTGGGATCGCTTTAATGCATAGCTATCGCTATCCTCAGCATGAGCAGAGACTAGCTGAATTAGCTCAGGAGATTGGTTTCACACAGATTTCCATATCCCACAAAATTAGCTCTCTGATCAAATTTGTGAGTCGCGGTGATACTACGGTTGTTGATGCCTATCTATCACCAATTCTTAAGCGCTATGTGGATCGAGTAAGTTCTCAACTTAATCAGACGCGCATTTCTAACGATTCTCCAGCAAGAGAAGGTGATAAGATTTTGCATCACCATAACCCTAGCCCCTCCCCCGCAGGAGAGCGGGAGCAGACTGCAAAATTAATGTTCATGCAGTCCAATGGGGGACTTACAGAAGCAGCATCTTTTCAAGGCAAAAATAGTATTCTTTCTGGCCCCGCAGGAGGAATTGTTGGTGCAGTACAGACTTGTTTGCAAGCGGGTTTTGCGAAAATTATTAGCTTCGATATGGGAGGAACTTCTACAGATGTAGCCCATTATGCAGGAAGTTATGAGCGATCGCTATCTACAGAAGTCGCTGGCATTAGGTTAAGTACGCCCATGATGTCCATTCATACAGTAGCGGCTGGTGGTGGCTCCTTGCTATTTTTTGATGGCGCGAGATATCGGGTTGGGCCCGAATCCGCAGGGGCTTTTCCTGGCCCTGCCTGTTATCGCAATGGTGGTAGTTTGGCGGTGACTGATTGCAATGTGATGTTAGGAAAGTTACAGCCTGAATTCTTTCCCAAAGTATTTGGCAAAAATGGGGATTTACCACTTGATCGCGCAATTGTAGTTGAGAAGTTTACGGAATTAGCCCAAACCATCAGCCAAACGACAGGACAAGCCGTTACTCCTGAAGTTGTTGCCCAAGGATTTTTAGAGATTGCGGTGGAAAAGATGGCAATGGCGATCAAAAAAATATCCGTCCAGCGTGGTTACGATGTTACTGAATATGTTCTCTGTTGCTTTGGTGGTGCAGGTGGTCAGCACGCCTGCGCGATCGCCGATGTCTTAGGTATGACCCAAGTATTTATCCATCCTTATGCAGGGGTTTTATCAGCCTATGGTATTGGTTTAGCGGATATTCGCACCATCCGCGATCGCACAGTGGAGTCAGAGTTAAATTTAGAGTTATTAGCAGAGCTAGCAGCTATTGCTCAAGAACTAAGTGAAGATGCAACAAAAGAACTCTTGTATGGTGATCCGACAAACGGGGATTTGCAGATAGAGACTAGCTTGAGGCTACGCTATGCTGGCACAGACTCTTCGTTAACGGTTGCCGTTCAAGACTTCTCACCACATATTTTAGAATCCTTAAGAACCAGCTTTGAAACTTTGCATAAAGAGCGATATGGTTTCATCTTTGCGGATAAAGTGCTAATGGTAGAAGCGATCGCTGTAGAAATCATTATTTCAAGGAAAAAGGAAAAAGGAAAAAGGAAAAAGGAAAAAAGCCAACAGCTAACAGCTAATAGCCAAGAGCTAATAGCCAACTGCCAAAAGGTACAGGTCTACATGGCAGGTGCATGGCGAGAGACTCCCATCTTGCGGCGAGAGGATTTGCAGGTAGGCGATCGCATTCAGGGTGCGGCGTTGATTATTGATGCGACGGGGACGAATGCGATCGAGCCTAATTGGGAAGCAGAGTTGAATGAGGATAATTGTTTGATATTGAGACGAATCTGTCTTGCGAAGCAAGAAGATATTCTTCAAGTCCCCCTTTACAAGGGGGATTTAGGGGGATCTTTATCTAAAGCCGAAGATAGATCCCTCCCAGCCCCCCTTGTAAAGGGGGCAGAAGAACCTCTGCAAGTCCCCCTTTATAAGGGGGATTTAGGGGGATCTTTATCTAAAGCTGAAGATAGATCCCCCCCAGCCCCCCTTATAAAGGGGGGAGAAGAACCTCTGCAAGTCCCCCTTTATAAGGGGGATTTAGGGGGATCTGTGCCTGATCCGATTAAATTGGAGATCTTTAATAATCTTTTTCAATCGATCGCTGAACAAATGGGATTTACGCTGCAAAATACCAGTGCTAGCGTCAATATCCGCGAGAGACTAGATTTCTCCTGTGCCATCTTTGACCGTGATGGCGAGCTGGTTGCTAATGCACCACATATTCCTGTGCATCTTGGCTCGATGGGTGAAAGCGTCAAAGCTTTGATAGGCGATCGCCAAGGTAATATCCATTTTGGTGATGTCTTCGCCACAAACAATCCCTACAACGGTGGTACACATCTACCTGATATCACGGTGATTACGCCTGTATTTATAGAATCTGAGCAGCCAATTTTTTATGTTGCCTCACGGGGACACCATGCCGATATTGGCGGAATTACCCCTGGTTCTATGCCTTCGCATAGTACGAGTATCGAAGAAGAAGGAATTCTCTTTAACAATTTTCAAATTGTAGAAAGTGGCAAATTTTGTGAAGCAGAAACCTTTGCCTTGCTAACTTCTAGCCAATATCCAGCCCGTAACCCTACCCAAAACATTGCAGATTTGCAAGCCCAAATTGCAGCGAATGAATGCGGCGCAAAAGAGCTTCAGCGTATGGTAGCTAGTTATGGTGCGTTAACTGTGCAGAACTATATGTGCCATGTGCGAGACAATGCTGAGTTAGCGATTCGGAAAGTGATCGCTAGTTTGGTCAAGGAAAAGGGAAAAGGGAAAAAGGAAAAAGTTGAACGGAAGTTTATTTATCCTATTGATAATGGTAGTCAGATTGTAGTTGCAGTCAGTTTAGATGCTGTTAACTGCAATGCGAAGATTGACTTTACGGGAACTTCAGCGCAATTAGGGAATAACTTTAATGCACCTCTAGCGGTCTGCAAAGCTGTAGTTCTCTATGTATTTCGGACTCTTGTTGATGATGAGATTCCCCTTAATGCAGGTTGCCTTGTCCCGTTAGAAATTACTGTCCCTGAAGGCTCAATGCTCAATCCTGTCTATCCTGCGGCGGTGGTGGCGGGAAATGTGGAAACATCTCAGGCGATCGCCAATGCCTTGTATGGTGCATTGGGCGTGATGGCAGCCTCACAGGGGACGATGAATAACTTTACCTTTGGTAGCGATCGCTATCAATATTACGAAACGATTTGCGGTGGATCGGGCGCGGGGATGGATTTTGATGGTACGGATGCAATCCAGACTCACATGACCAATTCCCGACTGACTGATCCTGAAATTCTAGAATGGCGATTTCCTGTACTTTTGGAACAGTTTGCGATTCGAGAGCATAGTGGCGGCAAGGGCAAGCATCAAGGCGGTAATGGGGTTACGCGACGTATCCAGTTTCTCGAACCGATGACTGCGGCGATTTTGTCCAGCAGTCGCGTTATTCCTCCCTTCGGTTTAAATGGTGGTGAGTCAGGGGCAACTGGGCGAAATTATGTGATCAGAAATGATGGCGCGATCGCTGATTTACCCAGCACAGCCACAGTCCAAATGGCGGTGGGTGATACTTTTGTGATAGAGACTCCTAGTGGTGGTGGTTATGGATAAAGAAAAATGTTACTTAATAGCTGTTTTTCTTTAATCAGTCATAATAAAGACGATTCCTGATTTTTGACTTGGAGTGATCGCCATGACTGCCTCACCACAGCAGTATTTGCGCCTTGATCTGGAGATAACAGTTCCCTATAACATTGTCCTTGAGGGATTGGATGCTTGGTTTGAGTGGGATCTGATATCTGAGGTGGATTTTAAATGGCGCAATGGTCGCAGTGCGGCAAAGCGCTTAACGGTTGTGGCGATTCAAAATGAGCAGATTCTCCAAGGGCTAGATCTTTGGCTAGAGCTAGGCTTAATCAAAGAAAAATCAGTAAAATTAATTTGTGAAACTCGTTTTGTTTGCGACATTAAGGCAAAGGCAGCAGAACCAGCGATCGCCAGTAGAGGTTTGCCAATCGCAGAGCCAAATCGCCCGCCTGCCAATATTTCGGGTTCACGATTGTCGCGATCGCCCATTGAATCGACCATTGAGCAGATACCGATAAAGCCTAAAGCGCCTCAAGAACCGAGTAAAGTCGCGCAAACAGTGCGATCGCTATTATCAGAATTCAGCACCATGTGGCTGCTATTTTTGGGCGTGTTTCTGGTGGTGGTTTCTTCGGGATTGCTAGCAGCTAGCCAATGGGATAACTTTTCGTCACAAATCCAATATTTGCTACTGTTGGCTTATACGGTGGGATTCTTTGGGGTGAGTTTCTGGACGAGCAAAAATGAACGTCTGCGAATGACCACTCGCGCTTTGCAATTGGTGACATTGCTCTTAGTTCCTGCAAATTTCTGGGCGATGGATGGTTTAGGCTTACTCAGAAATCCTGCGGGAATAGGCATTAGTGTGATCGCAGGTTGTTTACTTTCAGCGATCGCTGTGTTTCTATTGCAAACATCATTTACGTTTCGTGAAACTCAGACTTTATCTGAGGATTCATCAACTAACCAAAAGACAAAACGCACCAAAAGACAACTCAGCCACATCTCAGTTTTGGTGATTTTATTACTGGGTTGGCTACATCTGGGTTGGTTTCTATCCCCACACTATCCATTAATTGCCGTCTATTTGGGTATCAGTGGGATTGCCATTTCCACTTTTTTAAATCGTCGTCAAAGCTTAAATAGTGCCGATAGTTCGACATTTCCTCTTGCATTGATTACGGGTGCTTACAGTACCGTTTTGCTGATTAGTCGAGCGCTTTTATTTGGGAATATTTCGGTTTTTAAATTAGGTTTAGCTTTTGGGGTTTGCGGCTGGGTTTTAGTACAAATTACGAACAAAGCAGAAAAATTGCGATCGCCTTCTGAAACATCAGATTTAACTACAGTAAATTCATCAAACCTTTCATTTCAAGGGAACTTAGGCAAGGTTTTACTGGGTTTGGGTTGGTTAGTATCAGTTTGGGATCAATACCCTTGGCAAACTTTGGTGATTAGTTTGTTGATTGCATGGATACTCTGCGATCGCCTGATCAAACTAGCGCAAAGCATGGATTTAACCTATCTATTTTTGTGGGGCTTACAAATTCTCTGGTTAGTTCAAAGGCTAATTCCGAACGCTTGGAAAGCAGTTTCTACGAAGCAGTTATTAACACTTTTGCAAACTCAATCTGAAGTTAATTTGCTAGGGGTTTGTCTATTTCCCTATTTGATTATGACTTTAGTTGTCGCTGCAATTTATCGCGATCGCCACAAGTTCCATCTAGCCAACACTGCGGAGTTACTTGCTTTAGGGTTTGGGGGTTTACTAACTACTCTGAGTTTTGGTTATCCGTTACCGATATTTATCAACCTATCGCTTTCAGCCGTCGCCCTCTTAATCGTCCAAGCAAGGCGATCGCCTGCTAGAAAAGATCTCCATAGTCTCGTGTATTTTGCCCATATCGTTAGCCTCAGTGCAATTATCTCAGGCACATTCTTTTTTACTCGTACCACTGAGATATTTACATGGGTTGGCTTTCTGCTCATGACAATGTTGATCGAATGGAGCGCGGTTCTAGTAATTGGGAAATTTAGCTCTCTCCCCCAGTCCCTCTCTAAAGAGGCGAGAGGAGAAAGAAATCAACTCGAGATTCTCTCTACGAGTGAATCTCCAGAAAAAGGGATAGGGTCTGAGGGTGAGGTCATATTACCAACTGAGAGAGTAGCTGCGGGTAATCTCCATCTCCAAGCATGGCGAGATAGTGCATGGCACATTGGCGCAAGTTTAGCCGCTCTTAGCTATATTTTGATCTGGAATGCTCCATTGTCAGGACAAAGTGATAACAGAGAACTACTATTTTTAACCAGTTCTTGGGGTGTGGCTTGGTTAAGCGTACCTTTATCTTTGACATTTTTAGGAACTTGGCGCGAATTTGCCGATCGCGATTTGGCAATTAGACTGAGTATTGCAGGACTCGCGATCGCTCAGTTTTTGACATGGCAGGGTGACGGCTCACGTTTAATTGGTTTAGGTGTCGCCTTTGGCTTGATGCTGGTGAATACGCGCCGCAGCAAAACGCTCCTTACTGCTTTTAATACTGTTGGTTATGGCTTATTATTTATCGCCTTTTTACTGTGGCAATTCAAATCTGATGATGGCTCAATTGCCCAGTCTATCTTCTGGACTAATGGCATGGTTAGCAGTGCCATTTTGCTATATGTTCTCAACCATTGGCTCAAATATCGCCGCGATCGCCAAGTTCCTAATCTCAATTTATCCTTAAATCGATCCTATGCCCAAGCTTTTGACATTTGGTCAGCTTTAATCTCCGCAGCCCTACTGATTTTGCAAACGGTTTTAGCTGTTCTTGTTTTTGGGTTCAATGGTGATGATGAGCAACTATTTATCAATCTGTTACCTAGCACAGTCCTAGTCACGTTAGGGCTAATTTATCGGATCTGGCAATCTACCACAAAAGTTCCTTTTTGGGCTGAATGGGGAGTTGCATGGAGTGTGGAACTACTAGCTTCAGGGGCGATCGCCATTACGAATGGCTCAGCAGTTGAACTAGCGATCGCCAATATTGCTCTGGGCTTTCTCACCCAACTAGGCGGAGATTGGTGGATGCAACGCTCAGGCAAAAATGAATATCCTCGCAGTTGGGATGTCATTCCCTTGATTTATGGTGTGATGGGTTCGCTATTGAGAATTGGGAGTTTTAGTGGTCTTACGGGTTTATTCTCATTGAGTACATCCCTCATCGGTATCGGCATTGGGCGCAGAGCCTCCCAATCTAATCCTGTTTTCAAAGCGCTTACCTATTTATCCTTAGTAGTAGCCACTTTTTCCGCTTACGAGATACTTTTTTATCAAGTGGGATCGCGTTCTCAAGGTGGTAGCCTTGGTGACGGCTTAGTAATTCTCGCAACATTAGGTTGTGCGATCGCCTATGCCTATAAACTTTTTGTTAACTGGATTGCTCCCTATTTAAGACTTTCGATCCGAGAGATTGGTATTTCAGCGCATTTACATTGGGCAGCTAGCGCCATCTTTTTGTTATGTGGAAGTTTCTTCAGTCTATCAGTCACGGGTGGGTTACTTGGTGGCGGGATTGGCATTGCCTTGACGGTCTATGCGATCGCTGAGAGTAAGAGATCCCCCCTAGCCCCCCTTATAAAGGGGGGGAAAGATGAAGTCCCTCTTATAAAGGAGGGAATAGATCAAGTCCCCCTTTACAAGGGGGATTTAGGGGGATCAGATCTCTGGATTTATACAGGAATAACTACCGCAATTGGCACGATCGCCTATTTTATTTACTTTGCCTTTCCTAATCCTTGGTTGATTGCGAACTTCATTCAGCCCTATGCGGCGGCGATCGCCTGTATTATAGCCACTATGCTCTATCTACCACCTTGGGAAGAATGGGGCTGGGCAGCACGTCCTTGGCATAACTCTGCTTTTCTATTACCGTTGATCCTTACATTTGTGACCCAACAGGCGATCGCCACACCCTGCCTGATCATCGTTGGTATTTTCTACGCCATCTATGCCAACGTGAAAGGTCAAATCCGCGCTACTTACATCACGGTGTTTCTGTGGGATTGGGCGGTTTTCCTTTATATCTCTTTAATTGGATCATCCAGTTTCCCGATCAATACAATGATTCATGTGACGGTGATTGGCTTTTCTGGGCTGTATTTTGCTCAAGTCGAACCCAACCTGCGATCGCCTCATACAAAAGCACTCCGCCACGCTTTTCGAGTTCTCATGAGTGGTAGTATGGGACTAATTGCTTTTCTTTGTTCTTTTGCCAATATCACGATTGCGCTTTCGACTTGGGGCTTGAGTGCTGCTTTTATCATCGCAGGGCTAGCTTTGCGAGTTAGAGCCTATCTATTTATGGGAACGTTCACGTTTATTTTGTTAGTAATTACCCAAGCTGTCATTTTAGTTACGCAATACTCTTTTTTGATGTGGGCGCTGGGTATTATTGCAGGGATTGGATTTATTTTGGTTGCTGCGAATTTTGAAGTAAGGCGTGATCGTATTCTTGCTCTATTTCGTAATGTAGCGATCAAGTTGAAAGCTTGGGAGTAGAGTCAAATTTATGTGGCGATCGCATCTAGCTCGAAGTTTACATCAACACCGTAACCAACCCGAAGCCCGTTTTTTCCAACTTGCCACGATTGATTTAGAGCAGCGCCCGCGCAATCGTACCGTTGTATTTCGTGGGTTTCTGGAAAATAGCGATCGCTTTCAAGACTGTCTAAAAATTGTGACCGATGCGCGTAGTCAGAAGATTGACCAAATAGCCACCAACCCTTGGGCGGAGATAAGTTGGTATTTCACAAAAACGCGATCGCAATTTCGGATACTTGGCAAACTACTATTAATTGATAGTGAATCCGATTTAGATCTCCAGCAAATGCGCGTAGATGCATGGCAAGCTCTTTCGGAATCTGCAAGAACACAGTTTGCATGGGCGCATCCAAGAGAGCCGCGAGTTGAATTTCTCGAAATGTCCCCACCTGATCCTAAGCAACCACTGACTTCTTTTTGCTTACTATTGCTACAACCCATTGAAGTTGATCGCCTTGAACTACGAGGTACGCCCCAAAATCGCTGGATCTATCTACGGGATGAGCTAGGAAATTGGCAAGAGCAAGAAGTTAACCCATAACCTTCAGATGATTAGACCGCACTTGAGAGCAAGGCTAAAGTTGATAACTCATCCGTTCTGGCTTAGGATGCGTATGTATAGTAATGATGTTTATTTACTCTATGAAACTCTCCGAGCAAACCGATGTAGAAATACTGCAAGCTTGGCGATCGCGAAACAGTCAAGCTTTTGGCATCTTCTACGATCGCTATGGTGAGGGGTGTGACCAGAATTTGATGTAAGGGAGAAAAGGTGATAAGGTTATAGAGTTTGGGAAACCTGTAAAGGAAAGATTAATGTATGGATACAACAATAATTGAGAGCA
>Ga0172367_10008415_pt1 | contig 11527 bp, 9 predicted proteins | sample Lak10m_FD_114542 | JGI IMG/M metagenome (GOLD analysis project Ga0172367, IMG submission 114542) | Freshwater microbial communities from Kabuno Bay, South-Kivu, Congo - kab_022012_10m | ecosystem: Environmental > Aquatic > Freshwater > Lake | place: Democratic Republic of the Congo: South-Kivu...
ACTACCTGGGCCAGGGCTGGACCGCCCTCATGGGCCTGGCCTTCATCCCCCTGTATATCAAATACCTGGGCATCGAAGCCTATGGCCTGATCGGCCTGTTTGCGGTGTTGCAAGCTTGGCTAAGCTTACTAGACATGGGGATGACGCCAACGTTGGGGCGAGAAATGGCGCGTTTCACAGGGGGCAGTCATAGCGCGCAATCGATACGAGATTTGTTGCGCAGCATTGAAGTCATTGCCCTGGGTATTGCCGTGCTTATTGCCGGCGGCATCGCGCTGGGCGCCAACTGGATCGCGACTTCTTGGTTGCAAGCGGAAGCTTTGCCCGTCGAGGTGGTCGCCAGAGCCTTCGTGGTGATGGGGCTGGTCACTGCCATCCGTTTCATGGAGAGTGTCTACCGTAGCAGTATTGTTGGCCTGCAGCGTCAGGTGCTCTTTAATGTCGTGAATGGCGCGATGGCTACATTCCGTTGGGGTGGAGCTGTTGGTGTATTGATCTGGGTATCGGCCTCTATCGAAGCCTTCTTCATCTGGCAAGGACTGGTTTCCATCGCCACCCTAATGATCCTGGCGGTGACAACCTACGCCAGCCTTCCGAGTGCCGAGCGAGCTGGGCGCTTTTCACTAGACGCGCTGCGCGGTGTGTGGCGCTTTGCTGGGGGGATGATCGGTATCACCTTCCTCGCGCTATTGTTAACGCAGGTTGACAAAATCCTTCTCTCCAAACTGCTTTCGTTAAGCGAGTATGGCTATTACACCCTGGCCGCTGTCGTGGCTGGTGCCCTGTATATGGTGATCAGCCCCATCACCCAGGCGTTTTACCCCCGCTTATGTGAACTACATGCGCGCAATGACCAAGCCGCGTTGATCGACAGCTTCCACAAAGGTGCGCAGCTGGTCAGCGTGTTCGCAGGCAGCGTTGCGATCGTGGTCATCCTATTCGCCGAAACCTTTTTACGCCTCTGGACCCAAGACCCGGATCTCGCGCAACGCACCGCAACCCTGCTGGGTCTGCTGATGCTGGGTAATCTGCTGAATGGGCTGATGTGGATCCCCTACCAAACTCAATTGGCGCACGGCTGGACCAGCCTGGCGGTGCGTACCAACATCGTGGCGGTGGCAGTGATCGTTCCCGTCATTCTCTGGGCGACTCCTCGGTTTGGCGCGGAAGGCGCCGCATGGGTCTGGGTCAGTCTGAATGCAGGCTATGTGTTGGTCGGTATTCATTTCATGTATCGTCGAATCTTGGGCACTGAGAAGTGGCGCTGGTATGCGCAGGATGTTTTCATGCCTCTGCTTGCCGGGACCGCCGCTGCCGGTGCCTTGGCGGTGCTGTGGAACGCCGAGAGCAGCAATTTCGCCGATATGACTCTACTGACCCTGGCTGCTGTAATCACGCTCACCGCGACACTACTTTCGACACCGATTCTGCGTCAGTGGCTGCAGCAAACAGTCAAGTCAACTTTAAAGAAATGGAAGATTGCGTATGGGCATTGAAGAAAAAGTGGGCGATGTGTCGCTTCCTGAGAGCGCGGCAGACAAAGAGAAAAAAAACCCGCAAGTCAGCATTGGCATGCCAGTTTATAACGGCGAGCCATTTATTCGTGAAGCACTAGATTCACTGCTCGCCCAGACCTTCACCGACTTTGAGCTGATCATCTCGGACAATGCTTCGACGGATGGGACTGAGGCAATTTGTCGGGAGTATGCGGCGAAGGATGATCGGATACGGTATGTGCGGCAGCCTGAGAATCGCGGGGCGCTAGCAAACTTTCAGTTCGTGCTGGATGAGGCCGCTGGAGAGTATTTTATGTGGGCGGCAGCGGACGACTGGTGGTCAGAGAACTGGCTTTCGGAGAACGTGGCCAAAATAGAAAGGGAAGGGCTGCTTCTTTCTTTTGGCAAGTCGGTTCGGACAAAAGCGGATCTTTCTATCGACGGACCAATAAAGCGCTACGATTTCAAGTCTGACAACGTATCATTGCGGCTTGTACAGTATTTCATGACCGATGAGAACACAAAGGGAAATTTGTTTTACGGCCTGATCAATGCGAAATTCATTAAAAACATGGGAGTCTACGTTCCAAAGTGCAAATACGGAATTGAATACCCACATATTTACAAAATACTTGCTGCCGGAAAAATAGGCTGCGCAGAGAACGCCCTGTTGAAAAAAAGAAACCCCGTTACAGGGGTGCGCCGGTACAAATATACAACCCTCCAGCTGATTCTAAAGTATTTGATCAGCTTCAAGCACGTCATAAACAAGGACCGTATTTCCTATTATTTTGAATTTATTTCGCTCTCGCCGTCCGTAACCACCAAACTCCTCATTGCAGCGAGCATCCCGGCAAAGGTATTGATATCTTTATATTTTGAATACGTCCGTGGGGCACAGTTGGGGATAGAAATTCTACGCAAGGAGTTGGCCCAAAAAATAGGCAACAAGGGGATGCATTAAACGTATCTCACTTCCGGGCATCTCCAATACAGCCTAACTGGATAACTGTTTCTCCTGTTTTACATACTCCAGCCTCTTGATCAATGGCATCAGATTGATAGATTTCTCGTGTTGCTGACCGACTTGCATGATTCGAACCATTCCAGCACCTTTAATGCTGAAATTCTGGATCGTTTCTACTAATGACTGGAACACCGTTATGGCATCCTCTCTATCCTCTAATCGCCTTGCCTTGAATGAGAACGTGGAGAGAGTCCATGCAAAGGACATCTCTGTTGTAGTTGCGGGTTTAGTCCGCCGGGATGGTGCCAAGGGGGATCTAGCCTTGGCGTGTATCCGTTCGATCCGAGCCATGTTACCGGAGTCTGAAATCATTCTTTCGACGTGGCTCCAGTGTGACACTTACGGCCTTGAGGTAGACGTCTTGGTTAAATCGTCCGAACCTCAATCGACCCAGGATTGCACGGGACGTGCTTCAAATTTTCACAAGCAACGATTGTCCGTCTGCGCTGGTTTAGCTAAAGCTAGTCGAACTTACGTATTGAAGTTTCGACCGGACATCATCCTCAAAGGCCTGGCCATAATTGATGCCTTTGATTCTAGGCACGAACTCGACCCTCCTGGCCTATTGGGTAATAGAGTGATTCTGACTAACTTGTTTATTCCAAATCCCCTATTCGACCCCACGCTTTTTCATATATCGGACATCGTTCAATTCGGAACAAAAGCAGATATTTTAAGAATTTGGTCAAATAGTGCAAGTGCTGATATTTCACTGCTTGGAAATGCACATCCTAGAAGGATCTTCGGGAATTTCAGTGGCTACACCGATTTTCGCCTGCTGCCTGAACAGGCTTTAACAGTATCATGGCTTAATTCAGAACAGGTTGCGGTATCCTTGGATCATATTAATGACGGATCCGCCAGACAACTGAATGAATGGATCAGTATTCTATTTGGAAACTATATCATCCTAGATGCTCGCAACAGCGGCATTGAATTCCCGCAGCGATTTTTTGGAACTAGGCTGAAACGCAATAACCTAAGCGACGAACTCCGAATGCTCCCGCTTTATTTCAGCCAAGTACCACGATTCAAGGCTCTGAGAGCGATCAAATATTACGTAAACAAATATATTTACTGCTGGGTAAACAGCAATTATCTGAAAAGTATCGCCCATGTTATTATTCACACCTTGTTTCCCCGGGAGACTATCAACCGGATCTGGAAAAATCATGTCACCCGCTAAATCTTTTGATGCAGCCGTTGTTGTATTTTCTTCCGACGGATATAGCGACTTCTGGCATATATTCTTTGACTTCTATTTTAGAAATTCAGGCCTTGGGGATTTGCCCATTTATTTGATTACAGACAGTAAGAGCCATGAGCATCCTAACGTTAAGGTAATCAATTACCCTCATCTTGCGGGACAACCTTGGTCGACACGCATTTCGCACGGCTTGCGTATGGTTCCGCACGATTACGTCGTCGTTTTCACCGAAGACCTGCTGTGCACTCAACCATGCTCGGCCGAAAATATGAAAGAACTCATGCATTTTTCTCTGGCTCAGGATGTCACTTGTTTGCGTCTTGTGCCTTTCCCTCCGCCCGTTCCTCGCGGCGGCGGGATTTTTTCTGTTCTGGTCCCAAATTCTCTTCACCGTGTTTCCTTGCAACCCTCAATCTGGAACCGCAATCGGCTCTTGTCTTTGATGAAGGAAGGGGAAACACCTTGGGAGTTCGAGATCAATGGTTCACGCCGCAGCCGTTCAGACGATGCTTTTTATTGTGCTAACCGCCCTTTCCTTAGTTATCAGGAGGTTATTGGCAGGGGTCGCGTCACCCGCAAGGGAGCCAGACTGATTCGAAATGCGGGACTTGGTTCCTATTTGAAGAGGTCCGTTTACACCACGTTCCAGGAAATCGAACGGGATCTGAGCCACATGAAAGCGCGTGCTTTCTATCTTCTGCCTTCGTCGGTACAAGAATTTTTGATACGCAGACGTATCGTCGGGAGGGCCTTTCATGAATGAAGGCGCTGGTCCCAGAATTACGACTGTCATCACCTGCTTTAATCGGCGTCACTGCGTTGAGAACGCAATTGAATCGGCTTTTGCCTGTTTGCCAGGGCAAAAAGTCGTCGTTGTTGACGATGCCTCTAAAGATGGTTCTGCAGATTACGTTCGAAAGGTCTTTCATTCCGCCATTGCCAAAGGAGACCTAAAACTAATCGAACTTGAGGAAAACCAGGGTGTAACCGGGGCAAAAAATCGAGGATATGAGGAAGCGTGCGGGGACTGGGTCATTTTCCTCGATTCGGATGACGCTTACCTAACGGAATCCGGAACGGAGATTCAGAGCACCCTGGCCTGCAATTTTGAGTCGCCCATTGTTTTTTTTCGATGCAGGGATGGGGTCGGTCGTCTTGTTGGAGAACGGCATGGAGAAAACATTGCTCTGGATTTATCCACATATCTCACCTTTACTTCCTTTGGAGAAGCCTTAACGGCAGTAAACCGACGGCTTACGGGAGCATTGCCGCCTTACATATCTTCATTGCGAGGGTACGAGGGTCTTGGGTGCTGTAGATTGATCCGGGATTTTGGCCCGGCGCGCTTAACCTCAGTCGTTGCGCGAATCTATAATACTAATGGTGCCGACCGCCTTTCTGGTTCTACGGGAATCTTGAATAGGTTACCCCTTATCGCACAAGGCCACTGGATTTATTTACAGGAATTTGGCAGGTTGTTGTCACTGCGGAAGCGTTTATCTTTGCTTGCGAAGATTGCAGCCTACTATTCCATTGGTTGGATATACCGTCTGATACAGATCATAAAATGGTGATTTTATACAATCCCCACGTTGACGATTTTCTTGCCGAGCCGCCGCACTTCCGCCTGCTGCGTCGGCGCCCCTTGAAGAAATACGGATTCCTAATTGACGAAATGGCTGTCCGACCGGAGGGTATCCGAATAATTGTAGATGGAGAAGTTTCCGCTTTCGTGCCGCAGCACGTCTTTTCGAGAATTCCAACATTTCTCCGAAAGATCATTGCGGCGCTGGAATTCAATGTTTGGAAAAAGCTGAACAATTTGCTGTACTCAGCATGCAAGGTCGTCAGAGTTGAGGACGTAGGGAAGGACGATGTGATTCTCGCGTTTTCCTACAAGGCAGCATCCGGTTGTTTTGAAAAACGTCTGAAATACCTGTCAAGCGCCCGAGCCGTTGTTTTTCACTTGAGCCATTACTTTGTATCCACAGGAGAAAAATCCGAGAACATGCGAAAGCTTGAAAATGTATATCTCGGTGGAGATTCCGACATCTCGGGTAATTCATACTTCAAGGAACATTTCAGCTGGTACAAACGTCCTTTTCTTGTATTGCCGTTTTCGGTTGCGCCGCGTTTTCAAATGCGTCAATCCTATTATGATCGTGAAAACCGTTGCGTCGCTACAGGCAGTTTTCATGATCTCGCCATGGAGAAGCCAAGTTTCAAGTATTCGGACTATATGAAAAGCAGTGGGACGGCGACATACCATCCGTTGCGCAGGGCTATCTTCAAGGAAAAAGAACGCCTTTCGGAACTTATCGCCTGCCATGTCTCGCCCTATAGGAAATATGAAGAAGGGGTGTTCCGGAGTTTTCTCTCCCATTTTTCTGTTTCTCAGAAAAAATACTTCGCGCAGGATATTGTGTTAATTTATAATCAATATAAATACGCGGTTGTTGGCGAAGAGTTGAGTGGTTTTCCTGCTCTGGGAGCCTTTGAGGCAATGGCTTGCGGAACACTCCTGCTTGGAGATCCATCTTGCTACAAAGGTTTGGGATTGGTCGAGAATCAACATTACGTCGCCTATGACGGCACTCTTCCAGGCTTGCTTTCAACTATAAATAGAATTGGGCAAAGTGACTGTAGAAAAATTGCTGAAGCAGGGTGTCAATATGTAACTACAAACTTCAATCCTTCGGCCATCTACCAACGTTGGTGTTCCCAGTTCAATAAAATTTGAAATTTGTCGATTTCGTCTTCGAGCTATGTGTGGATTCGCGGGTTATGTTTCAATATCGCCATTCGTCAGACAGGATGGAATGCACCAACTGGCTACGATGTGTGATTCCATCAGACATCGGGGGCCAGATGACGCCGGGTACTGGGTTGATGAGAAAAATCACTTTGCCTTCGGGCATCGCAGACTTTCCATTCTCGACCTCTCTCCGTCTGGTGCCCAACCCATGGCGTCAGCTAGTGGCAGGTGGATGGTTGCGTTCAATGGCGAGATATACAACCACCTTGAACTAAGGCGGAAGCTAGAGCGTTGCGGTTACACACACACTTGGCGGGGTCACTCAGATACCGAAACCTTGCTCGCAGGATTTGACCTCTGGGGCATTTCTGAAACCATTCGACGTTCCATTGGGATGTTTGCGTTAGCGGTGTGGGACAGACAGGAAAGGCGTCTTACCCTAATTAGGGATCGGCTGGGAGAAAAGCCGCTTTATTATGGCTGGCAGGGCTCAGGTTCCAACGCAACATTGCTATTCGGCTCCGAACTGAAGGCACTCAAGGCACATCCCAGTTTCATTGGCGAAGTGGATCGGGGATCCGTGTCCCTGCTGCTCCGCCATAGCTGTATTCCGGCCCCTTATTCAATCTATACCGGCATTGCCAAACTCCCCCCGGGTCACTTTCTGGAGCTAGAACCACGTCACTTCGCAACGGCGACCTTGCCTCAACCCCGGCCCTTCTGGTCCTTGGTTGATGTAGCCAAAGCTGGAGCAACGAGAGCTTGGAGGGGGAGCAAGGCGGATGCGATTGAGCAGCTTGATGTTCTGCTGAGAGATGTTGTTCGGCAGCAGATGATTGCAGATGTCCCTGTCGGTGCATTTCTTTCCGGAGGGATCGATTCCTCTACCGTAGTCGCGCTGATGCAGGCTCAATCATCTCGTCCGGTCAAGACTTTCTCGATTGGATTTCGAGAGCAGGGCTATGACGAAGCGGCATACGCTAAACACGTTGCCAGTCATCTCGGCACAGACCATACCGAATACTACGTTAGCCCCCAAGAAGCCCTGGCGCTTGTTCCCCGGCTTCCCGATTTGTACGACGAACCTTTTTCGGACTCCTCCCAGATCCCCACCTTCCTAGTTTCTCTGCTCGCCCGACGGCATGTCACTGTTTCACTATCCGGTGACGGCGGGGACGAATTGTTTTGTGGATACAACCGCTACAAAATCGGCAGTCAGTATTGGAACAGGATGCGGAACGTCCCCGCCTCTCTCAGGCGCATGGCTGGAAGAGCAATAACGTCTGTTTCTCCCGACCTTTGGAATCGTCTGGCTGCATGCCTAGGGAAATCCCATTTCAGTGGAAATATCGGTGACAAGTTGCATAAGTTTGCCGGCGTTCTGGGTTGCACTGATGAGCACTCTCTCTACATGAGTCTAGTAAGTCACTGGACAGATCCCCTACGTTTAGTCGTGAACGGCTATGAACCGCCGACCATGCTGACCGGCTTACGTCCTGATCTTGACAACCTAAGCTCAGTGCAACGAATGATGGTTCTCGACGCCCTTTCCTATCTGCCTGACGACATCCTTGTGAAGCTTGACAGGGCGTCTATGGGCGTATCTTTGGAAAGCCGGATCCCATTTCTTGACCATCGGGTTGTGGAGCTCGCGTGGCAAATGCCTCAAGAACTGAAATTGTCATCTGGACAAGGAAAATGGATACTCCGTCAGGTCTTATTCAAGTACGTCAATAGAGAATTGCTTGATCGGCCCAAAATGGGGTTTGGTGTTCCTCTCGATTCCTGGCTTCGTGGTCCGCTTCGCGACTGGGCCGAGGGCTTGCTGAATGAGTCTCGCCTGAGACAAGAGGGATTCTTCCATCCCGACGAGGTGCGCAAGAAGTGGTCGGAACATTTATCCGGTCGAAGAAACTGGCAATATTGTCTATGGGATGTCCTGATGTTCCAGTCATGGCTGGAAAGGGAGAGGCTGTGCTAAGGGGTAAGGTGGTCATTGCTCTTAATACTGCCTGGAATCTGCTTAATTTTCGGTCAGGGTTGATTCGAGCTCTGGTGGAATCTGGCTATGAAGTCGTTGCCGTGGCGCCGGCTGATGAGTTTGCCGAACGCGTTGCGATGCTCGGATGCAGATTCATTCCCTTTGACATGGACAACCACGGCACACATCCCGGAAGGGATATGTTGCTTCTTTGGCGCCTCTTTAAGTTCCTTTCCAAGGAAAAGCCCGATGTCTTTATTGGCTATACAATCAAGCCAAACATTTATGGCTCAATGGCAGCAGGAATGCTGGACATCCCGGTTATAAACAACATTTCGGGCCTGGGTACTTTATTTATCCGGAAAGGTTTTCTGACCCAGCTGGTAAAAGGCTTATACAGACTTGTGTTGAAGCGATCGGCACGTGTGTTTTTCCAGAATAGAGACGATCTGGAATTGTTTGTATCCAGCGGCTTGGTGCCGACTAACGTCACCGACCTACTCCCCGGATCGGGTGTCGATCTCAAGCGTTTTGATACTGTCGAGCTGCCGAACCAGTCTCACATGCGGTTCCTGTTGGTTGCCAGAATGCTTATTGACAAAGGCGTCTATGAGTTTGTGGAGGCCGCACGTTTGCTAAAGCAGCGCGGTTCGACATCTGAATTCTGTCTATTGGGCAAGTTGGATGAAAATAACCCGGCGGCTGTCTCGCGGCTCGACCTGGAGGCATGGGTTAACGAAGGCACAGTGCTTTATCTGGGCGTGCGGGACGACGTGAGAGATGAAATCGTTCAAGCGGACTGCGTGGTACTTCCCTCATATCGGGAGGGTACACCGAAATCGTTGTTGGAAGCAGCAGCGATGGGCCGTCCGATCGTGACTACGGACGCAGTTGGCTGCCGAGAAGTCGTTGATGACGGTGTAAATGGTTTCATGTGCCGAGCGAAAGACTCATCGGACCTGGCGGCCAAAATGGCCAAAATGGAAGCGATATCCCCAACAGAAAGGGAAGAAATGGGAATTCGTGGAAGGCGAATGATAGAGAGCCGCTTTGATGAACGGATAGTTATTGACAAGTATCTAAAAGAGATTCAATTGATCCTTAGTCAAAGGGTGAATTACGGTGGCACTACCAATGCTAAATAAAGGAAGAATTGCGAAGCACCTGATACTTGCTGGCTTGCTTTTTATTACTGTATTTTTTGATAATTATGTATCCCCGCCAGGCTATCGACCTTTTGACTTTATTGGCATGGCACTGATTATGGCTGGGGTCGCACTAAGCCCGACCAGATTGAACGCCAAGATGGTCCCCTCGCTTTTCAATGCCTCCGTGCTCGCATTGACCGTGATTTATACAATCCCGATCGGGATATTGGTTTACAACTCAACATCTTTCATTCCATTTCTTCTTGGTATTTTATTGTACTTTACAGTAATTAAATCGCGCGTATTTCACGTGCTCTTTATTCCTTACGTTAAATATACATTAATCATCATCTCCGCAGGTATAATTGTCCAGTTTGCAGTCTATCTAGCAACCGGAGATTTAATTTCTTTTACTTACTTTGCATCAGAAGAGGTTCCTAGAGGATACAATCCCAGTTGGGTAGTTCGGCCGAGTGGATTCTATATCGAGCCAGGCTCACACGCTTTGGTTGCATTTGTCTTCCTTATGCTTTACTTGACGATAAATGGCAACAAGTTCGATTTTACGACAATCGTTTCGTTATTGGGAATATTGATTTCATTATCATTCGCTGGAATTCTTGCAACGATTCTCGCCTTGGTTGCTATGGCTTTCCTGCAACGAAGATTATTGCATTTATCAATATCATTATCCATGGTAATTGTGGTTATGATAATAATATATCTTGCCCCAACCATTGAAAATTTCGATATAAGTTTGGCAATAATTGAGCGCTTCCACCAAGTTAGCTCCGGAGCTGACGGTAGTGCAATTGATCGGGTGGGTAAATTAGATTCCACCTGCATTAATTATATGTTAAATGAAAACCCGATACTTCCATTCGTTGGCGGCGGCTTGACTAGTCTAGACTTTAAAGAGTACTGTGGTCAAAATAACATTGTTTGGGCATTATTTTGTTACGGTTTTATCATTCCAATAATATATCTTTACAGAATCGTGCGAAAGTTTATTATCTATCCGCTAGTCGTTCTGTCCATTTTTTATATCTTACTGTCAGGCACCTTGTCGTCTTACTTTTTCGTGTGGGTCTACTTTGCAGGGATGATGGGCCCATTTTATCGCCACCTCAAATCAAGAATCCGCATGCCCCCGCTTGGATACGGTCAATCGCCATCTCGTTCTATCGGCCATGCTTAAGAGTCCCCTGTAAGATGCTGCTGGAATACTCAGGCCGCCAGAGGGGCCTTGCTGTCCCAGTGAAACGTTGGCCTGATTTTTATTTTGCATTTTGAAATTTCGGGGCTGATGCAGGTGTTCGGACAGATGGGGAGGCGACATGCCCACCTTGGCAGACAACATCTCCAGCGTCAGACGACGCTGGTTGCGCTGGCGGCGCAGGAAGGCGGGAATCAAAGTGTCCATGGAAGCGTACCGCAGCCACGAGGCAATCGCTCATGCGATCGTCTGAATTCGTGTGGGGGTGGTCTTTTTTGCCATGCGGTCAGTCCAGTGGGATGGAGTGACACATTCACGCGCTTTGGGCGGGGAAAGGCAAGGTTGGCAACCAAGGATGTCGCTTGATAGTCACACTATGTGTGATAGAATGAAGCTGTTGCAGGGAGCAAAAGCTTGAGAGTTTTCAAGAACGCGTGGTTTGGGCGCTTTGCCCGAAAAGAGAACATCTCGGCAGAAGTGCTCTGGGAGGCGGTGGATCGTGCAGAGAAAGGCTTGGTAGATGCCGATCTCGGTGGTGGCGTAATCAAGCAGCGAATTGCGCGCCCCGGAGAGGGCAAGTCCAAGGGCTACCGCAGCATCGTGCTGTACCGCAAAGGTGACAAGGCGTTTTTCGTCTATGGCTTTCCCAAGAGCGATCTTGGCAACATCCGTGACGACGAGCAAGAGCAGTTCAAGA
>Ga0172367_10008417_pt1 | contig 11526 bp, 10 predicted proteins | sample Lak10m_FD_114542 | JGI IMG/M metagenome (GOLD analysis project Ga0172367, IMG submission 114542) | Freshwater microbial communities from Kabuno Bay, South-Kivu, Congo - kab_022012_10m | ecosystem: Environmental > Aquatic > Freshwater > Lake | place: Democratic Republic of the Congo: South-Kivu...
CTATCTGCGCGGCGTGGACGATCTCGACTGGACCTTCCTCTCGCCTTCGGCCCTGTTCTTCGTCGGCGATCGCAAGGGGACATTCCGTCTCGGCACCGACCAGTTGCTGGTCGATGGCGAGGGCCATAGCAGCATTTCCTATGCCGACTATGCCATCGCGCTCGCCGACGAGATCGAAACGCCCCGGCACATCCGCCAGCGCTTCACCGTAGGCTATTGAGCAAATTCCTCCCCAAGCTCGGCTTGGGGAGGAATTGGGGTGGCCGTTTAAGCCACCCCCTCCAACTTGTCCTGCGTCCTGGTGGCGAAGTCGCCGGCATCATGCCGCTCGTGCAGCTGATCCTCCAGTGGCCCGTTGGTCTTGTTGACGATCCGCCCGCGCTTCACCGCCGGGCGCGCATCGATCTGCTTCGCCCAGCGCAGCACATTCTTGTAAATGCCCGCGTCCAGGAATTCCGCGGCGCCATAGACCCGGTTCAGCAGCACGCCCGCATACCAGGGCCACACCGCGATATCGGCGATCGAATATTCGTCGCCCGCCAGATATTCGTTGTCCGCCAGATGCCGGTCCAGCACGTCCAGCTGCCGCTTCACTTCCATCGTGTAGCGGTTGATCGGATATTCGTATTTTTCCGGTGCATAGGCGAAGAAATGGCCAAAGCCACCGCCCAGGATCGGCGCGCTGCCCATCTGCCAGAACAGCCAGCTCAAGGTCGCGGTGCGCTTGGCCGGATTGGTCGGCAGGAACTTGCCGAACTTCTCGGCCAGATAGAGCAGGATCGCGCCGGATTCGAACACGCGCTGCGGCGGCGACACGCTATGGTCCATCAGCGCGGGGATCTTGCTGTTGGGATTGACGTCGACAAAGCCGCTGCCGAACTGGTCGCCATCGCCGATGCGGATCAGCCAGGCATCATATTCGGCCTGCGTGACGCCCGCCTCCAGCAATTCCTCCAGCAGGATCGTCACCTTCTGCCCATTGGGCGTGCCCAGCGAATAGAGCTGGAGCGGATGCGGGCCGACCGGCAATGCCTTGACATGGGTGGGGCCGGCGATCGGCCGGTTGATATTGGCAAAGGCGCCGCCCTTGTCCTTGTCCCAAATCCAGACGGCGGGCGGGGTATAGCTGTCGGTCATGCGGGCATCGCTCCGGTAAATCTCTGATGCCCGGCAGGTAGGAACGGCGCCCGCCCGCCGCAACCGAGCGCCGCTCAACCCCTGTTGATTATTTCTGCTATTCCGCTGCCTGCGTCCGCACCACCAGCACGCTGACCGGCGACTGGTGGATGATCGCCGACGCATTGGACCCCAGCAGCTTGGACGTGAGCGAGGGCTGATGCGATCCGATCACCACCAGGTCGGCCTTCAGCCGCGCCGCCTCGCTCAGCACCTCGTCGCGCACCCGCCCGCGCCGGGTCAGGAAATGGGTGCGATCGGGCGCCAGTCCGGCCTCGCTCGCCCATGTCTTCATCGCCGCCAGCGCATCGCGCTCCTCATTCTCGTCGAAACTGCCGTCCAGCAGCTCGGAATAGCGGGTCGGCAGATAATAGCGGACATAGAGCAGATGGACGACGCCCTGGTGCCCCGCCACATCGGCCGCGCCGGCAATGGCGGCACGGGCGAGGTCGGGGGTGTTGACGTCGACGGCGGCGACGATCGTGGCATAGGACATGGCGCTCTCCTCTTGTCGCTTATGCGCCGTCAACCACCGACGCGCGCGCGGGATGCCCCAGCCATCAAAGATTTCCGACCCGACATGAATAAGGACATGCCGCAATCGCCGGGCAATGGGGCAGGGCGCAAACCCGGCCATTCCCACCCGTCGCTGAGATAGCGGAGTGGGGTGGGAAGCTGGCCACCTGTTTCACAGCGTCATCCCCGCGCAGGCGGGGATCCATCTCACCAGCTTCGGACCAGATGCGAGGTCAGGAGATGGATTCCCGCCTGCGCGGGAATGATGAAAAGGGTGGTTTTCCGCCATTCCCCTCCCGCATGCGGGAGGGGGAACAGGTCCGCAAGTGGTCGTTAGCTGTCAAAGCCGGATATCGTCATTGCGAGCGGAGATGCTCGCGTCGCCGATACTGTCCTACATGCCCGATTTCTGATCTACCCTGCGCGATGGACCAGCGCCTTTCTTCGCATCGCCGCCTCTGCCTCGCCTGTAGCCTCATCGATGCACGGCAGGCGCCTATGTGTCGCGTCGTCGTCGCCTCGCCGGCGCATGACGGGCGCGCGCCACTGATCCACGCCCCCACACCCCCGACGCGCGACAGGTTCGTAGTCGGCGCGTTCCCGGTGCGTGGCAAGTGCAAAAGGCCCGGAAACCCCGTTTACACTGTGAACTTCGACAGGCGCGTGGCCCTGCGCTGTTACCAGTCCGGCCGCCTGTCGCGTCGCAATCCCCGTGCGGTCCGTCGCGCCCGGCATGACGGGGCGGGGCGATTGCGCTATGGCCTGCACGTCGGTCCGATCGATCCCCGATCCATCGGGACGGCGAAAATTTTTATCCCGTCCCGCCCTTGACCGGCGAAACGACTTTTCCATATGCATGCCGCTAGCACTCTCCATCGGTGAGTGCTAACAATGAGAGAGTTCATCGGGAGAAGGACAAGGCGGGGCACAATATCGCACGGGGACATTCCTCTTGCGGGCCGCGCCGGACCCATCCCAGCACAAAGGGAAAGGCAATCATCATGGCATTCCGTCCGTTGCATGACCGCGTTCTCGTTCGCCGCATTGAAGCGGAAGCGAAGACGGCCGGTGGCATCATCATCCCCGACACCGCCAAGGAAAAGCCGCAGGAAGGCGAAATCGTCTCCGTCGGTTCGGGTTCGAAGGCCGAAGACGGCAAGGTCACTCCGCTGGACGTCAAGGCCGGGGATCGCGTGCTGTTCGGCAAGTGGTCGGGCACCGAAGTCAAGGTCGACGGTGAAGACCTGCTCATCATGAAGGAATCGGACATTCTGGGTATTGTCGCCTAAGCGATTTCCGGAATTTCGGTTTTCCATTTTTCCCTATATTTCAAAGGAATTAGATCATGGCAGCGAAGGACGTAAAGTTTTCGCGTGACGCTCGTGAGCGCATCCTGCGCGGCGTCGACATCCTGGCCGACGCGGTCAAGGTGACCCTGGGCCCGAAGGGGCGCAACGTCGTCATCGACAAGAGCTTCGGCGCCCCCCGCATCACCAAGGACGGCGTCAGCGTCGCCAAGGAAATCGAACTGAAGGACAAGTTCGAGAATATGGGCGCCCAGATGGTCCGCGAAGTCGCTTCGAAGACCAACGACATCGCCGGTGACGGCACCACCACCGCGACCGTCCTGGCCCAGGCCATCGTGCGCGAAGGCATGAAGTCGGTTGCCGCCGGCATGAACCCGATGGACCTGAAGCGCGGCATCGATCTCGCCGTCGCCAAGGTTGTCGAGGACATCCAGTCGCGCTCGAAGCCGGTTGCCGGTTCGGCCGAAGTGGCCCAGGTCGGCATCATCTCGGCCAATGGCGACAAGGAAGTCGGCGAGAAGATCGCCGAAGCCATGGAAAAGGTCGGCAAGGAAGGCGTCATCACCGTGGAAGAGGCCAAGGGTCTCGACTTCGAGCTGGACGTTGTCGAAGGCATGCAGTTCGACCGCGGCTACCTGTCGCCCTACTTCATCACCAACCCGGAAAAGATGGCCGTCGAGCTGGCTGATCCGTACATCCTGATCCACGAGAAGAAGCTCTCGAATCTGCAGTCGATCCTGCCGATCCTGGAAGCCGTGGTTCAGTCGGGCCGTCCGCTCCTCATCATCGCCGAGGACATCGAAGGCGAAGCGCTGGCGACCCTGGTCGTCAACAAGCTGCGCGGCGGCCTGAAGGTTGCTGCGGTCAAGGCACCGGGCTTCGGCGATCGCCGCAAGGCCATGCTGGAAGACATCGCCGTCCTGACCAAGGGCGAAGTGATCTCGGAAGACCTGGGCATCAAGCTCGAAAACGTCACCCTGGGCATGCTGGGCACCGCCAAGCGCGTCACCATCGACAAGGACAACACCACCATCGTCGATGGCGCCGGTGATGCCGACTCGATCAAGGGCCGTACCGAGCAGATCCGTGCGCAGATCGAAGTCACCACTTCGGACTATGACCGTGAAAAGCTGCAGGAACGCCTGGCCAAGCTGGCTGGCGGCGTGGCCGTCATCAAGGTTGGCGGTGCGACCGAAGTCGAAGTCAAGGAGCGCAAGGATCGCGTCGACGACGCCCTGCACGCGACCCGCGCTGCCGTCGAAGAAGGCATCGTCCCCGGTGGCGGCACCGCGCTGCTCTATGCGACCAAGGTTCTCGAAGGCGTCGCTGGCGCCAATGACGACCAGACCCGCGGTATCGACATCGTCCGCAAGTCGCTGACCGCGCTGGTTCGCCAGATCGCCGCCAACGCCGGCCATGACGGTGCTGTCGTCTCGGGCAAGCTGCTCGACCAGACCGACACCTCGTTCGGCTTCAACGCGTCGACCGACACCTATGAAAATCTGGTTGCCGCTGGCGTCATCGACCCGACCAAGGTCGTGCGCACCGCGCTCCAGAACGCTGCCTCGGTCGCTGGTCTGCTGATCACCACCGAAGCCGCGGTTTCGGAACTGCCCGAAGACAAGCCCGCCATGCCCGCAATGCCGGGTGGCATGGGCGGCATGGGCGGCATGGACTTCTAAAAGCGATCGTAGCGGGTGGGCAACGCCCGCCCGCGGTTCGATCGCGACTTCAAAGAAGTTCTCGCTCACGCGACAAGAAAGGGGCCGGTGGAGCAATCCACCGGCCTTTTTCATGCCTGTCGTTTCTGCTGTCCTACAGCCATCGGGACGGCCTATGCCGTCAATGGTTCCTTGAAATCACCATCATCGGCAATAGCGCCCGCACCTGAAAGCCCAGCGTCTCATAGAGTGCGATCGTCCGGTCATGGCTGGCATAGGCGTGGAGGAAGGGCGTTTCGCCGTGGTCCAGCATCGCCTGCATCACGATCCGCATCAGCGCCCCGGCATAGCCGCGTCCCCGAGCATCGGGATGGGTGCACACGCCGCTGACTTCGGCGAAGCCCGGCATCCGCATCCGCTCGCCGGCCATGGCGATCAGCCGTCCGTCCATATCATGCACGCCGACGAAACGGCCCAGCCGATGGGTGAGCGGGTGGAATGGCCCCGGCTGGGTCAGCAGCGCCAGATCGCGCATTGCGGCGCCATCGGCTTCCTCCAGCACACGCCAGGCAAAATCAGCGGGCGGGGCAGGGGTGATCGTCGGTGCGATCATCTGCGCCAATCGGGCGGTGCGCATGACGGTGACGCCCGCAGGCGGCGTTTCGGCATCCGGCCCGACCAGCCACAGCTCGCCGTCATCGGGCACCAGTGCAGCCAGGGCATGCCGGGCCGCTTCGCTGTCATCGGCGGCGGCACCAAAGGGACCGTAAAGCGGGCCGATTCGCTTCGCCCGTTCGTCTCCCTCGGCCCGATCGGACCATCCGCTGCACAGTGCGTTCCAGACAGGGCGGTCGAGCGGGTGCATCATGGCTCCATAATTGGGCATCGTCGCGCCGCGTTACCATGCGACCGGGGCGGTGCAAGCTATGGGTTGATCTGCTTTGGTGGGCATCTGGTTTACCAAATCTCAAGGCTGATCCGCCACTATGCTGGCACGTGTCACGCCTCGTCCGCCATCTGTGCGCAGTCCTGCGCGCGCGCTTTGCGCCCCGTACCCAGCAGAACGCTGAGGTGCAGGACAGCCTCGTCAAAGCGCTTTATGCCTCCCCGGCATCGCTGCTTTCTGGTGCGATTTCAGGAGGTTCACTCAGTATCGTGATCGCCTGGCAGGCCCATGTCCTGACCATGCACATCATCGCCGCGCTGGTCCTGATCGTGGGAATCAGTCGCTCCATTTCGGCCGTCTATTTCCAGCGCGCGCTGGCGCATCAGGATGGTCCGGCGCGTCCGATCTGGGGGGTCGCCTATGAAATGGGGGCCTGGATCTATGCTGCGCTGCTCGGGCTTCAGTCGCTCGCGACCCTGACGATCAGCCAGGATGCGACCCTGCATGTGCTCGCCGTCGGCATGGTCGCCTCCTATGCGGGCGGCATTTCCGGCCGCAATGCCGGCCGGGTCCATGTCGCGGTCGGCCAGACCTGCTTCACCATGCTGCCGACCTCCATCGGCCTGCTGATCGCGGGCGGCGTCGGTTATGTCGTTCTCGGTGTCCTGTGCTTCCTGATGATCTTCGCCATGGCGGAAATCACCAAGACCACGCACCGCATCGTGCTGGAAGCGATGCAGGGCAAGCAGGAGAAGAGCAACCTCGCGATCAAGTTCGAGCGGCTGGCCCGTTATGACAGCCTGACCGGCGTGGAAAACCGCATGGCGATGCAGATGCGGCTGCGCGACCTGTTCGACAATCGCATTTCCGATGCGGATCAGACCGCCGTCCTGTGGATGGACCTCGACCGGTTCAAGGAAATCAACGACACGCTGGGCCATATCGTCGGTGACCAGCTTCTGTGCCAGGTGGCCGAGCGGCTGACCCGTGCGCTCGACCGGCGCGGCCATGTCGCGCGTTTCGGCGGCGACGAGTTCGTGCTGATCTGCCCCGGCGTCAGCCGCATCCAGGCCGAAGTGATCGCCGGTGACATCACCCGCATCCTAGCCGGTGATTTCGAGGTCGGCGGCCATCACCTGACCATCTCCGCCTCGATGGGTATTGCTGTCGCACCCGAAGATGGCGCCGATGGCGACGAACTGCTGCAGCATGCCGATCTGGCGCTCTACAAGGCCAAGCATGCGGGCCGAAACCGCCATGCCCAGTTCGACTGGACCATGAAGGAGCGGCAGAACCGCACCTATGAGCTGGAGACCGGGCTGCGCAGCGCGCTCGCCAATGGCGAGCTGCAACTTCATTATCAGCCGATCTTCGATACCGAGACTGGCCGGATCACCATCTGCGAGGCGCTGATGCGCTGGCAGCATCCGGAACTGGGCTGGATTTCCCCGGCCGAGTTCATCCCGATCGCCGAAAGCTCGGCCCTGATCGAGCCGATGACCAACTGGGCGCTGGCCCAGGCGTGCCGCGACGCGATGGGCTGGGACGAGGATATCCGGGTCGCGGTCAATATCTCGCCCGCGCTCATCAAGACCGACGGCCTGCCGCGCGCGGTAATCTCCGCGCTGCTCCAGTCGGGGCTCAAGGCGCGCCGGCTGGAACTGGAAGTCACCGAATCCATCTTCCTGGAAGATGACCGCCGGACCCATCTGATCCTCAGCGAATTGCGCCGCATCGGCCTGCGCCTGGCGCTCGACGATTTCGGCACCGGCTATTCCTCGCTGGGCGCCTTGCGCACCCATGAGTTCGACACGATCAAGGTAGATCAGAGCTTCATGCGCGGCGTCGGCGAAAATCCCCGCGACCGCGCGATTGCCCAGTCCGTCGCCTATCTGGCCCGCGCGCTGGAGGTGGAAACGGTGGCCGAGGGGATCGAGACCGAGGAACAGTTGCGCTACGCCCGCGAAACCGGCTTCACCAACGTCCAGGGCTTCGTCCTCAGCCGACCGGTCCCGATCGGAGAGTTGCAGGCCCTGCTCAACCGCAACAGGGCCGATGTCCATGATATGGCGGCGCTGATCCGCCAGCGCCGCCTGGCCTGATCCTTATTTGGTCAGCCGCGTCTGCGCCGACGCCAGCCGACGCATCATGCGAATATCCTTGAGGTCGGTCTTGAGCGCCGAAGCGGCCCAATTCTCGACAATATCCTTCAACTCGTCATGGTGCAGCGGATCGACCCGGCGCCCGGCTTCATAGACGCCGACATGGCCGGCATGGTGCGGGCGATTGCGGGCGACGAAATCGCGCACAGCCGCTTCACCCTCGCCATCCTCCACCAGTGTATGGACGATGCCCATGTCGAACATCTCTTCCGCGGTGAAGACCTTGCCCGACAGGATCATGCGCTCGGCCGCCAGCCGGCCCAGCTTGCGCGACAGGATCGAATATGCGCCCATGCCGGGGAACAGGCCGAACAGCATTTCCGGCAGGCCGAAACGGGCGCTGCGCTCGGCGATCACCACGTCGAAACAGAGCAGTGCCTCGAAGCCGCCGCCCAGCGCGTCGCCCTGCGCCAGCGCGATCGACACCACCGGCATGTCGCCGTTGCGCCAGGTGCGATGGACCACGTCGATGCAGGCATGGCCATATTGGACCAGGCCGGGCAGGTCGCCGCGTTCGATGCAGCCGGCGAACAGTTCGAGGTCGCCGCCCAGGTTGAACACGCCGGGGAAGCGGGAGCCGGCGACCATATATTTGACCGGCAATTGGCCGGCATCGAACAGCCGCTTGGTCTCGGCATACCAGTAGCGGACGTCGCGCAGCATGGTCATGCTGAAATTGGGTCGATTGGCCGGCGTCATGAACGCCCAGAGTGTTTCGGATTCGGCCTCCCACTGCACGTCGATCTGGCCCAGGTCGAACAGTTGGGAAGGGGCGGGGGATGACGTTACGGCATCCTCGCCAAAGCTTTCGATCTCGAATGCCGCTTCGACCTCGGTCGCGCGCTCGTCAGCTGCACTAAAGCGTCCTGAATCAATCATGTGCGCCCCATTTTTCTCTTGAATCTGAACCTTCGACGGTCGACGCTTATGATGCAGTGCGGGACAAATAGTTGACAGATCATTAACCATTTTTATCCGCAACTGTTGCCCGGAAAGCGCGGTAAATGCGCCGAAATGGAGATTGTTGTTGCGATATCGCAACAGAAATTTTCGTTTCCCCTTTTCAGCCCGTCTGCTCAGCCCTTTGTTAACCATTGTTAATTAGAGCGATCGCATGGACATGCATCGCCTTCCGGCCCGCAAGAATGTGACACTCACGCTACAGGACGCGCAGGGCCAGCCCTGGACCTTGCGCCTGTCCACTGATTGTCTGCGCTTCATCGGCCGCTATCGCCGGGTCGAGGGGTTCGATATCGACGCGATGACCCTGTTCGACGGCGTCCGCCGGGCCGGCTGAAACGGCGCTCGCGCCGCGCTGCTCTTGTGCGCGCGGGCGTTCGCTCCTAGAGCGCGGCGATGACCAAGCCCCGCTTTTCCTTCTCGATCGCCGCCACCGACGGCAAGGCCCGCACCGGCGCGATCCAGATGCGCCGCGGCGAGATCCGCACGCCCGCCTTCATGCCGGTCGGCACCGCCGCCACCGTCAAGGCGATGCGCCCGGCCGAAGTGCGCGCCACCGGTGCCGACATCATCCTGGGCAACACCTATCATCTGATGCTGCGCCCCGGCGCCGAACGCATGGCGCGGCTGGGCGGGCTGCACGGCTTCATGGGCTGGGACCGGCCGGTCCTGACCGACAGCGGCGGCTATCAGGTGATGAGCCTCAGCGCCCTTACCAAGATGAGCGAGGAGGGGGTCGCCTTCTCCAGCCATCTCGACGGCTCCAAGCATATGCTCAGCCCCGAGCGCTCGATGGAGATCCAGCGGCTGCTCGACAGCGACATCGTCATGGCCTTTGACGAATGCACCAAGAATGGCTGCACCCATGACGAGGCCGCCCGGTCGATGGAGCGATCGATGCGCTGGGCCAAGCGCTCGCGCGACGGTTTCGATGCGGGCGGCGACCATGCCGATCGCGCGGCCCTGTTCGGCATCCAGCAGGGCTCGCTCGAGGAAGGGCTGCGCAAGATTTCGGCGGAAAAGCTGATCGAGATCGGCTTTGACGGCTATGCCGTGGGCGGCCTGGCAGTGGGCGAGGGGCAGGAGGCGATGTTCGCCACGCTCGACTTCGCGCCCGACATGCTGCCGCAGGACAAGCCGCGCTACCTGATGGGCGTGGGCAAGCCCGACGACATCGTCGGCGCCGTGGAGCGCGGCATCGACATGTTCGATTGCGTGCTGCCGACCCGGTCGGGCCGCAATGGCCAGGCCTTCACCTGGGCCGGCCCGCTCAACATCCGCAACGCCAAGTTCAACGAGGATCTGGGCCCGCTCGATCCGCGCTGCGGCTGTCCGGTCTGCGCGACCTGGAGCCGCGCCTATCTCCATCATCTGGTTAAGTCGGGCGAGATGCTGGGCGCGATGCTGATGACCCAGCATAACATCCACTTCTATCAGGAACTGATGCAGGGCCTGCGCGACAATATTGCGGCGGGCACATTGTCGACCTTCACGGCCGATTTCCGCCGCGACTATCAGCGGGTCTGACGCTTTTTCAGGGAATGACGCTGATCGCGATGCTGTAGCGGCCCGCTTCGGCATCATGATCGAGCGGGGAGCGGAGCTGGCGCGACAGGCCGGTCAGCACCCGGCCATAGCGTTCGTTCAGCAATAAAGTCATTTCCGGCCCGGCGCGCAGTGCGGGCGACGCCATCTGCAACAGGGCGCGGTCGTTCCGATCGGCCTCCAGATGCACCGAAATCCGCATCGTCGCGCGCGGATCGGACAGCATCGCCAGCTCGACCAGCTCGGTCACGAGGAAGGCGACCGGAACCGCGACATCCTGGCTGATGTGCAGATCATCGTCGCTGTCGATCTGGATGCCGAAACGGCGCGCCTCATGCGGGGCGGTGCCGCGCAGGCTGGCGGACAATTCGCTGATCAGCGGACGCACGCCGACGCCGCGATTTTCCTCCAGCTCGGCAAAATGGTTGCGATGGACGACCGACAGGGCGTCGACCCGGCGCTGGATCGATCCATAGGCCGACACCGCTTCGGGCTCATGCGCCGACCGGGCATGCAGGCTGATCAGGCTGGCGATGATCTGCAGGTTGTTCTTGACCCGATGATGCACCTCGCGCGTCAGCTTGCGCTGGGTGTCGAGCGCGGCGGCCATTTCCGCCTCATGGGTGGCGACATCCTCGCTGATCTCGCGAAAGGTATCGCCCAGGTCGCTGATCTCGTGCGCGGGCGTGCGGATGCGCCGCAACGGCTCCAGCACTTCGCCGGGCTGATAGGCGGCAACCTGGCGCCGCAGCAGCACCAGCGGGCGGATCAGCAGCCGATTGACCACGAACCAGCCGATCGCCGCGGCCGCGAACCACATCACCAGCGGCAGGAACAGCGACAGCAATCGGGCGATCGTCGCCGGCGGCTCGCGCACCGTCATGGTCAGCAATATGTCGGGCGGGTCGAGCCGGGCGGACAGGCTGCTGCTATGGCCGTCGATCCGACTGCCGGGGCGGCTGACGATCATCTGCCGCTCGCCCTGGCGCAGGCTCAACTGCCGGTTCTGCAGCGCGGTTGCCGGATCGGCGACGCTTTCGAGATGCGGCCGCGAATAATAGGCCAGCGCCGCGACGCGATTATCATGGCTGTGGGTGCGCGACAGCAGGAAGTCGCCGGACGACAGCAGTTCGACGCGCGGACCGATGAAACGGCGCGCGGGCGGAATGCCGGCCGGCTCCGGCGTGGCCGATCCGCACAGCTTCTTGCCCGATCGGTCGTAGATATAGAATCGGATGCCGTTCCGGTCCTGCGCGGTGAGGAAGAAGGAGAGGCGGTTGCAGATTTCGCCGTCCGCCTTGCCATCGGCCAGC
>Ga0172367_10008418_pt1 | contig 11526 bp, 5 predicted proteins | sample Lak10m_FD_114542 | JGI IMG/M metagenome (GOLD analysis project Ga0172367, IMG submission 114542) | Freshwater microbial communities from Kabuno Bay, South-Kivu, Congo - kab_022012_10m | ecosystem: Environmental > Aquatic > Freshwater > Lake | place: Democratic Republic of the Congo: South-Kivu...
GGGGGGGGGGTGGGGGGAGGAGAGTCGAGGAGTATGGGGGGGCGGAGGGGTCGATGGGGAAGTTCAGGGCGGGGGTGGGGCTGCGGCTGAAATGGCGGAAGAGGATCAGGGATTGGCAAGGATCGATCGGTGTGATATTGTCATCTCATGAGTTCGTTGACCGAGGAATTAAGCTCGACCTTGGAGCGTTTGGATTCGAAATCCGCCGAATGTCTCGCGCGGCTCGTCCGGGATGCCATGGAAATTACCCGGACACGCTTGGTGAATGGGGAACCATCCGCCGAAAGTGCTGCTGACTGGCCTGCGGGATATTTCGAGACAACGGCGGGATCTTTCGCGGACGAACCTTTCGACTTCCCGGTGGATACTCCGATCGAGTCGATCCCGAGGTGGTAAGTATGGCCTACCTCCTCGATACGAACGCGTGGATCGTCTATCTGAAGGGAAAAGACACTTCGGTTAAGGCCCGCTTGGAGAAGATTTCGCCCGGGGAGGTCAAAACCTGCTCGGTCGTTTGGGCTGAATTGCTTTTTGGTGCGCGGAAGTACGAGGACCCGGTCAAGCGTCAGGCCCGCATCGAAATGCTGCTGAATCCCTTCGAAAGCTTTTCCTTCGATCTGGAGGCGGCCCGTCACTATGCTGTCATCCGGCACGAACTGGAAAAGTCCGGACTTACCATCGGACCGAACGATCTGCTCATCGCCTCGATTGCAAAAGTTCATGATCTGGTGGTGGTGACGAATAACACGAGCGAGTTTCAAAGAGTTCCGGGTTTGGAAGTGGAAGATTGGACGAAGTGAACTTCACCTCACCAGCAGATACTCCGGCATCATCCAGAGCGACCAGGTGAGGTCGGCGACGGTCTGGGCTTCGGGATTGGCTCCGAGGACTTCGCGGAGGAGGGATTTCTCTTCCTCCGTTGGTAGTCTTGTCAGGGTGGAAAGGTAAAGTTCCTCGATGAGGCGGTCGGGCTTTTTTCCGTGCGCCGCAGCGAGCTTCTCGGCTCCGGCTGCGAGGGCCTTGGCAACGGTGGCGTCGTTGGAGAGGTCGATCGCCTCGAGGGTGGTGAGTTCGTTGGGACGCGAGGTCACGATCTGGTCGCGGTTGGGACGCCCGAGACTGCGCATGAGGAAGTCGCTTTTCACCAGAGCGGCACGCACCATCAGGGGAGAGGTGACGGAGCAGGAGGCGAGCAAGGTGCCCACCTGCGGATCGACCGCCTTCGACCAGGCGTCGAGGGAGACGGGAACCACCTTCTCCCAGATCAGCTCGGGGATCTTCCACTCGGCCGGTTTCTTGCCGGACGGCATCTTGTTGGAGACGGTCCAGCTTTCGTCGGTGGCGATGACCTCGTCGGTGCCGTCGGTGTAGACGATGCGGAGCGCGGCGAAGGCACCGGCGAGGTTGGGCGTCTTCAAGCCGTTCTCCGCGACGAGGAGGAGGCGGTTGACGGCGTCGGCTTTGATCGTCACGGGAGCTGATTCGAGTTTCGACCAGTCTCCGCCGGAGAGCACCTGCTGGGCGTTGAGGTAAACGGTGAAGCTGTTGTCGGCTGAGGCGATCAGACCCGCCGACTGAACCGTCTTGGACGGTTTGAAATCCCTGCGCAGGAGGATTTTCTCGCCGCCGGGCGGAGGTCCGGCCGCTGCTGAGGAGCCCCAGATCCAGGTCGATTTCCGGGCGAGTCTCGCGGCGGTTTCGGGATCACTCTTGCCGCGGATGACGGGCGCGTCGAAGACTTGCGGTGCCGAGCCGGTGAGGCTCCACATCAGGTCGACGAACTGCTCGGCGGTGAGGCGTTTGGAGCGGGGGCCGGCGTAGGTGTAAGACGCGCCTTCATCCTCGCCCTTCGTCAACTCGGCGCGGCTCCCGTAAGCGGCGGAAGTGGCGATGAGGCGCAGGGTGTGTTTGAGATCCTGACCGTGCTCCCCGAAATCGCTCGCGAGCCAGTCGAGGAGGTCGGCGTGCCAAGGTTCGGTCTGCATCGCGTCGAGGGGATGGACGAGCCCGCGGCCCATCATCTGGCCCCAGAGACGGTTCACGATCGTGCGGGTGACGCGGCCGTTTTCCGGATGGGTCATGAGGGCCGCGAGTTGTTTGAGCCGCTCGGCCTTTGGCGCCGCTTTATCGATCTGTCCGATCTCGGGGAAAAGCCACGATGCCTGCGCCGTCTCGCCGGTGGGTTTGTCGCAGCGGTGGATCATCAGTGGTTGATCCGAGTAGATCGCGGCCAGTCCGTAGGCCTCGTTGAGCTTCCAGCGATCGATGAAGCTGTCGTGGCACGAGGCGCACTTCAGGTTGATCCCGAGGAAAGATTGCGAAAGGCTCTGGGCGAACTGGATCGGCAGGGTCTGCCCCGCGCTGACGTCGCCGCGCCACTCGATCCCCTTGATGAAACCTTCGCTTTCGGGCGTGGGCGGGGCGATCAATTCGCGCATCATCGCGTCGAAGGCACGGTTTTCCTTGAGCGCGTCGTAGAGCCAGCGGCTCACTTGGCTGCGACCTCCGGTGATGAAACCGGTGCCAGCGTAGTCGTTGCGGAGGAGATCGTTCCAAAAGGTGAGCCAGTGATCGGCGTAGTCGAGGTCGCGGGCGAGGAGAGCCTCGACAATTTTGGCGCGTTTGTCAGGATTTCCGTCCGAGAGGAAAGCGCGGGTCTCGTCCGGGTTCGGGAGCAGGCCGACGAGATCGAGGTGGACGCGTCGGAGGTAGGTGGCGTCGTCCGCCGGATCGGGACGGGGAAGATTCCGCTCCGCGAGGTAGGCGTCGATGAAACGATCCACGGGATTGGCGCGGCCTTCGGTCATCGCGGGGATCTCGGGATCTCGAGGTTTCAGAGGAGGTTCATAGGTGGGCTCGCCGAAGCTGAAGCCCGGCTCCCACTTCATGCCCTCGTCGACCCAGGTCTTGAGGATAGCGACCGCTTCGGCCGGGACAGGGTCCCTCTTTTTCTTCGGAGGCGGCATCCGCAGGTCGGGATCAGTCTCGGTGATGAGCTCGAGGAAATACGATTTTGCCGCCTTGCTCGGGACCGCGGCATCGTCCTCGAGGAAAAGTTCGCGAGTGTTGAGCGAGAAGCCGCCCTTTGCCTCCTTGCCGCCGTGGCATTCGGTGCAATGCCTTTTCAACACGGGCACGACCTGGTGGACGAAATCGACCTCGGCCTGCACGGGCACGGAGGTCATGCAGGCGACGAGGATGATGAAAGCGGCTCGAATCATTTCCCATTATACCTTGAAACCCGTGCGCGGAGGGAGTCTTCTCGCGGACGGGATGACGTGAATCAGATTTTGGAAGCGGGAACTTTCGCCTTTTCCAAAGTGCGCCCCTCGCGGATGGATCCTACGTGGACGGGTGCGTCCCTCGATGAGGCACCCGACCTTGTCACGATCGTTGATCAAGTGAAGGACGACCCTGCGGCGGCTCTCAGCTTTGCCGGAGGAATCGTGCCTTCATTCGATCGCGTACAGATACGCGTCGGTCCGCAGGTAGATGCGGCCGCCGGCAAAGGCGAGCGAGGCGTTCGTGTGTTGGTTTGCATCGATGTCGTTCTTTCCGAGCAGAGTCAGTGCCTTCGGGTCGGGTTTGATGAGGTAGGTCGTGCCCCGGGTATCGTTCACGTAGAGGAGGTTTCCGATCAGGTTCATGGAGCTCCAAGTATTTGCCCCGAGCCGCTCGCGCCAGAGGATCTTCCCCGACGCGGTTTCGCTGCATTGCATCACGCCGGGTTCGTTGAGGAGGAAGAGATGGTCGCCGAGGACTTGGCCCGAGCCGATGCGCTGCGGATTTTGATTCTGTCCCTTCGGCGGATCGGCCCAGAGCCGGTGCGATGAAGTCAGATTTCCCGACTCGCTCGGACTGGGCAGCCTCACCCCGATGCCGGGCCCGCCGTAGCCGCAGAGGTAGAGGGCACGACCGTTGCCGACCATCACGTTCGTGTAGCAGAGATCGCCGAGTCCCGCGGCGCGCCAGAGCTCCTCGCCGGTCTTCGGATCGAAGCTCGTCAGGAAGCCGGGGAGTCCGAGCAGCATCTCGTCGCGGCCGCCGTTTTCGATCAGAAGCGGGGTTGCCCACGAGCCCTTGAACTGTCTTGCATCGTTGCTCTCGAAGGCGTCGAGGTCCCGTTTCCAGATCAGCCTGCCGGTGTCCTTGTGAACGGCAACGAGGCGTGCGACGGGACCGGGGCCTGCGTGAATCAGGACGGCGTCACCCATCAAAACCGGGCTCGCTGCGTTGGGTCCCCAGAGATGCGCGTAGTCGGAGCCGAGATCGGAGCTCCAGAGCTGCTTGCCCGCGAAGTCATAGGCGTGCAGTCCTGCGTTACCGTGCCAGGCGATGACGGTCTTTCCATCCGTCACCGGCGAGGCGGGACAATGGGGGTTGGTCTTGTGGGATTCTTCCGTCTTGCCGTAGTCGATCGTCTCCTTCCAGAGTTGCCTCCCGTCCAATGCGTCGAAACATATCAAGGATCGCTTTTTGCCGTCTTCTTCGGCTTGGGTGAGAAAGACGCGTTCGCCCGAAACGATGGGCGAGGAGTTTCCCCGGTCGGGGAGATCGATCCGCCATGCGATCTTGTCGGTCGACGACCACTTCGTCGGGTAGGCGGCCGCCCCGGGAAGCTTGCCGTCGCCGTTCGGACCACGCCACGAAGGCCAATCGTTCGCGGAGAGCCCGGTGAGGGATCCCAGAAAAAGGAGAAGCAGGGCGGACGGATGTTTCATGGGGGGCGAAGAGGTTGGGACGGATCGCGCAAACCTCTCAGGTCGGTGGGAGATCGGCAATCACGTGATCGGGTTTTCCGGGATCCTCGCGCCACTGCGCCGCTTGACGCCTCCCGCGAAATCCTAGACAATCCCGAACGCGATGGGCCACGCCTTTGCCAGTCGAATATCATTCAACGCGGCCCTGCTCCTGGCCGTGCCGGGGGCGCCATTCCTGATGGCCGCGCCCGTGGATTTCGAGAACGAGGTCCGGCCCATCCTCGCGGAGAAATGCACCCTCTGTCATGGTCCCGATGAAGCGAAGGGAGGTCTTCGCCTCACTGGGATCGAGTCGGCCACGAAGGTCCTGGAATCGGGCCAGCGAGGCGTGGTGCCGGGCGAGCCGGAGCATTCGGAGGTCTTTGCCCGCATCCAGTCGAGGGATCCTGACCACCAGATGCCGCCTCCCGGAAAAGGCGAGATTCTCACGGCCGCGGAACAGGCGACGATGCAACGCTGGATCGCGGAGGGCGCGGTCTGGCCGAAGCACTGGTCCTTTACCTCGCTGCGACAGCCCGAGTCGCCGCGGGTGAACGACGCGGACTGGGGGAAACATCCCATCGATGCGTTTGTCCTCGCGAAGCTTGAAGCGGCCGGAGTCGCCCCCTCGCCTGAGGCTGATGCGGTGACGCTGATCCGCCGCCTGTTTTACGATCTCGCCGGTCTGCCGCCGACGCCGGAGCAGGTGGCGGACTATCGCGCGGCGATCGAGGCGGACCGCGAGGCCGGTCTCGCGAAAGTCGCTGATGATCTCCTTGCAAGCCCCGCCTTCGGCGAGCGCTGGGGGCGCCATTGGCTCGACCGCGCCCGCTTCGCCGACAGCGACGGTTATGAAAAGGACAATCACCGCCCCGACGCATGGCGTTACCGCGATTGGGTGATCGACGCGATCAACGCGGACATGCCTTTCGACCAATTCACGATCGAGCAATTCGCCGGGGATCTCCTCGAAAAGCCGACACCCGATCAGATCCTCGCGACCGCGTTCCACCGGCAGACCCTTACCAACACCGAAGGCGGGACCGACAAGGAGCAATGGCGAGTCGCCGCGGTGATGGATCGCGTCGAGACGATGGGCTCGGTCTGGCTGGGTCTGACCCTTACCTGTGCGCGCTGCCATACGCACAAATACGATCAGATCACTCATCGGGAATACTACGAACTCTTCGCCTATTTCAACAACGGCGACGAGGTGAACGCCAAAGTGCCGCAATCGACCGAAGCGTGGGCGAAATACGAGAACGCTCTCGCCTCCCATCGTGAGACCGCCAAGGCGATCGAGGCGCGCCTCGCGATCGCCCGTGAAGATCTCTCAAGCCGTCTTGGAGAGTGGGAAGCAAAGTTGTCGGCGAGGCTTGCGGAGGCGCGGGCCGTGAAAGATCCGGGATTGGTGCCGTTGAAAATCGCCTCTTTCGCCGCGCCGAAGGGCGTTCAATTCGCGATGGAGGCGGATGGATCGCTCGTGGTCGGAGGAGCGAATCCCCCCACTGCGGTCTACACCCTGACCGTCAAACTGCCGGCCGGCCGCATCTCGGGCCTCCGGCTCGAGGTGTTACCCGACGAAAGCCTCGGCGGCAAGGGGCCGGGTCGGACCAAGCACGGAAACTTCGTGCTGAACCGGGTGGGCGCGACGGTGCGGGGCGGAGCTCCCCTGCACTTCTCCGGTGTCTCGGCCGATTATTCGCAGGTGGATTGGGCGGCGCGTGAATTGCTCGAGGGGAATACCAAGGCGGGCAAGGAGGGCGCAGGCTGGGCCGTCGGCGGTGCCACCGGGCAAGGCCATCACGCCGACTTCGGCTTCGCCGAGGCGATCGAGGCCGGCGGGGAGACCGAACTCATCCTGACATTCACACAGAACTACGGCGAGCAGCACACCATCGGGCGCTTCCGGCTGCATGCCATCACCACGCCGACATTGCTCTCGCTTCCGGAAGGGTTGAGCGCCGTGCTCGCGAAGCCGGCCGGGCAGCGCACCGAAGGGGATCGCCGGCTTCTCGTCGGTCACGTCGAGCGGATCGATCCCGCGACCCGTCCGCTCCTCGCCGAGGCCGATTCCCACGCCAAGAAGAGGCCCGTGGCGCCCGAGATGGACGTAAGGGTTGTCGGTGAGCGTCGTCAGGAACGTCGCGCCACCCACATTCTCCATCGCGGTGAGTTCAAGGAACCCAGAGATGCCGTCGTGCCTGCAACCCTGTCCGTGTTGCCGATGGTGAAGCACCGTGGCGAGTCGGGCGACCGCCTCGATCTCGCCCGCTGGCTGGTGGGTGGAGAAAATCCGCTGCCTCCGCGCGTTGTCGCCAACGATCTCTGGACGCAGCTCTTCGGGGAGGGGATCGTGCCCACGCCCGAGGATTTCGGGGTGCGGGGAGACCGGCCGACCCACCCGGCGCTGCTCGATTGGCTCGCCACCGGTCTCGTCGCGAAAGGATGGTCGCGCAAGGCGCTCATCCGCGAGATCGTCCTGACCAAAGCCTATCGCCAGAGCTCCAATCACCGCCCCGAACTGCTTGATCGAGATCCAAAGAATCAGCTTCTCGCCCGGCAGAACCGCTTCCGCGTCGAGGCTGAGATCGTGCGCGACCTCTCCCTCGCCGCTGCCGGTCTCCTCTCATCAAAGGTGGGCGGGCCGAGCGTTTTCCCGCCCATCCCCGCCGGTGTCGCCGACGTGAATTACAACTCCGCCTTCAAGTGGCAGACGAGCGAGGGCGAGGACCGCTATCGCCGTGCTCTCTACACCTATTTCAAGCGCACCGCGCCGCATCCGTCGCTGATCACCTTCGACTGCCCCGATTCCAACGTGACGACGGTGCGGCGTTCGCGATCGAACACGCCTCTCGCCGCGCTCATCACGCTGAACAGCGAACCTTTTGTCGAAGCCGCGCGGGGACTCGCCCGCCGTATCCTGACCGAACAGCAAAAAGGCGATGACTCGGCGAAACTGACGCATGCCTTCCGACTTTGCCTCGCGCGCGAGCCGAAGGACTTCGAGATCGACCGTCTCGCCGGTCTTCTCGTGGAATCGCGGGCCTGCTACCGAGCACGCGGAGAGGAAGCCGGGGTGCTCGCCGGATCGAAACTGCCCGAAGGCGTCAGCGCCGAGGAAGCCGCCGCGTGGACCGCTACCGTGCGGGTGCTGTTGAACCTCGATGAGTTTTTGACTCGGGGGTAGCCCCGTGACCCGTGACCCATGAACTTCCCCCTCCATCGCACCCGCCGCGAGTTTCTCACGACATCGGCCTCCGGCCTCGGTGGCATCGCGCTGGGTTCGATGTTGAGCGACGAGGGACTTCTCTCCGCCGCTAACGCCGCCGATCCGGCGGCCTTCGCCGAGGCGAGCGCGCACCGTGAGGGGCCTGCGAAGGCCTGTATCTTCATCTTCATGGAGGGTGCGCCCTCGCAACTCGATCTCTTCACGCCCAAGCCGAAGCTCAACGAACTCCATGGTCAGAGCCTGCCCAAGTCCATCCTCGACAAGGCGCGCTTTGCCTTCATCAAGCCCGACACCGCGACCCTCATGGGCTCGCCTCGGAAGTGGGCGAAACACGGCCAGTGCGGGATGGATTTCTCCGATCTCCTTCCGCACCTCTCGACCTGTGCCGACGATCTTTTGATGATCCGTTCGCTGCAAAGCGAGGAGTTCAACCACCATCCCGGGCAGCTGCTGATGCAGTGTGGTGTTTCGCGTTTCGGGATGCCGTCGATGGGATCATGGATCCACTACGGTCTCGGCTCGTCTTCGCGAAATCTTCCCGGCTACGTCGTCCTCAATGCGGGGCGCGGCGGCTCGGGCGGCTCGACGCTGTGGACCTCGGGCTTCCTTTCCTCGAAGTATGCCGGGGTGCAGTTCCGCAACCAGGGTGAACCGGTCCTGAATTTGCAAAATCCCGCCGGTCTCGCTCCCGAGGTGCAGCGGGCGGGACTGGATGCCCTGCGCGATCTGAACGAGGCGCGTTACCGGGAGGTGCACGATCCCGAGATCGCGAGCCGCATCGCGAACTACGAACTCGCCAACCGCATGCAGACGGCCGCTCCGGAGTTGGTGGATCTGTCAGGCGAGTCGAAGGAGACCCTCGCGATGTATGGCGTCGATCGGCCCGAGCCGCCGGGCGATGGATTCCGGGGAACCCTCCCGGGCTTGCGCACCTACGACACCTTCGCGAGGAACTGCCTCCTCGCGCGGCGCATGGTCGAGCGGGGGGTGCGCTTCATCAACATCATCCATGCGAGCTGGGACCAGCACTCCGAGCTCGACAAGAACCTCGCCTACAACGCGGGGGCGGTCGATCAACCCATTGCCGCGCTCATCAAGGATCTCAAGCAGCGTGGACTGCTCGACTCCACCCTCGTGGTCTGGGGATCGGAATTCGGAAGGACCCCGCTCGGGGAAAATCGTCCTGGTCGCCTCTCCAACACCGGACGCGATCACCATCCCCAAGCTTTCACCATGCTGATGGCGGGTGGCGGATTCAAGGGCGGGCACGTCTACGGAGCGACCGACGAGATCGGGTGGTTCGCCACCGAGAATCCGGTGCCCATCAACGACCTCCATGCCACGATCCTGCACCAGTTCGGGCTTGATCACCTGCGGCTGACCTACCGCTTCCAGGGGCGTGATTTCCGGCTCACGGATGTGGCCGGGAACGTGGTGCATGATTGGATCGCGTGATCCCTACTACTTTTTCTTCAGGCCTTTGATGAAGAGGATCACGGATTCGATTTCGTGATCTTTCAGGACACCGAGGTAGGAAGGCATGCCGACGCCGGTGCGCTCCATCTCGTAGCCCTGCATGACGCGTCGTGCGGGATCGAGGATGGACTCGCGCAGGTAGGCTTCGTCGATCTTCTTGATCTCCGATCCATCGCTGAAAACGCGGCTGGCACCCCATGCACCGATCCAGGGAGGTCCGACCGCGACCTTCGAGCCGTCGCCATTCGTCGCGGGAGCGGGCGGCGCGGGGATGCCCGGATCGCCGGTGGCGTGGCAGGCGATGCATCCGTAGCGCACCGCGACTTCCTTGCCGAGGGCGGCGGTGGGTTCGACGGCTGCTCCGCCGGTGAGATCGGTGCGCGGGGTCAGATCGACCTCGTTGTCGGCGAACCCGAGCTTCGCGAGATCGAGGGTCGGCACGCTGCGGATCGTGAGGTAGACATTCTCCACCTTAGCGACTTCGGGCGCGGGAAGGCGATAGGTGAGGCGCAAGGTGTGCGCCGGTTTCATATCGGCGAGGCCAAGGAAGAGCGATTTGGCATCCTTGGAAAGCTTTGCGCTGAGGATCGGGAGGGCTTCCTGGCCGGGTTTACCGTCGAGACGATAGTTCCCCGAGCCATACTCGTGGGTCTGCCTGTAGTTCCAGCGATCGGCGGAATAACGGCCCAACTCGGTGGTCAGTTCGGGGCTCAGTGGAGCATCGAAGGTCAGGAGAATGCCACGCGACTCGGCGCGGATCTCGCGCGGCAACCAGGCTTTCACCCCACCGGGACGCACCCGGAAGACCCCGCTGATGCGGCTGCCCGAGCTGCCGAAAATCTGGAAGCCGGCGACGTAGAGATGCCCGTCGATCGGATTCATCCGACCGTTGAGGAGTCCGGCGGGGAAGCCGGAGAGGAGCGGCATGACCGCGCCTTGTTCACCTTTCTCATCGAGGTAGATCTTGAAAATTTCGGGCCGGTTGTAGCCGATGTGGACGAAGGCCTCGTTCAGTTCTCCCATTTTCGAACCCTGTTTCCCGGTGTCGCGGATCCAGACCTGCCCGGCGCCGGACTGGTTGATGAAATGGGGGATCCAGACCTCGGCGGGCGAGATGGTGGCGGGGTGGGTGACCTTGTTCTTGAACTTCTCAGGTTGGAATCCGAAGTAGCGCCCCTGCCCGACGCGGTAGATCGGGGTGGCGGGCTTCCAATTGCCCTGCTGGTCGCTCGCGGTGAGGATGCCCGTCTTCGCATCGTAGCCGAGATAAGGTTGGCGGAAGCCGGTGGCCACGACTTCGTAGGAATCCCCGTCGGACGCGACGTGGATGACCGTTCCGTTCAGTTTGCCGATGGTTCCTCCGATCTGGCCGCCGAGGGCAAGGTAGAAGCTCCCGTCTGGCAGGGCGATGAAGTCGTTCGCAAACTGTCGCGTCTCGGCGGATTGGGCGAAGATGTTCGAGACGTTCTCGTGCCAGTCGGCCTCGCCGTTGCCGTCGATGTCGTGAAGACAAACGATGCCGTTCCGGTCGAAGACGAAGATCTTGCCGTCGCGGAGGGCGAGATTCTGTGGTTCGTGCAGGCCCGAGGCATATCGGCTCCACTCGGCTCCGGCGTTGCCTTCGAGTCCCTTCGCGATCCAGACGTCACCATCGAAGGTGACGAGGGCGGCGCGGCCATCGGGGAAAAACTCGAGATCGGCGACGCGCACGTTGCGTTTCCAAGGATTCGGGACTGGCAAAGGCAGGTCGTCGAAGACCCAGGCGGCGTCTTTCACGGGGAGGACGGTGGGAGCGGTTTTGACGGGCTCGGGCCAGCGCGTTTTGGAGGCGGTCTCCGCAAAGGGGGCTCCTTCTTTAAGGACGCAATTCCCGTCGATTGAGAGAGTGATGCGGTAGCTAGTGGTTTTGGTAGTCGATGCCAAGCCCAGCCAATCGTCGTCGCCGGCTCCGATGCGGAGGTGGATCGGCGATTCGTGGGCGGCGACTTCCAGCTCTCGGAGAAGGTGGCTTCCGTCGCTCGAGAGCCGCTCTCTCACGAGCGTGCCGCCGACGCGGTATTCGACCTGCACGCCTTCACC
>Ga0172367_10008419_pt1 | contig 11526 bp, 14 predicted proteins | sample Lak10m_FD_114542 | JGI IMG/M metagenome (GOLD analysis project Ga0172367, IMG submission 114542) | Freshwater microbial communities from Kabuno Bay, South-Kivu, Congo - kab_022012_10m | ecosystem: Environmental > Aquatic > Freshwater > Lake | place: Democratic Republic of the Congo: South-Kivu...
AAATAATCATCTTCTTCCAAGATCCTTCCTTTTAAGATATTGTCTAGTTTCTTCTGGGTAAAATATCCATCCTATTTTTCCTTCTGCATCTACTGAAATTTTTCCTGAATAAAAAAGATAATCAATAATTAGAGAAAAGGTTTGATACATTGTTCCTTTGGGTAAATTTTGCCAAAGCTGTTTTTTCTTAAATTCTCCATCATGGTCTTTAATAAATTTTTCTACCATCATTACAGTATCTAATCTGGGATATCTTATTCCTGTTTGTTTATTTAAGTTAAATATTTCTACCATTTTACTTAGTTATATCATTTGATATATCTTTAAATATTTTACTATTTTGTTTTGTAAAGGCAAAGATAAACGGAAGAAGTGCGGGGGGCGAATAGGCAGGGGCGTTTTTCTTTGATATTTTATATTTAACTTTTTTTGTTGATTATTTATTTTAGTTTATTTTTTATGTTCTTAAAAACTGTCTCAAAGTCAATATAATTTTTTAATAAAGGGGACATTTCTTCTTTCCAAAACTTTTTTCTAGATTTTATCTCTTTCTGTAATATTACCTTTGAAAATATGATTTTATCATATTCTAATTTTTTGTTTATTAGAATTTTATTTTGATTTGTATTTTGATCTAATAAATATGAAAGATCATAAATGTCTCTAGCTTTGTTTCTGGTTAATATTGCTCGTATCTTTTCTGCAAATATTTCTTCTAAATTCATCACAATCACATCAAATGAAGGTATTTCATTAATTGTTTTGGCTAGTCTAACTGTTTGAGGGGTTAGTTGGGTGTTTTCTCTAAAGCTTAAATCTATTAATATCTTACAAAAGCTGTTTCTATTTCCATTGTATAATGGACCTTTTATTTTAAAGATAATATTTTCTCCCTTGGGATGAATTTTTTTCTCTGTTTCAAATTCTATTAAAAACTCTTTTAGTCCTTTTTCTATAATCTCTTGAATATTTTCTTTTTGAGATACATTAAAATCTAAATCTTCTGAAAATCTTTCTAAGTTGTAGCATTTTTGAAGAGCTGTTCCTCCTTTGAATATTATTTGTGAATTTGCTTTAGAATAAATAATAAATAGAATTATATTTTGAAAATAATCTTTTTCTGCTTGTCCTAAGTTTAGCATCTTTCTTTTTGAATAATCTATTAATTCCTGTTTAGTTATCATAAAATCTTATTTTCCATTTTTTATTTGTTTTTTCTTTAGTTTTTATGGGTAAAAAAGTATAATTATTTCCAGATATTTTAACATCTAAATTGATTTTTTTATATTTTTCCAATAAATATCCTATTTTTTGTTTTAGTGAATTATTTTTTATTATTTTGAGATATTCTCTAATTTTTTGGATATCAAACTGTGCAGATTCGATGAATTTTATTATTTCATCTATATTCCCAGAATATCTTTGATAAAGTAAGCAATCTATTAGTAGCTTTTCTTGTGTTGCAATAAAAATTTCTTCATTTCCAGAAATCTCTTTTGAATAGCCAAAAAAATTATTTTTTGAAAGTTTTATAAATTTTATTTTATATCCTTCAAATTCTATATCTCTTGTTTTTTTTGTAGTGGCTACAAAAATAGTATTTATTATTTGTTCAGTATATCCCTTATAAGCTATTCCTGTCCAAAAAGAAAGATAAGAAGGAAAAACTAGGTTTGTGGCTAAAGCATATATATTGGTTGAAGAGGTGTAACTCCCCTTTTTTATTCGTTTTAAAATGTTTTTTTTAGTTAATCTTTCTAAAACTAAAGAGGAATAATTTTTTTTAGTATTTTTTAATTGAGAAATATCTCTTGGCGTTATTACTGTTTTTGTTTTAGCAAGAGTTTCATTTTTGATAATCATAATATTTTTAATTCATAATTCTTTATAAATCTTATCATTTAGAACATATTCCATCATTTATGATAAGTTATGTTCCTTTTAGTAAGTTTATTTATTTAGATACTTTTCCAAGTCTTGATTTAACAAGTTCAAATTGAGACTTTGCATGGAAGATATTTTTTAGAAGTGAAGTGCGAGGGGCGAATAGGCAGGGGCGTTTGTTTTTTAAACCCTTTAATCTAATCTAAATCATGTTATTTATTCTTGGTCTTGTGGACTTATTCATTGCAGGAATGTTTGCCTTGAAATTAATTTTTAATTTTGCCTTTTTGGATAATCTTATTCTTAGTGGGGGGATTTATCTTATAATTAAGGGGGCAATTTTCTTAATTGGAATGGATTTTGCAAGTGCTCTGGATGTTTTTTCTGGAGTGGTATTGGTCTTATCTTACTTTTTTAAAATTCCTCTTGTGATAGGAATAATTGTAATTGTATTTTTAGTGCAGAAAGGGATTTTTAGTTTTGTTTCAGAAAAGTCTTAATTTCTTTTAATTATCTCTTTATTTTCTTCTATTTCTTTTTTCTTTTAGAATTTTTTATTATATTCTTTTTCCTTCTGTGTTTTTGTATTCTTTAGAAAGGATAAAAATAAAAAATAGTATTTAAATAATCTATTCCTCTAATTTTCTTATGAAAAAAGTTGAGGGGAGTATCTTTATTTTTGCCTTAATCTTAGTTTTATCTTTTTCTTTGATTTCTGCAGGATGGTTTTCGGACATTTTTAATAAAGATAAGGGAATAATCAATGGTTTTGTTACTGAAGAAAATGTTTCTCTTTTCTGTCAAGATTCAGATGGAGGTAAGGATAGTTCTGTTTTTGGTTATACCAATACTACTAGTATCTATACTCCTAATGGATACATAGAAGAAGATAATTGTAATGTTGGTAAAACTGCTGTTTATGAAAAATATTGTGAAAATGATATTCCTTTAACAGAAGTTTTAAAATGTGATAACCGCTGTGAAAATGGAGCTTGCATAAAACTCGAGCCTCCCGCTAACATTTCTCTTTTCTGTCAAGATTCAGATGGAGGTAAGGATAGTTATGTTTTTGGTTATACCAATACTACTAGTATCTATACTCCTAATGGATACATAGAAGAAGATAATTGTAATGTTGGTAAAACTGCTGTTTATGAAAAATATTGTAATGGTACTGAACCTTCAACTGTAGTTCTTTTTTGTGCAAATGGATGTGACAAAGGAGCATGTTCAAATAAAGTTCATAATAAAAATATTAAAAATTTGGATAAGTACTCAAATAAAGAAGTTTTTTTAGTTTCTGATGAAAATTGGAAGCAAGTATTAACTCTTATTTCTTTAGCAATTTGGACCGATGATAAAAATGAGCTTGTTAAGTACCCTCTTTTAATCTATCATCAAGAAGGAGAAGCTTTTGACATAGATTCTATATACTATTTCCTTGAACAATATAATGTTTCTAAAGTTAGTTATTTTGGTACCTTACCAAATGAATTGAAAAATTTATTGCAAACTAAATTTGTTCTTCAGCAAAAAGGTAATCCTTTAGACTATTGGAAAGAATATAAGGAAGTTGTTTATGTTGAAGAGAATTATGAATCCGCTTTACTAGCATCAACATACGCTTCTTTAATTAATGCCCCATTAATAATTAAAGGGTATAATGATAAAAATAATTTTTATAATAAGAATATAATTTGCATAGGCCAAAATATACAAAACTGTAGTGAGACATATTCTTTAGAAGAATTACAGAAAAAATACATCGAAAAGACAAATACTACAAAATTAATTTTAATTAACCCTTTAGATAAGGATATCTTTACGCATGAAGATAATTTTAAACCTGAAAGATCTATGCAGAATATTCAAAATATTTACGGATATGACTCTTTAACTGCTCCGATTCTTGCAAGCGGAAAAAAGGAACTAATTATCACCACATTAACCAATCAATATGATTTAGTTGATTTAAAGATAGAGAATGATATTAAAAGATTAGGAATTAATCCAGAATATTTAACAATTATTGGTTCTCCTGATGCAATAAAAAATTATAAAGAAAACATTGTTAATCTTTCCAGCTTGTATTCTCAGTATGTTGATTCTGAGGTAGATTGGGTATATTATTCAGACATAAATCATGATGAGCTTCCAGATCTTGCTTTGGGGAGAATATATGGGATTACGATTTCTGATACTTCTTCTTATATTGCTAGGTCTTTATTTATTGAATTCTTACCTCAGTTTAAAGAATATGCTGTTTTAAGTGAGCCTTCTGGTTTGGGGATGAATATCGGGGCTGTATCCTTAAACAAATATTTTAAGAATAAATTAAATGGGCTGGTAAATATTTCTGAAATTGTTTCTCTTGATATTTCATCTGATTATATAAAGAATAATCTTCTTAATAAAATGTTAATAAGTACACATAGTCATGGAAGTCCTTCTAAGGCTATTATTAATACTTATAATCTTGAGGGAGCATATTTTGTGCCTTCTATCTATCTAGCTGATGCTTGTCTTACTTGTTCTTATCAACATAGCGTCTATAAAGATAAATTATTATGTACAAATCTTTTAAGAAGAGGGGTTATGGGAACAGTTGGAGCAATTGATTCTGCCTCATCAAGTATTAGTAAATTTATGTTTTATGTTGGAAAAAATCAAGATTTAGGTACGGCTATGAAAAATTTTAAAATAGATTTATATTCCAAAATTAAATCCATTGATAAAGTTAGATTTTCAGATGAAGAATATACTGCAGGTCTTCATGAATCTCTTAAAGGAAATTATATTTTATTAGGAGATCCAACTTTTAATTTAAATCTTAATTTTCCTTTAGAAAACAATTCTATTACTTCTGAGATAGAATCTTTTTCATCCAATGAAAAAGAATTAAGAATTAATATTCCTAAACCTATAGAAGTATCTGAAGAATATTGGGTTGGACAAAGGTTTTCTCGTTGGATTGTTCCTTCTTATGAAAATGTGATTGTTCCTTACTTTATTCAAGGCAACTATCAAAATAATACCTTAACTTATCAACAAGTTATAGGTAATATTCAAATTAAAACTGAATTAATAAATTCATCATATTTTCCAAATAGTGTAACTTATATTAATGAACATGGAGATAGAACTACCTTTAATTATCTTGAAAATTATCGGGGATGGCATTCAGTATGGTACTCTCCTATAAATGATGACCATCATATCCAGATTGGAATTTTGAATAATACTTTTTCAATTTTTTTATATCAAGGAAATGAGTTATCTGGTGAACCTATTCTTGAATCCTCGTCTTATGAAATTATTTTTTCTGAAAATAATGTTAAAAAAAATGGTAATGGGAGTTTTGTAGAGAAAAAGGAAAGAGGGATAATTTGTAATAATAATTATGAATGTAAAAGTAATATTTGTGCTTCTGGAGAATGTGTGAAGGAAGGATTAATAAAAATGATTGTTGATACTTTTCAAACTTTTTTTAAAAATAAGAAGTAGTTTATTTGTAATTGTATTTTTAGTGCAGAAAGGGATTTTTAGTTTTGGAATGGGTGAATCGAGTTAGTTTATTATTGAAAAATTGTATTACAATAATCCTTAAAAACAAGTAACGCTTTTTTCATTTATGATTTCATTAATTGATGCATTAACAATTCAAGCAAATCCAGCACAGGTAACAACTTATGGACCAGTAGAAGGTAAATATGGTTTTGAAATTTATAGCATAATTAGAGAAAAGTACAGACCTCATTTTACTTCAAATCCTCTCTATGATTCTGAAGATATTGCAAAAGAAAAAGGAAAAGAATCTCTTGGCATTCTAAAAAATTTAGATTTAGACAAGCAAAGACAAGAGCTAGCTAATAAATTTGGACCTGCAGGACCAATAGTTGGAGAGATCATTGATGCTTCTAAGGAATAATTCTAAATTACAATAATCCTTAAAAACTATACAATTTCAGGTAATTTATGCACAATGTCTATTTCAGAGCCTTAGATTTTGAAACTAAAATGTCTTATAAAAAAGAATTTATCGATTTTGGTTATCTTAAAAATATCTCTCAAGGTACGAAAGATTTACTTATAATGTATGGAGGAACCCTACCAGGATTAAAAAATGGGAAAATTGAACTTAATTTAAACTCTCTAAAATTAACTATGGGTGAAACACTTAGATTGCACACAGAATATCTGAATAAACCCGGGGGCAAGGCAGCTTGGATTTATTATGTTAATATGCAAAATGAAGTTTTTAATTTAATTATTAGGGCTCATGAGGAAGCTCATGCCATATGTTATCTGGGTCATAGGAAAAGTTTAGAAAAAAGAATTAATGAACCTAATCTAAATATCTTAGCAGAAGAAGATTTTTGTGACCAAGCAGGGTTATATGTTATTAAGAAGAAAGGACTTACTCTTCCAAAATGGGTAGGAAGTCATTCTGATGGAAAATGGGATGTAGATCTTCTTGAATGGGCGAAAAAAGTTAATCACAATAATCCTTAAAAACCTCCTATTTATTTTATTTCCAGAATTAAAATGATAAATCTAGCAGGAAAAACAAAAGCAGACTTACAAATTCTTGAGGAACTTAGTGAGGCAGATATTCAGGTTATTGAAGGAAAGAGAGATTAGACCTTCAGCTGCATTAAGTTTAGAAATATGTTTGCAAAGACTTGAAATGCCAGGAAAAGATTATACTGGTCAATCTGATGGAAGAATTTCTTTTAGGATGAGGTAGGGAGATTTTTAACTTACCAAAAATAATTAAACTTATTTTTCTTGAATAAAATATGTCAGACATAAATGACTATTTGAATTCACTATCTAGACTTGCAACTAGTGATGCAATAAATCATAGAAAGAATGAAGATATGTATAAATATAATATGGATTATAGAAGATTTTATGATTATGCTAAAACTCCAGATGTTATTCTGCCAACTCCTGTTGTAATTAATGAACCAATAATTTTTTCAGATTTCACTCCTGTTATAATGAATGAACCAGTAATATTGCCAGAGATTCATCTTCCAATTATAAACGAACCTTTGATTTTTCCAGATTTAGATAATAAACCTCGTAATAAAAAATTTGGCTCATTTTAATTCTGATATAGATAATTAATGATTTCATGAAAGAATATATAAATAAATGAGAAGTTTAAGGAAAGAATGAGATATTTTTGTAATGAATGTAAAAAAGCAATTGATGAAGAAGTTTATAACTATTCCAAAGAACATTATGCCAGGGCATTATGTAGAGAACATCAGCCAAATCAAGCAAAGAAATCTTTTCAAAATAAAAAAAGGCATGATCCCACTCCAGAAGCATTAAGATTGGGTAATCTGTTAAAATCAATGGGGCATAAGGTTGAGTTCGAAAAATATGATGGTTACAAACATATTGATATTGCAATTGTTGAAAAAAAAGTAAATATTGAAGTTGATGGGAATCAGCATCACGAAAAGCAACAAGCATTAAGAGATTTGAAAAGAACTTTTTATTCGTGGGATAAAAGTTTTGTTACATTAAGAATTCCAAACTCTTTAACAAAAGAAGATACTATCAAAGAGACAGCAGAATATATTGATAAATTTTTGAGAACAGATAGAACCAAATTAGAAAAGGAGATAAGAAGAGAGTATGAAGAAGAAGGAAATCCCATTTGGGAAGATGTTGATAATTTTGTTAATGGTATTAATAAGATTTTTAATGATGTTGTTGGAAACATTAATAATGCTTTCAAAAATCTTAAAATATAAAAAAAATATTCAATTTAGAGAACTCGAATAAACTAATTAATCCTCTCCCTTCCTTTTACTCAAGCTCAATCTGTAATCCTTTTCGATATTAACCAATTTCTTTAAATCAGGGTCAATTTCATTCTTTAGAACCTTGCTATTTATCTTAGGATAGCAAATCATTGAGCATTCATCATAGATTCCTTTCTCTTTCATTAATTTAAGGAACCTCTCTTTTTCTTTTTCATCTTCTGGAAGAGTTACTTTATCAATTTCTTTAACAGAACATTTCATATTTGAGCCGTATACTATATCGATTCCCTTTTGCTTTGCAAATTCAATCAAGTCTATCTTTAGCTTATCTTCTCTCTCTTGAATTTCTCTTAATTTCTTCTTAATTTCTGCAAATTCATCTACAAATTGTAAACCTTCATCATCCTTGAATTTCTTTAGTTCCTTTTTTTCTTCTAATTCAAGCTGGTGCTTGAAGGAAGGGCATTTAGATTTAAATCCACAATAATCACATAAAGCACTTACCTGTGTTGGAAAGTTTTTATCTTTAATTGCCTGTTCTATTCTTTTAATTATAGAGATGACGTCTTCTTCTAGTTTCTTTAATTGTTCTGGAGTTCTCTCAGAAATTGCTTCCTTGTTAAAGGCAAGCATGTGCCAAACTAATTTAACAGATTTGCAGTCTTTGAACTTATCTTTAACCCAAATTGAATACATTGCAAGTTGTCTGTCTGAATCAGCTTCTTCTTGGTCTTTCATTCTTGCATTTGTCTTATAATCACAAACATAATAGTTTCCTTTATCATCACAGGCAAACTTATCTATTCTAACGTGCCATTGGCTTCCATCCTTTAGGGTCATTCTATCTTCTGTCTCTAAGCCAAGAATAGTAAGCTGATCAAAGGGCTTGTATTTATCATAGTAATCTTCAATGAACTTCTTTCCCATTTTTCTATAATTCTCAGCAGTTAAATCTTCTTTCACAACAAGAATATCATCTGAATATTCTTTTTCCCATTCATCATTATAGAATTTTAGTAAAGTAGCTTTGGAGACTAATTTTTTGAATTTCTTGTCTTTGTAGAGCTTTTCAAGAGTCTCATGAACTCGTTTTCCCATAAACACTTCGATTGTCTCTGATATCTCAGGTTCTTCATGATCAATGTAATGTAGTTTATACTTGTACGGACATTGTTCAAATGTAGAAATCTTTGAGTGGGAGTAGGTGGCCATTTTATTTTAATCCTTTATTTTAATTATCTCTACATCCTTATCATTATATTCTGAATCTAAGCAGATAATAACTAATTTTTGTTCAAATTCAAATGAATTGACTTTTTTAGCTTTTTCAATTAAATTTATTTTTATTTCTTCTATTTCTGATTTATTTAATATTTTAAATTTAACTTCTCCTATAATCATTTTTTTATTTTCTTTATCTATTCCAACTAAATCCACTTCTGATGTTTTGTCCCACCATCTTCCAAAAAGGTAATTAGAATATTTTTTATTAGCAATCATTTCAGATATAGCAATTTCTTCAAAGATTCTCCCTGCAAAAGCATTTAGTTCAGGCACAATTTTCTCGTCTAAAAGCTTTTGTTGTTTTTCTTGTTCAATATATTCTTGATTTTCAAATACAAACTTAAACCAAAATTTAAAGAAATTATCTCTGAGGAGATAAATTCCATTTCTGGATTTTGAAAAACTTTTTTCTGTTATTGGAACTCTCCTCTCAATTAATTGCAAATCTGCTAGGACACTTAAATATTTTGTAACAAATGCTTTTCCTAAGCCAGTATCATTTGCTATCTGCCCGCTTTTAGTGTTTCCTTTAGCAATTGAATAAAGTATAGAAAAATAATTTCTTGGCTCCTTTAATTCTTCTCTTAAAGTGAATAAAACATCTTGATGAAGAAATTTGTTTTTTCTTAAAAGGTTCTCTTTAATATTATCTTTTAAATCTTTATTAAAATCAAATTCCAAAAGATAAGCAGGCATCCCTCCAAGAATTGAATAATTTAGAATTTTTTCTTTGATGTTCATTTTTTCTGACATAAATAAACAGGCATCTCTAAACTTTAATGGTTCGAGTAAAATTTGTTCTGTTCTTCTTCCATAAATAGGACTTTTTTTTCCAAGCAATTTTTCCATCATAGTAATAGAAGAGCCACATAGAATAATAAATGCATTTTTTTTAGATAATTTGTTATCCCAATGATCTTGAAGTATTGCGGTTATTTTTTTAGAAGACTGAACAATATAAGGAAATTCATCAAAAACAATGGGTGTTCTTGGTTTTTCAGAAAGATAAAGAAATAAAGCATCCCAATTTGAGAAAGGATTTGCTTTAAGAATTTCATCATTATAGTGTTCTGCTATCTGAGAACTAATTTTCTTCAATTGTTCAAGTTCAGATTCTTGCCTTGCAAGAATATAAATTCCTTTGTGTTTTTTTAAAAATTCTTTTAATAATTCTGTTTTTCCAACTCTTCTTCTTCCAAATAGCACTACTAACTTTGCAGTTTCTTTTTCATAAATCTCATTAAGAAAACTTAGTTCCTTTATTCTATTTTTGAATGTTTTTTCCATCTTATATATTAATTAAATTAGTATACTCTATAGTAGTATACTTGAAAGTATACTATTTAAATATTTCGCTAATTTAGTATAGTTCAGAGTATACTATTTTGCTAGGGGTTGGATTTATCATTTGAGATTTGGTTTTAGGCGGGGGCGACATATGTCTGTAGGAAGGGCATTAATGAAATGGTTTTTGCAGTTCTTTAATTAATTTTTTGCATTTTTCTATTGCTTGTTTTGCTGTTTGGAAATCCATCCTGCTTCCATAATAAGTTAAAGAATTTCGTTTATATCTTAAATCATCAAAGAGATAAAATAAATCTTCTCTTTTTAGCACATCTCTTAGATAAAAACCAAGACATACATGGTTTAAGATATTATATCCTTCTGAAAAGGATTTTGCCTGTAAGATCTCTAATACGGAGGTATAATAGTCTTCAAAAACAAAATTGCAATTTTTTTCATTTACATCCTTAGTCAAGCTTACTCTTTCTTCTGCAGTTTCAATTAAGGATTTTGCTCGTTTTAAGTCTGAACTTACACTTTTAGCAGATTTATTAGATAAGCAGTCTTCCCAATTAGACTCTTTCATTTGAATACCTCAATATAATTATTTAGAGTTATACCATTTATAATATTGTTGGATAAATTAGGATTTTTTATTTCTTTCAAATCTTTATATCTAAGAGTATGTATGTTTCTTTTTAAGATTTCTTCAAATTTTTTTAAATTAATCTCTTTTTTTGAAGGGGTTTCAAGATACAAATCAATATCACTATTTTCTATATCTTCTCCCTTGGAATAAGAGCCAAATAGTATAATAGGAGGATTACTTAATTCAATTTTTAGAGCTTCTATTAATCCAGAGTCATAGATTAATTTTATATTAAACAATTTTTTTTCTAAAAGAAAATTAGAGTTTGCTCTATTGCTTGTATAAAAAATAACATTTCCTGTTTTAATTGTTATTAATATTCCCTCTGTTTGTAACTCTCTGCAATACCTTATAACTGATGGAAGAGGCAGTTTGAGCAGTTTTTCAATTTCTCTAACTCTTAATTTAGAGTTTGGATTAATAAAAAAATATTCTTTTATTCTTTGTTTGATATTTTTTGTTTTCATCTGATAATATAAGATATCAATTGATATTTAAAGATATCGGTTGCTCAGGGGGTGACATATGTCTGTAGGAAGAGCATTGATTAAATGGTTTTTGCACAACAAAACTTAAAAGAAGGGGATTCTTAGAGGGAGTATGGGAAACGAACGAAGCCCAGAAGTTAAAGCACGTCATAAT
>Ga0172367_10008421_pt1 | contig 11525 bp, 12 predicted proteins | sample Lak10m_FD_114542 | JGI IMG/M metagenome (GOLD analysis project Ga0172367, IMG submission 114542) | Freshwater microbial communities from Kabuno Bay, South-Kivu, Congo - kab_022012_10m | ecosystem: Environmental > Aquatic > Freshwater > Lake | place: Democratic Republic of the Congo: South-Kivu...
CCGCGCCGAATGGCACTTCGGCGGCGGCGCTGCCTACTGCCGCGGCTGCGGTGACGGCGGCTGCGGAGCCCGCTGTCCATTCGTAGCCTCGGAGCCAGCCACCGTTGAGGGCTGGCAGGCGTGGCAGGCGGCGTTCCCGGCCATCGGCGTTCAGGTGATCGGCCACACCGTCTTTCATGTCCTTGACCAGGGGCTGGCGCTTCGCCGCGCCGAAGTCCTGGGGTTCGATACCCGCGCGACCGCCCTGCTGTTGCCGTTCGTGGCCGCCGGCCTCGCTGCCGCCGCCAATCCCGGCGATGACCAACCAGAGGACTTTGCTCAGGACATGGCGGCGGCGTTCGGCGGCACCCCGCCGAGCCGGGTGCAAACCCTGGGCAGCGTTCAACTTAATCAGGGAGACGACGGGGGCGGAAGTGCAGCCGCTTTCCAGCAAAGCAATAGACAGTGAAGGAAGGCCAATACGGCGTCGAGAATCTCGTCTTCGCTCCAGTTTGTCATACTGTTATGCGAAACATCATTCCGAAATAGTGCCGCTCTGAGTAGTGTTTGTGTAACGGCAATATCACCTGCTGTCTTGCCTAGCGCGCATATGGCAGCTAGCTGTGAGTGCCGATGGTTTTCTCTGTTAGTACTTGTCAGTCGCCAATTGTTATTATCACAAATAAGTTCTACGACGGTGGTGTAGTTACCCCATAGGTGCTTGTATTTATGCTTCAGCGTATCACCACTTGGTACATTCTCCTGATAAATTCCAATGTCAATTAGTAACACATTTATAAGGTGCTAGAATGACAATGCAAGTGCCCCGACTTCTCTGGCTAATGCGGCATGATCAAAGTGTGTATTTCTAAACCGACTCGCGATAATGCCACGATTGATGTTGTGGAGAGTGAAGTTATTCTTCTTTTCTAGCCAATCAAGAAGCTCTTCAGCATCAGTAGGCGTTGGTGCTAATGCGGGGTCCACGACCGGGAAATTTGTTAGTACGCTATGGCGGAGGGTTGCAAACAAAATCTGACGCGTTTCAATCACGCGATCGGGGAAGATCACATCTAGTGTGTTGGCGTGATGTCCGGTAACCTGTCCAACTGCCTTGGCGACCTCAGAGAAAGACTGCTCAGTAACCCTCCGCAACAAATTGATAGCGCCCCTGATAAATCTTTTGTATTCGTCAACGATCAAGGGTCGGCCGCGATGACCCCACTCATACCACCGTTCGCATAGCCACTTGATAAATATAATAATATCATTATTATCCAATGTCATAATTGCGGAGCAGGTTGCGGCCTGCCTCTCTCTCTTTCTCCCGGACTTCTTGGTGGGCTGAGATCTCAAGCTTCGAACCGCCGCGACACTCAGTCCTATCCGCGGCATTCAGGATACGTTGGCAGGTTTCTTTATACCGAGCCACCGCGTCGAAGTGGCGAAGCCATTTTTCAGATGCCTTGATTCCCTGCAATCCCTGAAATGAGACACTGGGAAATTTTGGGGCGTCAATAAGCACAGGCCAGTCGCACCTACGTGCCGCCTCGAACAACGTCTCCTTGCGGAGATCGAAGATGAGAGACATCCCCATATCAAGGGCATCAGCAAGCAGCAGGGCCTGCCAGCCATGATAGTATGTATCCACGGCATCGGTTGCAAAGGGAGGGGAATCGTCTGCTGGTTCGATATTAGTCCTAAACTCTTCCCAGCTTCGGAAGGGATGAAGGGCAATGTCTGTTGTTAATAAATCACGCCATTCTGCCGCATCACGGTCGAGCGGATGCGGCTCTAACGGGTCTGAGTTTTCGAGTCGCCACGTCAGCAAGGCCTTTCGTAAACATTCTGCCTGCATCCTTTCTGTTGCGGTTGGTGGTGTCTCAGGTTTCCCACCGTGAGTCTCAATGACCAGACTTCGCGGCCAATGAATCCGCGCGACCGGAACAATGATGCGTTCACGCTCAAGAAATTCGAGCAAAGGTTTTTGAAATGGAGTGAAAACAATGCGCAACTCCGAGGCGTGGCGGCCGATGTCGGCTGGGCTGATGAACCGTCTGAACAGTGCCATTATGAAAGCTCCTTGGGAATTATCAGCGTGGTCGGCTTTCCGGATATCCCACGTGATGGATACCACGAAGCAGTGATGGGGATCAAGACGGCATCATTAGCGAGCCGACCCTGTTCCCGCTCGCCGGCAGCCGCATGGGCCTGATGGGCGAGGAGGGGCCGGAGGCGATCATGCCGCTGCGCCGCCGTCCCGACGGCAGGCTCGGCGTGGCGGCCGAGGGCGGTGGCGCGGGTATCGGCACGGTTCAGGCGACCGAGGCAAGCGCCACCTATGTCATCAACGTCGACGCCCGCGGCGCCAGCGATCCCGAGGCCACCGCCTCGCTGGTCCACGCCGCCGTGGCCGACGCGCTGGCCCGGGTGGTGCCCGGCATCGTCGAACAGGCGGCCAGCACCGCCTATGGCGCGGTGGTCGACCAGTACCACCGCCGTGGCGGGAGGTTCGTTTGAGACTCGATAAGCTGGCTGGCCGGGGGCGTCGCTAATCGGCAATCCCGATGACCAGGGCAAGCCGCTGATCCAGCGCCTTCATGTCCATTGTTCCGAGACGGCCGAGAAGGGAACCACATTTATTGCGTCGCACGGCCATGATCTTATCAACCATGATTTGTGATGGTTCGCGTAAGCCGTTGGCGGTATTAGCTATGATCGATAAACGATAGAGCGGTGCGTCCCGGATTGTCGTCGTCAACAGGCACACCAGCACGCTTTCGGTCTCCTCCAGCCAGTCGGACTGGATGATCACCGCCGGTCTCGGCTTGCCGTAATCACCAGCGACGGCGACGGTGATGACATCGCCGCGCTTCATCTCCGTTCGTTACCGAAATCCGCTGTGGCCTCAATGAAATCAAGCGCCTCGTCTTCTTCAGGTGCCGTACGGAGCAGGGCCGCCTGTCGTTGGGCCTCGCTGCGAAAGGTGGGAGACCGCGGATCAAGAACCCACAGCCGCAGCAGCTTTTGTCCCTTGGCCTTCCGGCTGGCCCGATAGCGTTGGAACTTGCCGGGGCTGTCTTGTTGAACCGGGAGCGGCATGCTTGCCTCCGTTGATGCAAGTGGCGGAACCCATGGTAGCGCGCAACCAACGGCGGGGCAACAGCGATGTCTGATCCACCCAGAGACTGGCCGCTCGCCTTCAAACCGGCCGAGCAGAGCTTCTACATCCAGACCCTGGCCAGCCGCTTCACCAATCCCTTCACCGGTCATGTCCAGGTGCTGGAGCGCGACGGCGCCCGCTGGTTGTCGCGGCTGCGCCTGCAACTCTCCGGCCGCGAGGCGCGCGCGCTCGATGCCTTCCTGGCCTCGCTCCGCGGTTCGGCGGTCGAGGTGCTGCTGCCCGACTTCCGCCGTCTGGCCGCGCTTGGCAGCCTTTCCGGCACGCCTGTGCTGGCGGCCGGGACCGGCCGTACGCTTACGCTCTCCGGCTTCACCGCCAATGCCACGGCCGTGCTCAAGGCCGGCGACCTGATCCAGACCAGCCCCGGCCGGGTCCATCTGGTGGTCGAGGATGTCACCGCCGATGCCAGCGGCGGGGCTACTGTGAAGATCGAGCCGCGGCTGCGTGAGGCGGTCACCGTCGGCCCGCTGGTCACCAACACCGTCCGGGTGCGCATGCGTCTGCTCTCCGACGACGCCGGCCGCAACCCGACCACCGCCCCGGTCAAGTCGGTCTACAACATCGATCTGTTCGAGGCGCTGCCGACATCATGAGCACCGACCCCTTCCTGTGGTCGCTGAGCTTGAGACCGGCCGAGCAGAGTTTCTTCGTCGAGCCGGTCAGCGCCCGCTTCGCCGCGGCCTTGACCGGTCAGGTCCAGGTGCTGGCCCGGCCGGCCGAGGTCTGGCGGGCGGTGCTCCAGGTTCGGGCCAGCGGTGAACATCTGCCTTGGCTCGAGGCGGTGCTGGCGTTCCGCGCCGGATCGAGCGGCACGCTGCTGGTGTCCGACTTTACCTGCCTTTCCGGTACCGGCAGTCTGGAGAGTTTCGACGATTACGCGGCCGGGATTGGCACCACCTGGTTCGACGACGCAACCGGCTTCGAGGAGGAGAGCGGCATCCTGCTGAAGACCGAGGACGGTTATGGCCTCGGCGGCGACGGCGGCACCGTGGCGGTGCTGCCGCCACCGCTCGCGCTCGCAACCGAGGACGGCGCCGGGCTGCTGCTGGCATCCGACTGCGCGCTGACGCTCGACGTCCCCGACCAGACCGGCATGGCCGAGGGCGCCGGCACCCCGCGGGTGATCGGCGGCTGTCGGCACCGGCTGGCCCTTGATGGCTGCCGGCCGTTCTCTTCGGCCGTGCTGGCCGTTGGCGACCTGATCCAGACCAGCCCCGGCCGCGGCCACCTGATCGTGACCGCCACCGCGGCCGACGCCGATGGCATCGCCGTGTTCGGCCTCGCGCCCAGGCTGCGGGCGCCGCCCGTCTTGGGACCGCCTTGCTGCGATCAGGTGCGCGTCCTGATGCGGCTCGCCGACGGTACCGCCGCCCCCGGCCCGGTTGAGCCGCCGGGCAGGACCACCTTCACCCTCTCGCTGATCGAGGCGCTATGAGCGTATCACGAACGTGTGGATTCGGCTCCTCGTTCGAGCAGTTCCGGAAGGTCACCCAGCCACGTTATCGTGATTGGAAGTGAAGCGCGGCGTGTCGTGTCAAGAAGTCTGCGGTCAGCGGTTATCAGTGGCAGGTTGGTTCTTACGGCAAGGGCGAGATAGAGGCAATCGTAGACTGGATGGCGAAGCTCCAACGCCAGCCGCAGCGCTTCTGCCAGCAACTCAGCGGATGGAACCGGAACCACCGGTGCCTCGGTCAGGAAAGCCACACGCTGTTCGGCTTCGGTGGCGGTAATCTCCCCCCGCATCGTTTTTGCCCAAATGGCATTGCCCGCTTCGACCAACCAATGCGCGGGCGCGGTCAGGAACCGTATCCGCCGCAACAGGAGTGCTTCGGCGGCCAGATTTTCGGCGATCACCCATTTGACCGCAACTGAAGCGTCGACGATTGCCGCGTTCACAGGCTGCCATCCGCCGAGCCAAGACGGTCACGATCCGCGCGGATCAGCAGGGTTGCATCGGTATGGTGGCGGCCTTCGGTCATCCGCTGCAAGGACTGTGCGGTTTCCCAGAACCCTGGGGTGGCCGGGGCGAGGATTTGTTCAGGCTTTGAACGATGCTCCACTTTCGGGGTTTGTCCCCGAAGCGCCGTCCTGGCGCGCAGACGGCAGGTGAGACCGGTGTCCAGGTGATAAGCCGCCCGTTGTGCCATCGGTGATCTCCTCATCACGTCTCGCGCTCTCACCCAGGATACCACACCGGTATTCCGGGGCGGGAAACAATTCCACCTGATCGAGGTATTCGGGAATGACCGATCGTCTGTCCGGCCTTGCCGCGGCCGAACCGTTCAAGAGCGTGGTTCGTCCGGCGCTGCTGGTCGAGCTGCGGTTTCTAGCCGAGACCGTGCGGGTGTGGTCCGGGGTCGGACCACTGACTTGGGACGATCAGACCTGGCTCGGCACCGGCACCCTCGGTCGGGTTTCGAGCGTCGAGGAGACGCTCGAACTCAAGGCGGCCGGGGCCTCGTTCCAGCTCTCGGGCGTGCCGTCCGATCTGCTTACCCATGTGATGGGCGAGCCGATCCAGCGCCGGCTGGTGCTGATGTGGCTGGCGTTTTTTGATGAGAACTGGGCGGTGGTGCCCGACCCGGTGCTGCTGTTCCGGGGCCGCATGGACACGGTGGAAATCGCCGACGGCGGCCCGACCGCCACCGTCACCCTGTTCGCCGAGAGCGCGCTGCGCGATCTCGAACGCGCGCGGGTGCGCCGTTACACCGACCAGGACCAGCAGGCGGAGTACCCGGGCGACCTCGGCTTCGCCTTCGTGACCGCGCTCCAGGAGACCAACCTGCTGTGGGGGCGGACGCCATGAGGGCGCCCGACTGGCCTGAACGCCTGGAGGCCTATTTGGCCGACTGCCGCACCCGGCCCTTCGCCTGGGGCGAGCACGACTGTGTGCGTTTCGCCGCCGGCTGGATCGAGCAGGCGACCGGCATCGATCCGGCGCCGCAGACCCGCGGCGGCTACCACAGCCCGGACACCGCCATGCAAACCCTGTGGCGCTGCTACAGCACTGCCGACCTTTTAGCCGCGGTCACGGCGGTGCTGGGGCCGCCGCTGGACTCGCCCCGTCTCGCGCGCCGGGGCGATATCGCCGCCATCGCCACGCCCGACGGCCCCGCGCTCGGCGTCGTGGTCGGCGCCCGCATCGCCTGCCTCGCCCGTCCGGCCGGACTTACCTTCCCGTCGCTCGCCCGGGCGATCGTAGCCTGGAGGATCGCCTGATGGCCGCCGTGGTTCCCGCCGTTGCCGCCATCGTTGCCGGCAGCGCCGCGTCCGCCATCGTCGGTGGCGGCATCCTGGGCGCGGTGATCGGCGGCATCGCCTCGATCGGCGTCTCCTATCTCGCGCGCGAGATCATCCAGCCCGAGCGGCCGAGCTTACGCACCATCCCGGCCGCGCCACCCCGGGTCTACACCCCGCCTCCGGCACCGGCGCCACGCACCGTGGCCCCCGCCCGCCCTTATCAAGCCGCCTATCGCGCGCCCTACCAGACCGCCAGCGCCCAGCCTTCGCCGGCGCCCGGTCTTGCCGGCGGCGGCCTGACCCAGATGGTGCGCCAGCCGGTCACCGCCCACCGGGTGATCTATGGCGAGGTCCGGGTCGGCGGCCCGCTGGTGTTCCTGCGCTCGCGCGCCCCCGAAGGCAGCGACAAGCTGGACCTCCTGCACCTGGCGGTGGTGCTGGCCGCCCATGAGGTCGAGGCGATCGGTGACCTGATCGTCAACGATCAGGTGGTTGCGCTCGACACCGACGGCAAGGCAACCGCCGATCCGTATCGACGCGATGGCACGGTCTATCTCCAGCTCTGGAAACACCTGGGGGCCGCCGACCAAGCCGCCGATCCGGTGCTGGCTGCCAACTCCGGGGGGCGCTGGACCAACGCCCATCGCCTGCGCGGCCGGGCCTGGCTGCACGCCCAATTGCGCTACGATGACAAAGCGTTCCCATCCGGCATCCCCAACCTGTCGGCGCTGGTCAAGGGGCGCAAACTCTACGACCCAAGGACCGAGACCACCGTCTGGTCCGACAACCCGGCGTTGTGTATCCTAGATTATCTGCGCGCGTCGTTCGGCCTGGCCGCATCGCTTGATGAGATCGATCTGCCCTCTTTCATCGCCGCCGCCAACATCTGCGACGAGACCGTCGACCGACCGGGCGGCAGCGAGAAGCGCTACACCTGCAACGGCGTGCTCGATCTCGCCCACAAGCCGATTGAGGTGCTGCCGCCGCTGCTGACGTCTTGCGCCGGCCGCCTCACCTACACCACCGGACAGTGGCGCCTGTTTGCCGGCGCCTATTTGCCGCCGATGGCCACCCTGACCGAGGCGCAAGCGCGCGACACCTTAACTATTAAGCCCAAGCGCTCCCGGCGCGAGTTGATCAACACCGTGCGCGGGACTTTTATTTCGCCGATGCACAGCTACCAGCCGACCGATTACCCACCGGTGCGCCGGCAGGTCTACCTCGACGAGGACGGCGGCGAGGAAGTGTCGGAAAACCTGGACCTGCCCTTCACCCGCTCCCCCTACATGGCCCAGCGCATCGCCCGCATCGCGCTCGAAACCAGGCGCAGCCAGATGACCGTCCAGTTCCCGGCCAACCTCGCCGGCCTGTCGCTGGTGGCCGGCGAGACGGTCGCCTTGAGCCTCGCGCGCCTGGGCCTGGTCGAGGTGCCGATGTCGGTGTCGACCTGGCGGATGACCGAGGAAATGGGCGTCGATCTCACCCTGCATCAGGAGTCGGCCGACATCTACGCGATCGCGCTCGCCGACCTCACCGAGATGCCGGCGACGCCAGCGCTGTCGCTGCCCGGCAACCAGGACATCCCGCCCGCAAGGCCGACCGATCTGGTGGCGGCGGTGTCCGGCAGCGCGGTGCGCCTGGTGTGGTCGATGACCGCCGAGCCTGACTTCAGCCACTTCGAAGTCTACGAGCACGGTGAGGATACCACCGATCCGGGTGCCACCGCCACAAGGATCGCCGAACCCTTCGCCGCCACGCTCTTCCGCTCTGGTCTGGCGCCCGGCGACAGCCGCCATTGGTGGGTGCGCGCGGTCGACCGTCACGGCAACCGGAGCCCGTTCGCCGGCCCGGCCAGCGCCAGCATTCCGGCGGTTGGCGTCGCGCTGATCCTGGAATAGCGCCGGCCGGCACCGTCATCGACACCTTAATATATAGGCCCCGCTCGCCAAGCGTGCTTGGCCAGGAGAATCCCGATGGAATACAAGCGTTTGTCCGAACTCGACGCGGTCACCACGCTCGAGGACCTTGCCCTGGTGCCGGTGGTCCAGGCCGGAGCCAACTACCGCGCGACGGTCGGCCAAGTGCGCGCCGGCCTTGCGACCAGCGGCCACACCCATGCTGCCGCCAGCCAGAGCGCCGCCGGCTTCCTGGCCGCCGCCGACAAGGCCAAGCTGGACGGCATCGAGGCGGGCGCGACCCTCAATGCCAGCGATGCGGCTTTGCGCGATCGCGCCACCCACACGGGGACCCAGACGATCGCGACCGTCGCCGGGCTGCAAACCGCGCTCGACGGCAAGTCGGCGAGCGGTCACGGCCATGCCGCGGGCGAGATCAGCGGCTTGGCCGCGGTCGCGACCTCGGGCGACTACAACGACCTGATCAACAAGCCGTCGGGCGGGGGAGGGGGCAGCGGTGGGCCGGCCGCCTTCCGCAACCTGATCCTCAACGGCGGCTGCGCGGTCTCGCACCGGGGTTCGAAGACGCTGTCGACCTCTTGGGTCTACGCCGAGGTCGATCTGATCGCGGTCCGGGCCGAGGGCACGGTCGGCGCCGGTACCATCAAGCGCGAGGCCAATCCGGTCAGCAGCCTCGGCACCGCGCTCAAACTCGAGAACGTCACCTTGACCGGCAGCGGCGCGCTCGGCGTCCGGGTGCGGATCGAGGCCCGCGACGCGGTCCGGCTCAAGGCCCAGGCGGCGGTGTTCTCCGCGAAACTCTGGCACAACTGCGGCGGCGCGCGTAGCCTCGCGATCACCCTCAACAAGCCGACCGTCGCCGACACCTTTTCCACCGTCACCCAGATCGCCACCGGCGCCAGCAGCGTTGCTGACCAGACCACCACCGCGGTCACGTGCGCGGTCACGGACATGGGCGATTGCGCCAACGGGATCGAGGTGCTTCTGCGGCTCGACACCGGCGCGATCTCCGGCCGCACCGTCTACCTCGCCGACCTCCAGCTTGAGGCCGGCACCACGTCCACCGTCTTCGAAACCCGCCCGGTCGCGGTCGAGACCACGCTCGTGCATCGATATTTACGTCCGATCACCAGCGCGATTGGCGTGGCCAATTCTGCTACCAACGTCCAGCTCAACGTTAGCCATCCCGGCCTGCGCGCGGCCCCGGCCTATAGCCCAAGCGCGCCGTTGAAGATCACCGATATGGTCAGCGCCGACTACACCCAGTCCCAGGCAAACATCGGCACCGTCCACAACGCCGACGCCCATGGCGGACGCTTCGATGCGGCGTGGTTCAGCGGCCTCAAGACCCGCGACGTGGTCGCCCTGATCAACGGCGGCGTCATTCTCGCCAGCGCGGAGTTGTGAGCCATGCCCGGCATCTCCGACATCCTCGCGCCCGGCGGCCCGGTCTCCAAGCTGGAACTGCGCCGTTACCTCGCCGCGCGCGAGATCGCCACCCCGGCCGACTACGGCGGGGTCGCGGGCGGCGGGGTCGACTGCGCCCCTGCCTTCGCCGCCGCGTTGGCCGAACACCAAGCGGTGTTTATCCCTGAGGGCGTCTGGCGGATCGCCGCGCCGATCGTGCTTGGGCATGGCCAGAGCCTGTTCGGGGTCGGCGACGGCTCGGTGATCCAGGCCCGCGACGACGCTTTCGATCCCAACGCGCTGCCGAGCTACCCGTCCACCTTCAACGCGATCGAACTCCAGGCCGGCTATGCAACGTTGCGCGACCTCAAGATCGTCGGCGGCAGCGCCGCGCTCAAGCTCTACGGCCGCTCAGGCCCATGCGTCAAAAACGTGATTGAGAACCTGACCCTCTGGGACGCCGAGATCGGCATCGTGCTCGACGGCTACGACAGTCCCGACCGCCCCTGCTATTGGAACGCCATCACCCGGGTGCTGATCGCCCGCCCGCGCCTGCACGGCGTCCTGTTCACCGTCGAGTCGGTGGGCGACACCCCCAACGCCAACAAGCTGCATGATGTCCGGGTCTACAGCCTATCGGCGCCGATGACCGGCTGCGGCTTTTTCCTGTCGGCCGCCCGCTTCCATAATTCATTTGTTGATTGCGAGGCCAACCTGCACGCGCAAGCCGAGGCGTGCTTCCGCCTCGGCTACGCCACCGACGAGAACCGGATCATCAACTTCTACGCCGAGTGCCTGGGCGCCGTGCCCGGTATCCGCATCGACAATGGCTCGCAAAACACCACCATCCTCAACCTGTTCTCTGCCACCGGCGGCGCCCCGATCTGGGACACCACCGGAGCGCGCAAATATCAGGCGTTCGACGCCGGCCATCCGCTGAAGAACGACCTCGGGACCGCCCGCATCACCGACCTCAAGCTGGAAGGCCTGACCGTCGAGACCGAGTTCGTCGAACTCGCCACCGGCGGCATCTATGATCCCGACCTCACCCGTTGCACCACCTTCCTGGTCAGCGTCTATGGCGGCGCCACCATTTTCCGGCTGCCGGCAGCCTCAGGCGCGGCCGGGCGCAAGCTCACGGTCAAGAAGACCGACCTTTCGACCAACCCGGTGACCATCACCGAGTCGGGCGGCCTCGGCCCCGACGGCCAGCCGCTGGTGCTCGGCAACCGCTTCGACTACGCCGAACTGGTCAGCAACGGCGCCGCCTGGTGGATCACCGCCGCCCGCCGCGCCCCGCTCGACACCCGTTTTGTCGAGACCCCCGGCTTGTTCCAGCCCGATCTCGTCCAGCAGTTCTACGGTATCAGCGCCACCGCCGGCGCGGTCGAGGTCCGCCTGCCACTCCCCGGGGCCGCCCACGCAGCAGGCCGAAGGGTGACGATCAAGAAGACCGACGCCGGCGGCTTCGCGGTCACCGTCAGTTGCGATGGCCCGACCACCGGTCCCGACGGCCGAGTCTGGAGCCTGCGGGCTCAATACGACAGCCTCGAAGTCGTCTCCAACGGCGCCACCTGGTTCGTCACCGCCCACCTTGCCAACGCCAGCGATGTCGAATACCTGGAAGGCCAGTCCCTGATCACCGGCAAGGCCGGCCGCAGTTTCTACGGCATCAGTGCCTACGCCGGCCCGGTCGAGTTCCGCCTGCCGGCGCCCGACCGTCCGGAGGCCGTTGGCAAGCCGATGACGATCAAGAAGGTCGACGCCGGCGACCACAAGGTCACCATCACCACCGAGTC
>Ga0172367_10008422_pt1 | contig 11522 bp, 10 predicted proteins | sample Lak10m_FD_114542 | JGI IMG/M metagenome (GOLD analysis project Ga0172367, IMG submission 114542) | Freshwater microbial communities from Kabuno Bay, South-Kivu, Congo - kab_022012_10m | ecosystem: Environmental > Aquatic > Freshwater > Lake | place: Democratic Republic of the Congo: South-Kivu...
GACCAGCTTGCCTTGTGTGGGGCGGCGAGACGACAGTTACCCTGCGCGGGCGTGGACTGGGTGGAAGGAATCAAGAATTGGCGCTTGCCGCGGTGACTGACATGGCTGGCTTGAAGGATGCTTTTTTGGTCACCCTGGCTACGGATGGGGGAGATGGGCCAACGGATGCAGCCGGGGCTGTTGTGAGCGGAGATACCTTCACGCGTGCGCAAGTAGTTGGTCTTTCAACTCAAAAGTACCTGTCTGTTAACGATTCTTATCATTTCTTCGAAGCTCTAGATGACCTGATCATCCCCGGACCTACGCGGACGAATGTCAACGACCTGGCATTCCTTTTTCTTTTATAAAATTATCTGGCTTACATCGCAGTCACTTCCGGAATAATGTCCCGTCCAAAAATCTCCAGCGGTTTGATGTCCTGAATATTGGGCATGTTGAAGATAATCTGGTTAATGCCCAGGGCTGCCAGTTCGCGGCACTGGTTGATCACACCCCCGGTGCTCATTTTCCCTGGCGCAAGATGCGCTGTTCCCAAGGCGGTTTTCTCGATCTCAGTGTAATCTCGGCCGAGCGTTTCACAGTGTTGTTTTAACACCTGCAATTTGCTGCGCACGGTCTCAACTCCCATGCCCGCAAACAGATTGCAGGCATCTGCATATTTTGCCACCAGGTAAAGGGTCTTTTTCTCGCCAGAACCACCGATCAGGATGGGTGGGTGCGGTTTGCTGAGCGGTTGCGGATTGCACAAGGTCTCAGCCAGCTTGTAATGTTTGCCATTATATGGGCCGTTATTGTCTGACCACATTTGCATGGCGATTTGCAGGGTCTCCTCAAGCTGTTCAAAGCGCTCTTTGACTGCGGGGAAGGGTAACCCCAGGCCGCGCGCTTCGCGCTCGAACCAGGCGGCGCCAATTCCAAAGTAAGTCCGCCCGCCTGAGAGTACGTCCAGGGTTGTCACAGTTTTGATTAGCACCCCGGGGTGGCGGTAAACTACGCCTGTCACCATGGTACCTAACTTGACATTCTTGGTCAGCCCGGCCATAAAGGCTAGAGTGCTGTAACCTTCGAGCATGTCATCCTCGGCAGGTCCCAGGAAGGGCCGGTCTTTGCCACCGATTTGAAAGAAATGATCCATCACCCACAGGCTTGAAAAGCCACAGGCATCCACGCTGAGAGCAATTTCTGCCAGCTTACTGCCTAACTCTGAAGGTCCGCCGGGGAAAGTAAAATTTGGTACCTGTATTCCGATTCTCATGTTAAATTTTCTCCAGATCGATAATCCATTGTTTCAATGAAGCTCTCTTCATATTATATTGCTTCTCAGTGGCTGTGCCAAACCAATGATTTTTTAATCAGAGAAGTGGTTCAAAAGCAAAGGCGGGTGATAATCCCACTGCGTTTTAGTCTCGAGTACAATCGTAAAGACCTTCATCTTTACAATTAACCTCGAAATATCTTCCCAAGGTATATGCTGAAAACAATATTGCTCGCGACCAGAAATCACCCCCTTATAAAGTCTCTGTTGGAATTGAAGGGAAATCCGAGGTCGATTGTCTTTACTGAAATCATGTTCGGAATTCCCTACAATTTATTTATGCCTTTTTTTTCGATATATATGCTTTCTTTGGGGGTAACGGATCAGCAGATTGGGGCAGTTGCCAGTTTGGGGCTATTTGTGCAAATTTTCTCCGCCCTGGTATGTGGCGCAATTGTTGACAAGTATGGACGCCGCCTAACGGTATTCATTAATGATTTGATATGTTGGAGCGCGCCCTGCCTTATATGGGCAGTTGCCCAGGAATTGCGTTATTTCATCATTGCTGCCATATTGAATGGGCTTATGCGAATTTCGAATACCGCCTGGACCTGCCTGATGGTTGAGGAAGCAGAAGAACGTCACCTGGTTCATATTTGGACCTGGATCATGATCTTCGCTGTGTGTTCAGCGGCGATCACACCCGTTGGCGGGTGGTTTGTAAAGGAATTCGGCCTTATTCCGGCAGTACGCGGCTTATTCTTTTTTGGTTTTTTTGTGCTTACGGCTAAGTTTATCCTGCTGTTCTTTTTTACAACAGAAACGAAAAGAGGACTTCAGCGAATTGAAGAAACAAAGGGGCGCTCGTTGGCCAGTCTTATGGCTGATTATGGCGTGGTATTCAAGCAACTTTGGAATTCGCGCCCGATCCTGGTGGCCTTATCATTAATGGCCATTACCAATATTTACAGCACCATCAGTAATAATTTTTGGGGAATTCTTTTTACCACCAGGTTGGATTTTTCCGCCGCAGAAATATCGAATTATGTCGCGCTTCGTTCCATCTTGATGACGATCTGTTTCTTTGTCATCGGGCCGCGCCTCACCAATTTGCATCGTTTCAGGTTGCCCTTATGGATAGGTTTTTCTGCTTTTGCACTCAGCCAGATGCTCCTGGTAATCATGCCACCGAGGAGTGTCGTCTTGTTATCCCTGAGTGTTGTTCTGGAAGCTCTGGCTGCTGCCCTGGTAAGCCCAATGACCGAATCAATGCTCGCGATTTCAATGGAGACGCATGAGCGCGCCAAGGTGAGCGCCATGAGTTATGTCGCATTAATCGTTTTGATGTTTCCTTTTGGCTGGATAGCCGGGCAGCTTTCGGCTATGGATCGTTCCTTCCCATTCGCTTTGAATTTCTTGTTATTTTTCCTTGGTATCGTTATTCTCAGGTTTATTGCCAAACCAGGTTTGTATAGCAAGATGTCGCAAACAAAGGACGAAATCTTGCCATGACTGGCTTTCGCTTAAGTGAAAAAACCTACACTGTTAGTGGGCTGAAGCTCGAAATTCCATCACTGAAAGTGTGAGTGACATTTTGGTCGTGCCGGAAGCGGAAGAAAAATGGGATTTCGTGGTTGGGAGAGAACGCTGGTTGGTGACATAATTCTACCTTTTTGATTTGGGTTGGTAACAGCGGACTGACCGGCCATGTTTGGACCGCCGACAACACTCCAGGTATTTTCGCAAATCTGAAAAGATTGAAACTCGGCTACCAGTTGTGCATCCGTGCTATTATCCTGCACTGTTTCCTACCCATAAAAGGCGTGTAAAAGAAAAGCGAATAACCAACTATGTTGTTTTGGGGTGAACCTGTCAGGAAATTCGTAACCCCTCACGTCCGCTTTGGTGAGCAGGTAAGTATTGTAAATCCAAAATCCTGTCATCTACAATCCTTGCCAACCTCTCATCAATCCACTATACTAAATATATGGACTCCTCTCACCTCTACCAGCAAATTGTAGAATCAGTGCGCAATGATATTTATTCCGGGCTACTAAAGCCTGGGGATTCTCTTCTGTCAATGCGAAAAATGACTGCGCAGTGGAATTGCAATACCGGAACTATCCTACGGGCATACCAGGAGCTGGCCCGCATGGGGTTGGTTGTCAGCCACGTCGGCCAGGGTACCAAGGTCGTGGATAACCTTCCGGAGCAAAACCAGACCCCGTTGCGCAGAGCTGTGTTGTTCAATCGTACTGAGGCATTTCTTTTGGGAACTATGACAGCCGGTTATTCGCCAGATGAGGTCGAGCAGTCACTCCGCATGGCGTTGGATCGCTGGCGGACTTTTTCGACTGAACCAGAGCGGCCAACTCCGAATGTCTTGCGATTTATTGGCAGTCACGATCCTGCCATGGCGTTGATCGCTGCGCATTATCATGAAGTTACACCTGCGTATAACCTGGAGCTGACATTCTCCGGCAGCCTGGGTGGTCTGATCGCCCTGGCGGAGAAAAAAGCCGATCTGGCGGGCTGTCATCTGTGGGATGAGAATACCGATTCTTATAACGAACCCTTTATCCATAAATTGTTACCAGGCCAACGCGTGGCCTTGCTTTGCCTAGCCCACCGGCGTGTGGGTTTGATCCTAGCCCCAGGCAACCCATTCGGAATAACAAGCCTTGCAGACCTAACAAAGAAGGGGGTTCGTTTTGTTAACCGCCAGCAAGGTTCCGGAACAAGAGTCTGGTTAGATGCCCAACTGCGCCGTGGCGGGATCGCCCCTGGCATTATTGAGGGATATTCGAGCGAAAAAATGACTCATTCCGATGTTGCGCGCGCCATCAGCAAAGGCCAGGCGGATGCGGGTTTGGGAGTGGAAACCGCGGCCCTCTCTTTCGGTCTCGATTTCCACTTATTGACAACCGAACGTTACGACCTGGTAATCCCCGCTGAAAATTGGGATCAGGAAGCGTGCCAGGCGCTGTATGCCTGGCTGAACACTGCCCAGGCAAAGGCAGCGATTAATAACCTGGGCGGTTACGATACCGCTGGCACTGGTGCAGTCATGTGGGTTTCTTGAGTTTTTGGCAAACCGTGGCGAGCTGTGACCATCTCAGAAAGGATGGAAAGGGCGATTTCGTCAGGAAGAATAGCCCCAAGGTGTAATCCAATCGGAGCGCGCAGCTTGTCTAATTGCCCATCCGTTACTCCTAATTCCCTCAGCGCGGCAAAACGCTGGGGGATTTTTTTGCGAGTGCCAAGCACACCTACGTAACGAGCTGGGCTGGCGAGAGCAACCGCAAGAGCCGGGTTATCCAGTTTTTCATCATGGCTGAGCATTGCAATATAAGTGCCTTCATCGGGCTGAAGTTTCTCCAGCGCATCGGCAGGCCATTCGGAGATGAGCTCATCCACATGTGGAAAGCGTTCACGGGTTGCAAAGGCTGATCGCGGGTCAATCACGATTGTTTTGAATCCGAGCGTTTTTGCCAGTGTTACCAACGGGATGGCTATATGCACCGCTCCAACCACTACCAACCTTGAAACCGGCGCAAACACATCCACAAATACTTCCACAGGTTTTTCTCTCGTACCGAAAGTTTTCCAATTACTCTCCTGCGTGTTCAACTTTTCCTGCATCCAATCGTAGACTTGGGCGATCAGCTCTTTTCCCCCGAGATCGCCGGCTGTTTCCCCATCTGGAAGAAGTAAGAATTTATTACCCAAACCCGGCCCGGCGATTATAGTGGCGACTGCGGCTAACTGGTTCTTTTCCAGGCAGGTCTTAAGCAGTGGGTAGACTGTTTGCCATGCGGGTGAATCCAGCGCTTCCACAAAGACATCCAGCGTCCCCCCGCAACTCAACCCAACCTCCCAGGGGGCATCTTCGCTGGGCACACCGTAATGCAGCAGCTTGGGGTGCTGGTTCTTGATCACAGATTGCGCTTCTTCGTAGACTACCCCTTCGATGCACCCACCGGTCACTGAACCGGCGATTTCTATCTCGTTCTTGTTTGTACTTTGGGTCATAGCCATTTTTGCCCCGAGAGGACGCAGGGATGAACCATCGCGTTTGACATTGGTAGCCATGGCGATATGCTTGCCATCTTTGAGCCATGTTTCGATTTCATTGATCACTTCACGCATGTTGACCTCTCTTGTCTATGATTGTACGTTTAAGTATACTGCCTGGCTCGTTGGGATTTTGCTGGCAGTGGATGTTGATTCGAAAATGCTGCGTGGCAGCGATACCCCTGAGTGCTTCCTCGATAAGCGGTCTGGCATCAGTCGTTCCCAGCCTGTGCGCATGGATACTGATCGATTCATTTCCTGGTTCTCCATCCAGCACCACTGAAAAATTTAAAAGGCCAGGGATGGCAAACAGGGCCTCGTCGAGATCAGGTAACTTCAACAGGGTTCCACCGGCAGGGATAAACCCGCTATAACGCCCGCTGGCAAATTCCAGAGTTCTCAGGCTCGTTCCACACGGGCAGCAACCTGGTATGAAGCGACTGCGATCTCCCATTTTATAGCGGATCAGTGGCATGCCGCGCCGGGTAAGTGTGCTGAAAACTACTTCGCCGTAGCTCCCATCCGGGACAGGTTCTCCGGTTAGTGGATCCACCACCTCAATGTACAAATCCGCTTCGCGCATATGGTAGCCACGGTGGGCAGCACATTCCACACCGCCCCCCAATCCCATTTCGGTTGTTCCATAATGGTTAAAAACTTCGCAGCCCCAGGTTACTTCCAATTCTTGCACAATTGCTGCCGGGACATAATCTGTGGAAAGTAACACTGTGCGAGGGGACTTGTTTTTGGGGTTCCAGCGCTTCGCCAGTCCCAGGATCTGGGTTGGCGTGCCGACCAGGCAGTCGGCTTTCTGATCCTCCATCGTCGCCAATGTGTGCAGCGGATCTCGTACCGGGCCATACGGTAGCGGGATCCTATCCTGGCGCGCCAGTCCCAGGCGGAGCAAGTCGCCAACGCTGCCGGGTTTTTCACCTGGAAGCAGGATCAACACCCGGTCGCCAGGTTCTGTCAGGCTGGTCATGCCAATCCCGAAAAAGTCGATAGTCAATTCCTGGTCATCAGCCGTGAAATAAATTCGCTTTGGCTCACCGGTTGTCCCGGAGCTTTGCAGAGTGACCACGCGCTGGATTTCATCCTGTGAAACGCACACAATGCGCAGCGCATTTTCGCGCACATTCTCCGCGCTTGTGAAAGGGAATTGCTTTAATTCCTCCAGGCTATTTAGCTTGTCTGGCAAGCCTTTAAAAAGTTGACGATAAAACGAACTTCTAGCGCGTGATAGGGCAATCGTTTCATTTAATTTCGATAACTGCCAGGATGGAAGATCGCTGGCATTGATCTTGTTCTTGATCCATGGGTCAAGCGGTGTGAGTTTCATGGTTCCTTGGGCGTCAGTCACGGGAGCGTGTGAACCGTGCCTCTGTATAAGGAACGTCCCGATCTGCCCGTCAGGTTATATGCGCAAAACGGAACCAGCCTGCCATCCGGACTGGCGGTGTGAATGTAACAATCCCGCAGCCGTTCCAGGTCAAGCGTCCAGGCGTCCTGGAATGCCATCCCGGAAATGCAAAAGGTGTGTGTGCGTTTACGTTCGAGGAATACATCCCAGCCTCCCAGTCTGGGTCCGTTCAACGTTGTCAGATTGTTCAGAGGTGTTGTTCGCACCGGCACAGACCAATGTTCAGCCACAAACTCGCGTGATCGCGCTGCGCCTTGGGCTGCTTCCACTGGTTGGCAGCAGCTTTCGCTCTTGTGCCGGGTAAGCGCTGTCAGAGACCCATCTGGCATGAGTACGTAGTTCCCGTGGAAGGAACACTGGGCATTCTCTCCGCCTGGTGGGCAAAGTGCTGAAGATTTTACCAACCCGCCGGTCTGAGCTTCGATGGCGCGAATGATCTCTGGTATGGTGATGCGGGATTCGTTCGCCGGGTTCTGTGGGTAGCGGCCAAAATAGCTGATGGGTTGAAAGTGTACCCCTCGCACTGTTGGCATATGCGCCAATGCCAGGCGCAAGATATTGCCGATATCAGCCGTGTTTATGCCTGGTACCAGGGTTGGCACCAGTACAACGCCAATCTCCTGCTCTGCGCAGTTTCGAATAGCCGACATTTTCTTTTCCAGCAGCGCCCGTCCGCGGATGGATTGAAAAATCTCATCCTTACAGCCATCAAACTGCAGGAAGACTGTTGATAAGCCGGCGGTTTTGAGCTTTGCCAGGTACTCGCTGTCCCAAGCCAGTCGCAGACCGTTCGTATTCAGTTGAAAGAAGCTGAAACCATAAGAGCGCCCCAGACGGATGATCTCCGGTAGATCGTTTCGGACGCAAGGCTCTCCGCCGGAAAGCTGTACATTAAAAGGGCCCCCGGCTGTCAACAGGCGTTTGTACCATTCATCGATCTCGTCCAAAGACAAGTCGCCGGAGCTGCTGGTCTGCCGGTCAGATGAACTGCCTGCATCCGCAAAGCAGACAGGGCATTGCAAGTCGCAGCGCTGAGTGACTTCCAGCAGCACACAGCAGGACATTTGCCGGTGTTCCGGGCATAAACCGCAGTCATACGGGCAACCCTGCCGTGACTCGGTAAATGGATTTTGGGGATAGGAAGGAGTCTTGGGCCTGGCCCATGAAGTAAATGCAGGTAGCCCGCGCCAGATGATCGTGCGGAAATCTCCGTGATCCTGGCAGGTTTTCTCAAGGTAAATATCTTCGCCGTACTGCACGCGCGCGGCGGGTATTCTCTGAAGGCATTCAGGGCAGACGCTTTCTGTATGGGAGAGTGTCTGATGCGACGTTTGGTCCAGGACCGGATCAGTCATTATTCCAGCCCTGAAAGGTCGTAACCATTTTCTACGAGCAAGTCTTTGACTTTTTGGAGTACGCCACTTACCAGGATGGGGCAGCGGGTAGCCAGGTTCTGGCTGTTTCTGGCCAGTATTTCTTCGCAGCGGATTCCACCAAATTGTTGGCCGTATTCGGACTTGAACCAATTGACCAGATCCATCACCATGAAATCCAGGTGCGGGTCTTCGGGTTGGTCCGGCTCGCCTTTACCGGCATAAAGGCCAAGCAGGGATGCCCCGCCGGTCAATGCGCCGCATAATTCACCTGAAAAACCCAGGCCACCTGCCAGCCCTTGCATGGCGCGGATCAGGTCTGGGTTACTTTTGCCCATCTGTTCAAGCCCTTGCAGCATCAGGATCTGGCTGCAGTAGAAGCCCTGTTTTCTTAGAATCATTAATTGTTCAAGATCATCCATGAGATTAAACCTTTCTGGCAACCAATAAATAATAACCAACTTTTGCCTTGCTAATGGCGATTTGAAGGTCGAAAGGGTCAGTTTCGGGCTCGGACCTGGTCCAGAACTCGTTCATGGAACCATGCGCCAGGATCAATTGCCCCGTCAGGTATTTGAGCGTTTCAGAGTGATCTTCCCAGACCAGGATCTCAAATCCATGCGATTGAAGCTGATCTTCCAATTCATCGCGGCCAAGCATGGCGCGCAGACCGCAACCGGGTGGGAGTGTGCGCAGGGCGTAAAGACCTGCCGGGTTGCGGGCGTAGATATCGTTTAATGCCAGTCTGCCGCCAGGGCGCAAGACACGCTGAAACTCAAATAATGCGGCGTCCAGGTCCGTCATGGCGCATAAGCTGCATTCCGCGATGATCAGGTCCATGACCCCGCTGGCGACTGGAAGTGATTTGCTCCAACTGCACGCCAGCGGTAAATTTGGGCGCAGCGCCAAACCAGTTTGTAGAAGCAGCTCGGAGCGGTCTATTCCGAATGGATGGAAATTACCGGTTTCCTGCAGATCGCCAACCGTTCCGCCAGTTCCACAGCCGACGTCCAGTACCCTCGCCCCGGTAGGAAGCTCTGCGAGGTCCAGCATGCGCCGGGTCAGATTCAACCCGCCAGGACGAATAGGTCCCCCGGTTGCCTGGCTGATGGCGCCATTTTCGTAAGTAGTTTGCGCCACTACTTATCCTCCAGCGCTTTTTCCACCTCGACCATTTTGCCCAGGGCTAGTTCCTCCGGGATCAGCACTTGCCCACATTTGGGACATTTTAACAATTCGACCGGGAAGGAATTGCCCATGTAAGAAATATCAACTTTGCCCTTTACAAGCGCCTCGCCACAGTCTGCACAGGCCCAACCCGCGTATGAGGATAGATCAACATATTGGCTCATTTTGGGGCTCCGATGCCAATTTCCATGCGATGGCTATAGGCTTTATGCACCAGGAAACTGCCATCAGGCTGGGGTGTGTATTCAACCCAATACGTGACGCTGGTTGGTTTGAAGGAAGCCAGGTAATGCCCGTTGGCACCATTCAACATGCGTTTGCCAGTCCGTTCGGCATATTCCAGCACTTTTTGCATATCTTCCACCAGGATCAGGCGGTCCTCCAGCATGTGCTGTACACTCTCGGGTAGAACCAATCGAATATTCTCAAAGGTTGCGTTTTCCGGCATTGATTCGCTCCAAAGATCTTTAAGTAGTTTTTCCTTCAGGCGTGCCCGGTTCTCATGACGTTGTGAGAACCCAACGCCTGGCGCCAGGGCAGCGTCTGATAAGCCAATTTTTTCGAAAATATAATCAAAAAGATGAACGGTACGTTTTCCTCGCCGGGCGAATAAGTCGCGACACATAGCGCAGTAGGTCAGGTAATCCTGTGGACTTTCCCGGATGCGGCGTTGGATGGTCTGTTCAGCAACCGGTTTGTTTGCCAACCACATCAGGCCACCGTAAGAACAGCACTCAGTTTTTTCGCGGCTGAGGGGCAGCTCCTGAACTTTGCAACCCATTTTTCCAAGGATATTGCGCACGGAGTCCTGAATCGCACTTTCATAGCGAGTTGAGCAGGGGTCATGGATGGCGACCGGCGCATTGAATTTCCGGCCAACAGATAGATCCTGCGGGCCAAGCTGGTCGAATACTTCCCAGAACGAGACAAATTCTACACCGGGGTAATGTTTTTGGAAGACCTGGTAACAACTTGAGCAGGATACAATCATTTTGGGACGGCCAAGGTTCTCATACTCGCTCAGAAATTCCTGCCGGGATTCTTCGAAGCGATCCTTGCGCCCTGCCCAATCTGCTGGCGCGCCACAGCATCGCAATATCAACCCTACCCCTTCGCCAGGAAAGGCACCACGTAAGAATTCATAAGCCTGTTCCACATATTGCGGCATGGAACCGCTCAATTGGCAGCCTGGGAAAAAAGCATACTTGCTGGTTGAAGAACCAGGAGCATTGCGCGCCAGGCAAAACTTGCCACCTGGAGCATTGCTGAAAGCCATATCTTGCAGGGCAAAATCATGCGTTGAGGCGGGCATGCGTTTTTGCTCGACCATTTGTTCGCGAGCGTTATGGCACACTTCGCCCATGTCCACATCTGCCGGGCAAATTTCCGCGCAGAGACCGCATAAAGCGCACGAATTGATGAATTGGTTGGAAAAACGCGTCCCCATCACAATCGAAAGGTTGTTGTAGACCTCGCGGATGTATTTTTTGGGATAACTTTTATAGTTCTTCAAGTACTCACAATTTTTTACACATTCCAGGCACTCACATTGAATACAACGCGCAGCTTCGGTTTCTGCGACTTCCTGGCTGTAACGGGTGGTCAAGTCTGTCTGCAGGAGCGATGTCTGGGCTGCGATACCGGTTGTGTTGGTGTACAGGCGGCTGGCGTACGCGCCTTCATTTTTACGGGTTGCAGTCAGGGAGACCTTTTGCAGATACCGGTCGATTGATACTGCTGCGCGGCGTCCATCTGATATCGAAAGAACCGCAGAGTGTTTGAGTTCATTTTTGGGGAAGGTAGAAGATGCGCGCAGGATATCACCCCCGGCAAAGACCTTTTCCATACTGGTTTGGAAGGTCAGCGAATCAACCTCTACCCGGTCGCTCTCGTCGAGTTTCAAGTCCGGAATGTCGCTGGAATACGCTCCTATCGCCAGGTAAACCGCATCGAATTCTGCGCACAGACGGGAAAGGAATGTGCTGTGACCATTTCCCCCGGTGCGCCCAACCGTAGTGTTCAGGCGGAATTCTATATCCAATGTCTCGATCATTTTAAGATCATTTGCCAATACATCGCGCGGCAATAGGTCGGGAGGCGTTTGCCACAAACCACCTCCGATGTGATCACTTGATTCGAAAACAACCACGCCCCAGCCTTTGCGCGCGAGGTCATGGGCGACGGTTAATCCGCTGATGCCTGCTCCAATCAC
>Ga0172367_10008425_pt1 | contig 11520 bp, 13 predicted proteins | sample Lak10m_FD_114542 | JGI IMG/M metagenome (GOLD analysis project Ga0172367, IMG submission 114542) | Freshwater microbial communities from Kabuno Bay, South-Kivu, Congo - kab_022012_10m | ecosystem: Environmental > Aquatic > Freshwater > Lake | place: Democratic Republic of the Congo: South-Kivu...
CCAAGACTGGGCGCATGTCAAGCTCCAACCCGAATGGTCAGAACATACCCGCAAGAAAGCTACCTATATTCCGTACCTTTTTCAAGGCAAGCCCTGGAAATGTGTTCATGGTGGATGATGTAAGTCAACAGGAACCGTGTATTCTCGCATATGAGAGTAAGGATAAAATCCTGACCAATGCCATCATCTCCGGTGAAGACCTGCACTTGACAGTCGCAAGGGAAATATTTGGTGATAAGTCAATGACCAAGGAAGACCCAAGACGTGCAGTCGGAAAGACAATAAATCTCGGTACCAGTTACGGCCTCACGGCAGAAGGTGCCGCAGTACGTCTGAACATTCCACTCGAACAGGCAGAGATGTTCATTCGCCAATACTTCGCCCGCTTTACTGGGGTGTTCACATGGATAAACATGCAGAGAAATCTCGCGTATGCCAACGGATTTGTGTGGGCAGGAAGTCGAAAGATTTACGTAAACCCGTATGACAACCAGTGGCAGAACAATGCCATCAATTCACCCATTCAGGGAGGAGCCGCCAACTTCACAAAGATGTGGACAAGGAAAACATGGGAAGGAGTTCGAAGTGCTGGTCTACCGTACACCACCTGCCTGCTTGTTCACGATGAAGTCGGTAGCGATACCCCAAAGGAGATAGCAAAGCAGGTCAATAAGATTCGCAAAGATGCGTTCAATGAAACCGCCGAAACCCTGTTTAAGGGCATCCCGTTCAAATCAGAGATGGAGATGGGCAAGTCATGGGCATGCAAGAATTTGAAGGAAGAGTTGATGGACATCGAAGACGATGATACATACACCTCTACATAAGGAGTAAATATGAATTGTTCATGTGGAAGAGTAATGGTCAGGGAGTCTGGAGATGTGAATTCAAAACACATCATCCTGATTGACGAGCCGGCGTTTGAAGATATCCGTAATGGGTATTTATTCTCTGGGAAGGTAGGCGCCGCAATTGCAAATGAGCTTGGGAAGGTTGGTATACAGGCTACGCAGTTACGCATCATTTCATTCCATCCCCACATCCGCTCCAAGGAATGTTCAGAGGATTGGACAGATGCCACCTTGAAGAAAATACATGGTGCGTCAACCATCCTGATGTGCGGAAGTATAACGACATCCATTTTCACTGACCTTGCATTATCACAGTGTAGTGGTATAGTTGTGAGGTCCAAGTTATTGAAGGGGACAAAAATAGTACCCGCCCCTGCCGCAGGTTCCATACTTTCGCAGGGTCTTGGGGAATTTCGTTTAGCGTTTGAAACATATGCAGATGTAAAAAGGAGAGCACATGCTAAGTAATTTTGTACAGGATGAGAACCCAATCCAGCAGGCAGACAAGGCGTTCGAGGTGTCGGTTCAGACTGGAGACCCATTAATCGCAATGGAGTTTATCAATCGTATGAGGAATTCAGGAATCCAGCGTGGACTGGCAATCGCCAAGACCATGTACCTCATGTCAAAAAACTGGAACCTCTTCGAGGCGGCTGGTGTGGGCGATGGGATTTACAATCTCATTGAAGCCTACACAGGCTACGCCATTGAGACAGTGAGCAAGTATGTAGGGATGTGGGAAAATGTTTTTGAAAACCCGCAAATCTCAGATGAGATGAAAACCAAACTATCCATGAAACCCATAGGTGATTTGCTTCTGCTGTCTGCGGCGGCTTCGGATGGGTCGCTGACTGGAGACCAGTGGGATAAGGTGGTCATCGCCCCCGATACGCAGGCTGTGCGTAGCGTTGTCAGGGAGGCTCGCGGAGATGTGACGTCATCCAAAAACACAGTTACTCTGATGCTTGTGGTGAGAGATGACGGCAAGTATCCGGCTGGAGCCCTGGTCGCATCATATCAAGGAGCGTCAGAACTTGTCGGAAGTATCAACATCGAGGCTGACAGTGAAGTTGGGAAGCGTGCAGTTGCCAAGATCAAGAATTCACTCAAACCGCTGGAGGTCTAATGGATGATGGCATTGTGGTAGAGGGAAATTACCCATTACTAAAGAGAGCAACTACAGGACTGTTCTCACTCGACATGGCCCTTTCAGGTAGAAGCGACATGGGCATGCCTCTCCGAAGTCTCGTTGAGATTTACGGATATCCGGGAAGTGGGAAGTCAACACTCTGCTACTACCTGCTCGGCAAGCTGACGCAAGAGGAGCGCATCGCTGTATGCGATTTCGAAAATCTTGACAGGGAATACATTGTAAGTTGTCTGAAATCATCCGGCTTCAGGGGGACTGTCAAACTGGTTGATACAGTTGAGAAGGAAAAGCCCCGCAAGCATGAAGCCATGTTGGATGATGGTCTCATCTCTCTGGAGAGTAAGCACGGAGGGTTACTGATCGACTCCGTAGGTGCAATTCAACCTACTGCTGAACGTGAGGGAGACCTTGGTCAGGCGAACATGGGAAAGCGTGCGAAGCTCGTGGCTCAACTGGCACGCGCGGCGGCAAACATTGTCAGAGATTCCGACACTCCCAAGATGGCTTATGTAATTAACCATGTCCATCAGATCATTGGCGGTCAGGGCCATACGACAGCAGGCGGGGTAACTTTGACATACATGGCGGCAGTACGCATCATGGTGTGGACAAAGGAAACATTCTACAAGGGAGATGATGACGATACGGACAAGGTTCCCATGGGGTTCCTTGTTGAAGGTAAGACTGAAAAGTTGCGCTTTGGTCCGAAAGGGAAAAGGTTCAACTACTATATCGTCCCAGGGTTTGGTGTCCATGTTGGGGCGTCTGCAATGTTCGACTGCTTCAGCTATGGACTGGCAGAGCGTGGGGCTCATGTGAAGATGGATGGAAAGTCAATGGGCTATCTAAAGAAAGACTTACTTTCATACGCCGCTGAGGGCAAGACCCGCAAGTTCGACGTGTTCGTTGACCGCCTTGAGAAATACAAGGAGGAAATTAAATGGAATCCAATTACCGAGGAGGTAGGAAACGAAGATGAATCCGCTGACGCTGAACAATCTAAGCGAAAGAAAAAAGATAAAGGGGGATAGCTTCTCTGCAAGCATGGTGTCACACCCACTGGTCGGACATTCTGGAGTTATAATCGGGATAGACCCTGGTGTAAACTTCGGCATGACGGTCATCATAGATGAGAAGGTTGACATCTATCACGGCAAGCTGACCAAGTGCGAGCAGAGGCTGGAATATGCAGGCATGTCCATGACATGCGTGAGGGAGATCATGGATAACTATCCAGCCTATGATACACCTCTCGCAGTTCTGGAAGGTGCGGCATTCAATAAGACTTTTGGTCAGGTTGGACTGGCTGAGGTCAGGGCTGGTTTCTATCTTGGATTGAAATACATCACGGATATGGTAACGGTCGTCCCACCAATGACAACTCGCAAGAAGGTGTTTGGGGATGGTCGGACACAGCCAATGGATGTATGGCCGACACTGAATCACAATGCGGCTGACTCCCTGTCACTCGCACTATACTTACTTTCGTAATAACAAAAACCCCCGTCAATCTGGCGGGGGTTTTTTATTTAATTCGTTACGCGAATCGGCGGGTGTTTCTTATTGAGCCGAGCGGAGCGTGAGGAATTTGATGGCGCGAATGATATTGCGGTCGTGTTGCTTCTGGCTTGAAAGGTAGAAGAGGATGACCTGATAGGCGAAGTTGACGTCAGGGTTGTCGACGATAAACGGTACATTCAGAGATCGGAACACGAATGCGAAGATGACGGCGATGCACGGAATGACAAAGGCCTTCACATCTGAGGGGAGTTTGTTCCACAGTTCGACGCGAGAGGCGAGCAGGGAGACGACGATGCCCACGAACCACGGGAGACCGGCGAACGAGAGCCAACTAAGAAAATCACTGAGGGTTTGAAAGTCCATTTGTTATTGCTCCTTACAGGGTTAGAGTTACCTTGATATCGAATACATGACTCTTGGCTACGGCTGAGGGGGAATTGTCTGTAAGTTTCACCATGCCCTTCCATGTGCCTTCTCTGTCAATGTCTCCGGATGTCAAGGTAAAGTAAAGTTTACCATCTGTCCCGTCTGAAAACAAGGTACCTGTCAGGGTGACTGTTTTCAAATCATCAGGGGAGCGGAGGATGACTGAATAGGAGTCGTAGATGGAGATGTCCACATTATCAGAATTCTCATCAATGAGATGCAGGAATACTGGGTATCCGTACTCACCTACGATTACGTTCTCGATTAGATTTGCTTTCTTCTTGGTCATGTTGCTCCTATAAGTTCAAGTCTGTGACAAAGACCCTGACAGGGTTCTGTGGAGTAGGCTTGATGAATTCAATTTCGTGGAACTCGATGGGTCCTGGGAACGGCTGTCGTAGAATAATCTTTGATGTTCCGTCCGTCTGAAGAAGGTAGTCCCCGGATACAAGTTTAAGAAATGATAGTGCCATTGTTTAGCTCCTTCTGTGCGTTTCTCAACTCCAATACCTCAGAGCGCAGTGCGGCAATCTCAATCTCCTGCTTATCCAACGTCAGGCGTAATTCAAGATTCTCTTTGGTCAGGCGGTTCTTTTCCTCGAACGAAGTGTTGAGGCGCTCGGTAAGATATTCAATCTGCTGGGCATGCTTATCCAACTCAACACGTAGGTTGCTGATGGTCTGGGAGTAGAACACCTGCGTATCCGACCTCAGCTTCAACTCAAGAGCCTCAGTCTCGACATGTATCTTTTCTGCTTCGGTTCCGGCTTTCTTGGCCTCTGCGTTTGCTTTCGCGGCGTTCGCCTGAGTCTGGAAGCGATTGAAGTAATAACCGATAGCCGCCCCTATACCAGGGGCGACAATCAATGTGATGAGAAGTCGTATAACTTCCAGTTCAGTATCCAATAAAATCTCCTTGAACGCCGTGACGTATTTCATTTAGATCGTGTCCACTCTAAACACTGAATTTGCCAGAACTACCGAAGCGGTCGCATTGCTCACATTTTGAGCAAAGTAAACTCCATACTCGCCGCCCGATCCACTTGTTACAAACGAGCCTGTAATCTCTACATATGCCGCAGTCACCGCCGTTACTCCAGTTGACGTACCCAGGGCAGTGCCTCGACCTTGAGCCGCGATGGTGGCTCCGCTATGAACTAGAGTCTCATATGTTATGCTACTAACCGTACCTGTCCCACTCACTGCGACCTTGATACCTCCGGCTACATTGGAAGTTGTAAAAAGCTTCGCAGTGAAGTGAACTGTAGCCCCACCTCCAATATTGGCAGTAAGTCCGGTAACTGGAACTAGAGTTGCGGAAGAGGTTACTGAAAAATTGGAGGTATTGTTATAGAATGAATTATCTGCAAATCCATCGTCTCCACTCCATCCAGTTCCCGTACTCGTTACCAATCCACCTAACTGACTTACAAATAGCCTGCCCGTCACTGCGCCGTTAAAATACAGCCCTAAATTGGCAACTCCACCAGTCTCTACTGTAGCGAAAGGAATGAACCCAGCAGTTCCACTAAAGTTCAAAGTAGGAGCAAGATCAGCGGTTTCGTATACTCCGCCAGTTTCAATAAATAAGTGATTTTGTACTGGTCCACCAACTGCCACTATTTCATAATTTCCAAGTGCTTTCACATATCCACCATTTTTTATATTTATGCTATTTGCACCATCAAATACAATATTACTAAACTGTAGCTTTGCATTTTCTACAATGAAGAAGTAGTCTGTGTATCCGGAGTTGGCAGATATATCGGTTACAGTGAGAGACGCACCTCCAGCAATTTCAACTGAAGGTATAGACACGCTAGTCTGTAAAATAACATCGGTAGGAGTGGATGAGTTCCCGACTATTGATACAGTGCCATCCCCATCAAAACTACTATTGAGAACAAAGCAGTCATACGTACCATCTCTGACTTGAATGGTGACATCGAACCCGTTCAGATTGATGTAGGATGCACATACGGTAACAGCCTTCTGGATGGTAAGGAATGCACCACCAGCACTGTCAGTCAGTCCATTATTGGAGTCCGATCCGTCAGTCCGTACATAGTATGTACGATTAGCTGTCAGGCGTTCTCTCCCACCGGCCGATTTCAATGCATTTCCAAGCGACACTGATCTATCTGCCGCAGTTACGGATGGGTCGGTAACTACATAGAGCAAGGCGTCGGTACCAGGGTCTGTATCATCAGTAAGTTGTGTAAGGTCTAAATCTGCCATATTCGTTTCTCCTGTTTACATTATATAGTAATCGGAATCAGAGTTCCAATTAGATATCCTCTGTCCAGTTCAGCGAAACAGAGAGATTTGATGAGGAAGTTGACGAGCCGCTGATGGTGAGCGTTTCACCTGGGGCGATGTATAAATCCAGTTCCGTGAGGTCGAGAGTAATACCGCTGTTCACTACGGATAAGTTATATATGTATGATCCGCCTGTTACAGTCGTCCCTGCCACGTCCATGGACGCCACGGAGTTTCCCGAAGTAATTGTTACTCCGTTGTCTGCCGTTGTTCCGTTGTATGGGGTGTATGCAGGCACACCTCCCAGCGTTGCACCTATCTTCAAGCGCATAGTCGCCACGGCTGTTACAATGGATGAGGCAAACGAAATGGAGTTCAGCCTGATGAGCCCTCTATTTGCCGACCCATTGTAGGTAGAACAGTTTCGAATACTGAAGATATTTGTTTCAGTAGTGATGCCGTTCTTCGTTCTATCCGCCGCACCTCTGGGGTTGCCGGTGAACGATCTGGCACCTGACAGGAATATGCCCACCGATCCACAGTACATCGTCACGTTTGTCGTGTTACCGCTATTCAATGTAAATCCCCCGAAGTAAAGATTCGGATTGCTGAGTTGTGTGGATGAAGTGGTATTGGCATAGCGGATGGTGTGAATGAGGACCCAGCGTGAAGTAACAGGGCTTTGAATCCAGAATGTGATGTTTCCAAATCCAAGGTACGGATACTTTATCTGGAACGGACTGCCGAGTGTGGCGTCCCATACAAACCCATCACTTGCTGTCAGGCATTGATTTCCATTCCACTCCGTCTGAGGAATCCACGTCGCAACACCGCGTACATAATGCACAATGCCGAGGGACGTTCCGTTGTATCCAATCATGTAAGCATCGTAAGGGAGACCGGAAGAAATACTCAGCATTCCCCACAGTTGGATATTACTTGCAACACCTGAAGTGAACAGGGGGGTGAAGCGGGCAGTTGTACCCTGACCTGCCCGGTAGCGTGCAGGTCTGCGGGAAAGGATATAAGCATACCCAGCCGCCGCAGTACCACTCTGAATGCGTAACCGAGAAGCGTTGGTGTCCACAGTAGCACCGGCTCCGGAAACAACCGTCGTCTGCCATTGCTGTGTATTGATGCCGTGAGTGAAGTCACCCTGGATGATGGGAGTAAGTTCACCAGTCTCCAGAGTATTGAACGCAGACATATTGGATTGATCTAAACTTGTCATGAGTGTACCATCCTTGCGAATACCGAATTGAATTACATCGGATGCTACGGCGGCGAACACCCAGTCATCCGAGTCATACGAGAAGGTAGGGAAGCCAATGCGAACCCCGCTAAACCCAAACCCAGGTTCGATGGAATTACCCATTCGAATCTCCCCAGTCTGAAACAGCCCGAGCTTCTTGCTGATGTCAGAGATGCCATGCATGATATTGATTTGATTTGCAGATACCCGAAGGTTGGCTACCTTCGTTTCAAGCAGATCGAGGATTTGGTTTATTCGGTCTATTACTACCATAGTTGTTCTATCCTTCTCTCTAGTCCACTCAGGACGTCGAGCAAACGTGGATCATCCTCCGATGATATAAGATTTCCTGGCTGTACCCCTTCTCCAGCCCCGCTATGAACCCACCCAAAAATCTGTTGCATGGTGCGGATGAATGTGGGTTCGTCGTAAACATCCGCCTCCGGTATCATATAAACCTGATAGCCCATTGATGTCAAGGCGTCGATCTGTTCGCTATCCTTCTTCATTCTAAGGAACTCATCGTGTGTCGGACCCAGCGGGTTGATTACAACACGGAGATATCTAAAGATAAAGTCCGCCACAATCCCGCCAGTGTCGATACGTCCACCCTGCAATGAACTCTGGAAGTCAAAATCCGGACCTTCTGAGAAGTTCAATCGCTCTGTCAGGTACTTGTAGATGATGCGTTCCGGTAGAGTTCCTCGAAGCTGGTCGTGCGGTATGGCTCTCATCTCGAGTGGAGATGTACCAATCCATGTCCTGCCTTCTATACTTCGACGGTGAACAATGAATCCAGGTTGGGGAGGGGGAGACAGGAAATCGTAGTCTATGAGACTACGAACCTGAAACCTGACAGGACGCTTTGGAACGCCAGGCATCTTAATGCGCTTGTCCCTCTTGAATGAAGGCTTGCGATCATCGGTAAAGTAATTGAATCTACTCTTCCGTTTGATCGGCATTCACCATCTCCACGAAACTGCACTGTACAACATACTGGAAATCATGTTCTGTCTGTCTGACAGTTGACTCTCCGATTGATGTGAGGTACCCAATGACCTCTTCACCCATGAGCCCCACAAATTTGACGGGGGCTTTTTTGTTGCGTATCTCACGCAGTCGAAGCAGGATTTCAGAGGCTGACCTTGGGTCTGAGAACATCTCTGATTCATAGCCTGTCGCGGCAATGACACTGAACGAGTATCCCATGCGGGTTATGGGGCGCATGATAAAGTTCATGGTATAGCTTTCCAGAACCGGGGTCTGCTCTGCATCATCCGTAACAAAGTCGAAACGAAGAATCGCATAGTTGAACTCCACAGTCTGATATCCACCGGGGTACATGAGTTCAGTAATACCGTTATCCGTAATGGTGTCCCACTCCACCCAGTCATCACCATCAAGAGAATAATACACTTTCAAGTAGCGAGTGTCTGTCACGTTGCGAGCCTCCACAAACAGGGAGGACATTGACTTGGTTACACGTCTGAAACCCATATCCATGCGGGATGAAATGAGACTATGCTGTCCGGTCGTCGGGAAGTTCGCATACGGGAATGAACTGGTCTGCATGGGAATGTAGTTCAGGTTCTGATTCACATGGAACCATAGGCGATTATTGACTGCTTCATAAGATAAGAAGTTGACTGTCCCGTCCGTGTCTGCATAGGTGGAGACATCACACAACCGGTGCCAACCTACACCATCAAACGCCAGAAGACTCTCTGTCCATTCCACCTCATTTGTACGGGCAGTGCAGAACAGGAAGTTGTCGGCGGATATGAAGTTTCTGAATTGAGAATAAGTAATGTAGGGATACTCGTCGGTGATGCGGGTCGGAGTCACGTCGGCTGTGCGGCTCCCATTCCATTGAACCACACGGTCACGGATTGGGAACATCAAGTAACCATTCACGACGGCCATTGATCTGAAGTTTTGTTCAGATATTGAGTCTGTAAAGTCCAGCACGCGACGTGCGATTTTATCCTCACCGATCTGCCAGAGACCGTCGGGTCGGCTGACGTACAGTGAGCCTCCGTACACAATTGCTCCGGAGGTTGACATGTTACCAATACCGCAGTTGATGAGGTCAGGATCGGATAACGTTCCCTCAAGTTGAGAAAGGTCTGCATTGGTATCGAAATGTACACGGTTCGTTGCGTCCTTCCCCGCGTAAATAAAACCGCTGTTAATAATAAGCCACTTGTAGTCGGTGGAGTTGGCATCCAGACCGGCAGGTGTGACGACATCAAGTAAGGATAACTTCTGTACTCGTGCCCCGTCCGGACAGAACAGGAGATAGTCTCCTGCATTGATTGCATAGTTCACCGCTCCGGTAGTGTAGATGGGCGTGAATGTTCCGAGTGTTGCATCGTACTTGAACAGACCATCCGACCCATAAAAATACACGTAGCCATTGAACGGTACAGAACCACGTTTCACAATGGAGTACGGCTGGGCGGTGGTGGGTACAGTGAAAAGCATTGCCAGACCGTCATGACGTGTATCCACGTTTCCAACGGTACTCAGGTAGCCTGCGGCATCCGAGTACCAATGAAAACCAATGCCATGTTGCCAGTCAGTCTGTACCAGAGGCTGGTACAGACTGAGGTCTGACATCATGGAACTGTTGCCTGGAACCGTGGCGCGGGGGGCAAAGTCTATGATATCTTTTGCTTTGAAAGTTGAGATGTCAACCCTGAACGGGGAGCCATCCATAGTAATGTCACCAAAATTGGGCATGTTACCATCCTAATGGGTTGTCGTTCGGGACGATTGATCCGGTTGGTCCATAGTTCGGAGTACGGAACCGAACACCAGGAGTGTGTGGAGCATTACGTACAATGTAGGCATCCGACTCCTCGAGATATCGCTTGTACTCTGCGTAATGGGTATCCTTATCCGCCTTGGTGTTGCTCATGGCTTGACCGTGAAGAATAGAACACGCTTTCGCTTTTAGATACTCTTCAGGGATACTGGTCACGGAAGCGTCGTCTGCTAGGTCTTCACCCTTTGAGATGAATTCGATTCTCAACCGCATTCCGTAAAGGAAAGGGTACAAGCGGTTGATGTACAGCGTATCAGGAAACTCTTCGACGTCCAGATGGAAGTCATTGAAGGGTCTCCAAGATGTCAGTTCGTTCGTCTGGTCATACAATGCGTACTTGGATGTACTATCAGGGTTGGTCGTCCACGCTGTAACTGTGAAGGTATTGCCGACAGGAATAGACGCTAGACGTGTCTGTCCTTTTCCTGTACCGTCATATATCGAAATACGCCAGTTGGTATTGACTCCCGTCGGCATGTCGGGGAGCGTTACTGATGTACCAGTGGCGGAAATTACATTCCCCCTATAGCAATTGAGTTGATTTTCCACCCAAATCTTTGAGATTATCCACGGAGTTCTCGCGTTTAGTGTTGAGATGGTGTGAGTGAGAACTTCCTCCTGGACAACTATTGACTCATCAGTGAGAGTTTCAGGGAATGTATTGCGCGATGTACGAATCGCCTCATTGATTGCATCGTGGATTTCATTCGCATTCCAGATAGAGTGAATTTCATAAGTGTCACCAATGGGAGATACAGCCGTCGGCTGTTCCAGGAACAGCGTGTCTGAGTTGGCATTGAAATTACGAATGAGAGAAACCTCACCCGTGGTGACATCATAAAACCAACTCCCAGTCCATGTATTGTCGGGCTGGGTGAGTTTGGCGTCGATGATAGAAGACGCTGTGCTGGAGGCTCCTACAATGGAAGACGATCCGACACGCCTGAAGAAGGGCATTCGAAGTTCTTTAGCGATCTTGCGCCGCAGATCGGCGCGTGTAATGGTATCTTCCATTTGAATCTCCTATTTATCCGTATGCGGTGACTGCGAAATTGTCTATGGTATTTCCGCTGTGCGTGCTAAACATTCCATGTCGGGTGTTTGACACAATGGCGGCATTGCTGATGGTCTGCTCTGTCCCTTGCTGTACCGCCCCGTAAAACATTTTTACAAGTAGGTTGCTTCCGCTCCGCGTGCCTTTGAGCGTGATGGTCTGACCTGCGGAATATGCGAC
>Ga0172367_10008426_pt1 | contig 11519 bp, 8 predicted proteins | sample Lak10m_FD_114542 | JGI IMG/M metagenome (GOLD analysis project Ga0172367, IMG submission 114542) | Freshwater microbial communities from Kabuno Bay, South-Kivu, Congo - kab_022012_10m | ecosystem: Environmental > Aquatic > Freshwater > Lake | place: Democratic Republic of the Congo: South-Kivu...
CGCGGCACGCCGCGCCGGGGCAATGGCCGCGAGCACGCCGCACACGCTGGCCATGAGCGCCACGTTCAGCCCCACGCGCCAGGGCAGCGTGATGTTGAACAGCGGCAGTCCGTCCGAGCCCTTCACAAAGTGGGTAAAGGCCCAGATCAACGCCACGGCTATCACGATGCCCAGCGCAGACCCCAACACGCCCACCACCGCGCCCTGCAGCAAGAACACCCGCAAAATCTGCGCACGCGTGGTGCCCATGGCGCGCAGGATGCCGATTTCGCGCTGCTTCTGCACCACCGACACCACCAGCACACTGGCAATGCCCAGCACCACCACGATCATCACCACGCTGCGGATGATGCCGGTGCTGACCGACTGCGCGTTCAGCGCCGACACCAGTTGCGCGTTGTTCTCTTGCCAGCTCTCGACCTTGTAGGGGTAGCGCGCGCGCAGGTCTTGCGCCAGCTGCTGCGCCGTCCACACGTCGTGTAATTTGAGGTCCAGGTTGGTCGCGCCGCCGGGCAGCCCGAGCAGGCTCTGCGCGGTGCGCAGCGGCACGATGACGGTGCGCCGGTTGAGGTCGCGCACCCCCAGGTCCACCAGCGCCGTGGCGCGCACCGACTCGTTGATCACACCGTCAGCGATAGCGGTCTGCAGCGTCAGGCGGTCGCCCACGCGCACCCCCAGATCGTCGGCCAGCTCGCGGCCGATGATGGCCTCGCCCGGTGCCAGCCGCGCAACCCCTGCCACCACCTTGGCGCGCAGGCCGACGATGCGGTCGTAGCGGTCGAGCTCCACGCCCAGCAGGGCGATGGACTGCTGCGCCTGCCCGCGCAAGCCCAGCCCCGAGCCCGACACCATCGGCGAGACGCTCGACACCTCGGGCATGGCCTCCAGCACCGGCACCAGGCTTTGCCAGTTGACCACCGAGCGCAGGCCCTGCGCACGCGGTTGCGCCTCGCTCAGAACCACCTCGCCTGGGGCAGGCTGACGCGCGGGCTGCACCACATCCTGCAGCGACCGCAAGGTGATGTGGCCTTGCGCGCCGAGCGTCTTTTCCAGCGTGGCGGCCTGCAGGCCGGTGATCAGCGCCGAGATGTAAGCCACTACGGCCACACCCGCGGCCACGCCGACGATGATGAGCAAGGTCTGCATGCGCCCTTCGCGCAAGAAGCGCAGCGCCACCAGCCATTCAAAACCGAGCGTTTGGCCCATGTCGGTGCGCGGCTCAGCGGCCCATGGCGTTGCCCAGCGCCGCGCCGGCGGAGCCGGCCTGGTCAGCGGTGCCGGCCTTGACAATGCTGGCTGCAGCCACTTCGCGCGCTCGCACGCGCTGACCCGGCTGCACGCTGGTGCCCAGCAACACCACATCGCCCGCGGCCAGGCCTGCCAGCACCTCGGCGGACTCCAAATTGCGCACGCCAAGTCGAATGCGTCGCACTTGGGCGCGGCCGTCTGCCGCCACCAAGACCTCGGCGGCATCGTCGGCGCTGGCGCTGCCTGAATCGCGCAACGCCGCCAGCGGCAATGCCAGCGCGTTGGCACGCCGAGCGGTTTCAACCTCGACCGAAAGCGTCATGTCTTCGCGCAGGAAGGCCGGAGCGACCTGGTCCAGCGCCAGCGTCACCTCGACGGCGCCGCGCTGCGGATCGATGGCCGGCGAAATCGTCAGCACCCTGGCCGCCAGGCGCTGGTCGGCATACGCATCGGCCACCACGGTAGCCGTCTGGCCCGCGGCCAACTGCGCCAGATAACGCTCGTCCACCTGCGCCTTGAGTTGTGTCGGCCCGTCCAGCGCCAGCGCCAGCAGGGCGCGCCCGGGCTGCACGATCTGACCCGGCTCGACGCTGCGCGCGAGCACTCTGGCGTTGGCCGGGGCGCGCACGGCGGTTTGCCCCAGCCGCGCTTGCGCTGCCTGCACCGCCGCGCGCGCCAGGTCCAGCTGCGCCTGCGCCTGTGCCAGATCGGTGCCCTGATCGGCATTGGCCTGCACCTGCGCGGCAGCGGCCTCTTGCGCGGCCTGCGCCACCGTGAGCGTGCGTTCGGCATCGTCGAGCCGCGCCGGGCTCATGAAACCCTGTAGAACAAGTTGCCGGGTGCGTTCCACATCCAGGCGGGTCGCCTGCAAGGTGGCTTGCGCCTGCGCCAGCGCGGCCTGCGCCTGGCTGCGGCCGGTGGAGCGCAAGCCCAGCAGACGTGCCTGCGCCTGCGCCAGGCTGGCCTGCTGCTGCGCCAGCGCGGCGCGCAACTCGTCGGGTTCGAGCTGCACCAACACATCGCCCTGGCGCACCGCATCGCCTTCGCGCACCAGCACCTGCGCCACGCGGGCGGTCAGCGTGCTGCCGACTTCCACCCGCGTCAGCGTGGCCACCCGCGCTGAGAACTGAATGCTGCGCACCAACGGCGCCGCCTGCAACACCACGGCATCGACTTGCGGGGCGCGCCAGGCCAGCCATGCCAGCGCGGCTGCGACGCTCGCCAGCAGCACGGCCAACAGCCAGCGGCGAGAGGGTGTCATCGCTGGCTCCTCGACGGGGTGGTGGGTGGCGTGCCTGGGAGTCGGGTTGGGTGAATCAAGGGCATGGGGCTATGGTAGCGGAAACGGCCCTGCGGGCCGGCCCCAAAACCGGATGACCACGCCAGGCGGTGCGAGCCGACCGCGGCCGTTGCCCAGCTGCGCCTGTTCAGTGCGTCGGTGCCTTGGGTTTGGTGCTGCTTTCAGACCCCAGCTTGGTGCCATCGGCCGAGTTGTGGTATTCGAATGAAAATACCGCTGCCTCCACCCGGGAGCGCAAGTTGAGCTTGTCCATGATGTGGCGCACATGCAATTTGACCGTGTTGTGGCTGATGTCGAGCGCCCGGGCAATCACCTTGTTGCTTTGGCCGCTGGCCACGTGGTCCAGCACCTGGCGCTCGCGTTCGGTGAGTGTGGCCACCAGGTCGCCCATGGCCGAGCCCTTCGGGCCGGTCTGCAGTATCTGGGCAAATTTGAGCATCATGGCTGACGCCACCACCATTTCGCCGCGGGCGGCCCGGCCAATGGAAACAATCACCTCTTCAGGGTCCATGTCCTTGAGCAGATAGCCTTTGACGCCGGCACGCAGCGCCGCCGACATGTCGTCTTCGCTGTCGCTCATCGTGAGAATGACTGTCGGCACGTCGAAGCCTGCGGCACGAATCATGCGCAGCACACTCAAACCATCGGTTTGCGCCAGGCGCAAATCGAGTATCAGCATATCGGGTTGATGCTCTTGCAGCAGGGGGATCACCTGATCCGGATCACCTGTCGCGCATACCACCGACATGCCGCCGCGGTGCTCCAGCAGTTCCTTCAGGCCGCTGCGACAGAGCGAGTGGTCATCCACCAGCATGAGGCGAACTTTGTCTGTCATGATGCTTTGCCCCTCTTGTCGGTCTCGATCGGAATTGTCAGCCGAACCCGGGTGCCGATGCCGTCCATGCTGCCGACCTCCAGTCGGCCACCCAGCCGTTTGGCACGGCTTTGCATGATGTCCAGGCCGAAATGCGTCGATGGCACCAAGGGGCGGGCCGAGGTGACGATGGTTGACACACTGGGCTCATCCATGCCCAGTCCGTCGTCCTCAATCAAAAATTCAAGGTATCCGGGCGTTTGACAGATCCGCACTTGCGCATGACGCGCCATCGAATGTTTGGCAATATTGGCCAGTGCCTCCTGGATGATGTAGAACACCTGCACTTCCTGCTGGTCAGTCAGGTGCAGCTTGGGAACGGTGTTAACTATTTCAAGACTGATGTCGTTGCGCAGGTAAAAGCTGTCGGCAATGGTGGTGAGCGCATGCATGAGCCCGAGCGGGTCCATGCGGGTCCTGAAGTAGGTCATGACTTCACGCAGGTTGTCATGCACTTCGGTGACCGCTGTCTTCAAGTCCGAAAAATATTTCAGTGCCTGTGTCTCATCATGCGCCACGATGGCGTCGCTCAGCAGCGGCAGCCGCATGCGGGCGTAGGCCAGGGTTTGCGCCAGCGCGTCATGCACTTCATTGACCATGTCCTGGCGCTCTTTCATCACGGTGAGCCGCAGACGCTCACGCTCGATGCGCGCATTGTGCAGGGTCAATCCCAGCAATCGACCCAGCAGGCGCAGCAGCGTCTGCACCGGGGCATCGATCTTGCGGGAGCGCTCGAAGAACAGGTTGTAAATGCCGAGAATCTGCTGGTTGTGCAGCAGCGAGATGGCCAGCATGCCTTTGCAGCGGGAACCGAAATACAGCCTGCGCCCCTGCTTGTCGCAGGCCGTCAGGTCGTCCACCCAAACCAGCACATCGGCACTGGAAGCCTTGCCGCACACGCCGCATTGGCGGTCAACCAGACGCTCGTTTTGCACCACGTCTGGCGGCAAACCCTGATGTGCCACCAATCGCAAGAACTTGTCATCGTCTGTCACGACCCGCATCGCACCCGCCTGCGCGCCAGCCAAATTGATGATGACGCTCAAAAAACGCTCAAGCAACAGCTCCAGGTCTTCGGGCTTGTCGGCATCGGTCGTCAACAAATTGGCAAAGCTAGCCGAATCCGCCGCAGCAGCTTGGTTGATGGGGATCGTAGTGGCCGTCATGACGCGAATGTTGATGCACCATCGTAGAAGATTATTCAAAACTTATGTATTGAGGAAAACCATGGTTTTATAAGAATTATTTTTATGCTACCCATTTGGGTTACTACCAACCACCCTTGTCGGTGATAGACGTTCAAGGTGACCTTGTTTGTAATAGGGTCACTTTGCATTTTTCTGGATGTCCATGGGGTCGCCACAGTTTGCAAACCTCGTTTGTCGAATTTTTCAGTGAAAGAAACGCGCCCTTCGCATGTCCGGTCCACCGCTTCACAACCCTCTGAAACCGCCTTTGCCCGGTGCCACTACCGAGACGCGCAACACCACTTGTTATATGTGTGCTTGCCGGTGCGGTATCCGGGTGCATCTGCGCAATGGTGAAGTGCGTTACATCGAGGGCAATCCCGACCACCCTCTGAACCAGGGCGTGATCTGCGCCAAAGGTTCTTCCGGCATTATGAAGCAGTATTCGCCAGCGCGGTTGACCAAACCGCTGCTGCGCAAACCGGGCAGCGAGCGCGGCGATGGCCAGTTCGACGAGATCGAATGGGACGCGGCGCTTTCAATGCTGGAGGAACGGCTTAAGAAACTGCGCGCCACCGACCCCAAACAATTCGCCCTGTTCACCGGACGCGACCAGATGCAGGCGCTCACCGGCCTGTTTGCGCGCCAGTTCGGCACGCCGAACTATGCGGCGCACGGCGGCTTTTGCTCGGTCAACATGGCAGCGGGCATGATCTACACCATCGGCGGCTCATTCTGGGAATTTGGTGGCCCCGACCTCGAGCGTGCCAAGCTGTTCGTGATGATGGGCACCGCCGAAGACCACCACTCCAACCCGATGAAAATCGCGATTTCGAAATTCAAACGCGATGGCGGGCGTTTTATTTCGATCAATCCGGTGCGCACCGGCTACTCGGCCATTGCCGACGAGTGGGTGCCCATCAAGCCCGGCACCGATGGGGCACTGCTGCTGGCGCTGATCCATGAACTCATTGAAATGGGCCTGTACGACCGGGATTTCCTGGTGCGCTGCACCAACGCGGGTCAGTTGATCAACATGGACAGCGCCAACGACGAGTTCGGCATGTTCGTGCGCGCCGAGGTGCCCGAGGAAGAGGGCTGCTTTGACCCGCAAAACAAGCTCTGGTGGGACCGTGTGAGCAACCGTGCCGTCGTGACGCACACCGAGGGCTGCGACCCGTTTCTTTTTGGCGAGTTCAAGCTGTCGGACGGGACGGCGGTCAAGCCCGCTTTCCAGCTCCTCAAGGAGCGCGTTGCGGCCTACACGCCCGAGTGGGCGGCCGGCATTACCGGTATTTCGGCCGAGGTGATTCGTCGCCTCGCCCACGAGATGGGCGTGACCGCCCGCGACCAGAAAATTGAACTGCCGATTTCCTGGACCGACTCCTGGGGCAAGGAACACGACACGGTGACCGGCAATCCGGTTGCCTTTCACGCCATGCGCGGGCTGGCCGCGCACTCCAACGGCTTTCACACCGTGCGGTCGCTGGCCATTCTGATGTCGCTGCTCGGCACGATCGACCGTCCGGGCGGATTCCGCCACAAGGCGCCTTTCCCGCGTCCGATTCCGCCCTGCGCCAAGACGCCGAACACACCGCTTGCCGTCAAGCCCGACACCCCGCTCGACGGCCTGGGGCTGGGCTGGCCGTCGGAGCCCGATGACCTGTTCGTCGACGACGAAGGCAAGCCGGTGCGCATCGACAAATCCTTCTCGTGGGAGTACCCGCTGTCGGTGCACGGCATGATGCACAACGTCATCACCAACGCCTGGCGCGGCGACCCGTACCCCATCGACACGCTGATGCTGTTCATGGCGAACATGGCCTGGAACTCGACCATGAATACGGTGGAAGTTCGCAAGATGCTCAACGACAGGCGCGAGGATGGCGAATACAAGATCCCGTTCCTGGTCGTCTGCGATGCCTTCCAGTCCGAGACCACCGCGTTTGCCGACCTGGTGCTGCCCGACACCACCTACCTCGAGCGCCACGATGTGATGTCCATGCTGGACCGGCCCATATCAGAATTCGACGGTCCGGTCGACTCGGTGCGCGTCCCGGTGTTGCCGCCCACGGGCCAGTGCAGGCCCTTTCAGGAAGTGCTGATCGAACTGGCCAGCCGGCTGAAATTTCCGGCCTTCGTGCGGCCCGACGGCAGCCGGAAGTTCCGCGACTATCCCGATTTCATCGTCAACTACGAAACCGACGCCGGCTCCGGTATCGGCTTTCTGTCGGGTTGGCGCGGCAAGGGCGGCGAAAAATTCATGCGCGGTGAACCCAATTCACGCCAGCTGGAAATGTACGCGCAGAACAACTGCGTTTATCACCACAAGCTGCCGCCTTCGTACCAGTACATGCGCAACTGGAACAAGGGCTACCTGCAGTGGTCGCAACGCACCCGGATCACGCGTTACGCCGAGCCCATCCTGATTCACATCTATTCGGAAGTGCTGCAAAAATTCCGCCTCGCCGCGCAGGGCAAGGGCATGTCACGCAAGCCGCCGGAGCATCTCAAGAAGAACATTGCCGAGTACTTCGACCCGCTGCCTTTCTATTACGAGCCGCTCGAAGCGCAAAAGACCGACCGCACCAAATTTCCGCTCAGTGCGATCACGCAGCGCCCCATGGCGATGTACCACTCGTGGGATTCGCAAAACGCCTGGCTGCGCCAGATCCACGCGCACAACCACCTGTACGTCAACCCGCAAACAGCGCGCGCGCAGGGGATTGAAGATGGCGGCTGGATGTGGGCCGAGTCGCAGTGGGGCAAGGTGCGCTGCCTGGCCAAGTACTCCGAAGCGGTCGAGCCTGGCACGGTCTGGACCTGGAACGCGATCGGCAAAGCGGCTGGCGCATGGCATCTGGAGCCCGATGCCAACGAGTCGCAGCGCGGCTTTTTGCTCAACCACCTGATCTCCGACGAGTTGCCGGGCGCTGCGTCCGGCACGACGATCTCCAATTCCGACCCGATCACCGGGCAGGCGGCGTGGTTTGACGTTCAGGTGCGCATCTACAAGGCCGGCCCGGAAGAGCCCGCAAGCACCTGGCCGCAATTCAAGGCAGTGCCCGCGGCGCCCGGCACGGGGGGCGCCAATCCGGGTTGGCAGGCCTATTTTGCCGGCAAGGGAGCGCGCAAATGACGCAGCTCGCGCTGGTGATCGATTTGAATGTGTGCGTCGGCTGCCAGGCCTGCGTGACCAGTTGCAAGCAGTGGAACACGTCGGGTACGGCCGGCCCGCTGGCTGACTTCAATCCTTACGGCGCCGAGCCCACGGGCACTTTCTTCAACCGGGTGCAGACCTTCGAGGTCGGCGAGTTCCCGAACACGCAAACGGTGCACTTTCCCAAATCGTGCCTGCATTGCGAAGAGCCGCCGTGCGTGCCGGTGTGCCCCACGGGGGCGAGTTACAAGCGCGCCGAAGACGGTATCGTGCTCGTCGATTCCGACAAATGCATTGGTTGCAAGTACTGCTCATGGGCCTGTCCTTACGGCGTGCGCGAACTCGATGAGAGCCGCAAGGTCATGACCAAGTGCACGCTCTGCGTGGATCGCGTTTACGACACTGCCCTGCCTGAGCGCGAACGCAAACCCGCGTGTGTTCTGGCCTGCCCGACCAGCGCGCGCCTGTTTGGCGACATCCACGATTCGGAGTCGGTGGTGTCGCTGGCGATCCGTGAGAAGGCAGGGTACACGCTGATGCCCGAATGGGGCACGCATCCCTCGAACCACTACTTGCCAAGGCGCAAGACCGAACTGAACCTGCACAAGGACGAGCTCATCCGTGCCGATAACCCACTGAAGATCGACGGCCTCCTGCCCAAGCCGGACATGTCTGAACCCTCTCTCGACGACGTGTTGTCCTGGTAAGCACCATCATGAAGCCCGCTTTCTCCGTTATTTTTCTGACCACCCTGATCGGCGTTGCGCAGGGTCTGTTTCTGGCTCTGTTCACGGCGCAGTCGTACGCCTTGTTCAGCCTGCTGCCAGTGCAGGACAGCCGGTCTTTCTACGCTCTGGGCACCTTGCTGGTCATCATCATCAGCGCCCTCGGGCTGGCAAGTTCGTTCTTGCACCTCGGGCGTCCCGAGCGCGCCTGGCGGTCAGCCGCCATGTGGCGCACCTCGTGGCTGTCGCGCGAGGTGATCGTGCTGCCGGTATTCATGGGTGTGATGCTGCTCTACGGTCTGGTGCATTACACCGGGTGGAGACCGGTTCTGGTGACCTTGCCGGATGGTGTCGAGGTCGACGCCAGCGTGGTTCTGGGTGTCATCGGGACCGTGCTCGCCTTTGCGCTGTTTATCGCCACCGGCATGGTCTATGCCTGCATGCGTTTCATGCAGGAGTGGCACAGCCCGTTGACGGTGATCAACTATATTTTGCTGGGCGGCGCATCGGGCTTTACGTTCGCTGCCGCCTTTGCCACAAGCCAGGCACCTGAACTGGCCGGATTCTTCGCTGGTTGGGCCCTGATCATCACACTGCTTGCTTTTGCCAGCCGTGGTGCCTCGCTGATTCGAAACAGCCGCCTGCGTCCGAAATCGACGCTGCAAACCGCCATTGGCATCAAGCATCCGCGCATCGTGCAGAAATCGGCTGGGTTTCTGGGCGGCTCGTTCAATACCAGGGAGTTCTTCCACGGCAGCTCACCGTCCACCCTGCGCTCGGTCAAGTGGGTGTTTCTCGGAGCCGTGTTTTTAGTGCCGGCACTGCTTCTGATGGCCGGCCTGTGGATGGATGTTTCCGGCGCGCTGACGCTGGCTTTCACCGTCCAGTATCTGGGCTTGCTTGCCGAACGATGGTTCTTCTTTGCCCAGGTGAACCATCCGCAAAACCTCTATTACGAGGCGGTCAGTTGAAATGAATCATGCATTCCTACCATTTACTCAACCTGCATATCTCCGACGCGATGGTCATCCATCACACACCCTGATATAGCAAAACCAAGAGGAGCTACCACGATGTCTTTAGTTGAACCCCATGGCGGGCACGGCCTGCTGGAATTACTGCTTGAGGGCGACGCGCTTGCCGCCGAACTGGCACGCGCTGCCAGCCTGCCCAAGGTGCGCGTCAGTTCGCGCGAGAAGGGCGACATCATCATGTTGGGCATCGGCGGCTTCACACCGTTGGAGGGGTTCATGTCGCATGCCGACTGGATCGGCATCTGTGACGGCATGAAGATGGCCAATGGCTTGTTCTGGCCCATTCCCATCACGCTCTCGACCGACGCGGCGACTGCCGGTAGCATCAAGATCGGTGGCGATATCGCGCTGACCGACCCGGACAATGGTGACGTTCTCGCGACCATGCGCGTGACAGAAAAGTACACGATCGACAAGGCGCACGAATGTGCCACCGTGTTCAAGACCACCGATGCCAAGCACCCCGGCGTCAAGCTCGTGATGGAGCAGGGCGACATCAACCTGGCGGGGCCGATCAAGGTATTGTCCCGCGGAGATTTCCCTGAAAAATACGGCGACCTCTTCATGTCGCCCAGGCAGACGCGCGAGCAGTTCGAGGCCCTCGGATGGAGCCGTGTGGCGGCGTTTCAGACCCGCAATCCGATGCACCGGTCGCATGAATATCTGGCCAAGATTGCCATCGAAACCTGCGATGGCGTGCTGATTCACTCGTTGCTCGGCCATCTCAAACCGGGTGACATTCCGGCCGAGGTGCGGGCCAAGGCGATCGGCACGCTGACAGAGAATTATTTCGTCAAGAAAACCGTCATCCAGGCCGGCTACCCGCTGGACATGCGCTATGCCGGCCCGCGCGAGGCCTTGCTGCACGCGCTGTTCCGGCAGAACTATGGCTGCTCGCACCAGATCGTCGGACGCGATCATGCCGGCGTCGGCAGTTATTACGGCCCGTTCGACGCGCATCACATCTTCGACACCATTCCTGAAGATGCGCTGCAGACAAAGCCTCTCAAGATCGATATCGCATTCTGGTGCTACAAGTGCGGCGGCATGGCGTCGGGGCGCACCTGCCCGCACACCGATGCCGACCGCCTGCAGGTCTCGGGCACCCAGTTGCGCAAATCGCTTTCCGAAGGCTCCGATGTGCCCGCCGAATTCAGCCGTCCCGAAGTGCTCGCCATCCTGCGCGACTACTACGCCGGCCTGGCTGAGAAATGATTTCCGTTAACCCTAACCCAAAGAAGGAGAAGTGAAATGCCTACCTATGTGAGAACCGAAAAATGTGATGGATGCAAAGGGCAGGACAAGACTGCCTGCATGTACATCTGCCCCCACGACCTGATGGCGCTGGACAAGGATGGCTCGCAAACCGGCCATGCGATGAAGGCCTGGAACCAGGAGCCTGACCAGTGCTGGGAATGCTATTCCTGTGTCAAGATTTGCCCGCAAAACGCGATCGAAGTTCGGCACTACGCCGACATCGTGCCTTTGGGCGGTTCGGTGCAGCCGATGCGCGGTTCCGACTCGATCATGTGGACCATCAAGTTCCGCAACGGCACGCTCAAGCGCTTCAAATTTCCGATTCGCACCACCGCCGAAGGCTCGATTGATCCGTACACCAACAAGCCGATGCCAAAAATGGCAGACCTCGGCACGCCAGCCATGTTTACCCAGAACTCGATGGGCGGCTACCGCACCGGCCAGGCGGCAGAACTGATCCGTGTCAAATAACCCAACTCATTCAAAAGGTGAATCGAATGTCTCAAGCTAGCTTTGAAAATCCCAAAATCGTCCAGGAAGACCTGGACATCCTGATCATCGGCGGCGGCATGGCAAGTTGCGGAGCTGCCTATGAAGTGATGCGCTGGGCCGAGGCCGTCAAGGCCGAAACCGGCACCGAGCTCAAAATCAAACTGGTGGACAAAGCCGCCATGGACCGCTCCGGTGCTGTGGCGCAGGGTCTGTCGGCGATCAATACCTACATCGGTCCCGAC
>Ga0172367_10008428_pt1 | contig 11518 bp, 14 predicted proteins | sample Lak10m_FD_114542 | JGI IMG/M metagenome (GOLD analysis project Ga0172367, IMG submission 114542) | Freshwater microbial communities from Kabuno Bay, South-Kivu, Congo - kab_022012_10m | ecosystem: Environmental > Aquatic > Freshwater > Lake | place: Democratic Republic of the Congo: South-Kivu...
AGATAATCCGCTGTTTCTGGTCGGATTCAGACAAAAATCCGGCCAAGAATGGCAATTTGCAAAACACGAAGCTCCGAACGATGGCTTGTTCAGGGCTTCCTTAATTGGTGATGGGAATTTCTTCGCCATGCGAGTTTTGTCGGTTGGGGGACGAATGGGCCTGCCCCACTATCTCCCTCAAATCAATTCATCCCCCAGCGCCGCCACCGTCGTCTCGAACTTGCCCATGATCTGCTGCCAGTCGTTGCCCAGGTGCGTACCGAGGTAATCGAGGAAGGCGGCATCGGGGTCGTTGAGCAAAATAGCGAAGGCGTAGCCATCGACGTTGTCGCGCAGTTTGATCATGAGGTCATATTTGGTGCTATCGGCCAGCACGTCGTCGATGAGGACGGGGGCCGGGTCAAAGTACACGCGCGGCAAGCCTTCGCGCAGTTTGAGGGTGAAATCCGACTGGATGGCGGCGCGGGCGTCTTCGTAACTGCGGGATTCGGCAAAGTGGCCGAGCGGGCGGATTTCGAAGAACTGGTGCACGGGGAGTGTTTCGCCTTTTTGCTGTGCGGTTTTGAAGGCGGCATCGACCTTGGCGCGGTCGCCTTCCTTGAGGCGGATGCGGATGAGGAAGGCTTCGGAGATGCCGCTGAAGCCTACGGCCTGAAAATGGACGACGATGCGCTCGGCTGCGTCGTTGGCCGGGAGACGGGAGGTTGTTTTCATTGAAACGTGCTTTCTATCTGGCAAAATTTGTTGCAATGCCGCTTGTCTGCGGCAAATTGCGGGGCAGCGTCTTGAGTTAGAATCAGCGTCGCCTCTGTTTGAGTGACCTGTGCATGTATCCTTCGGTACAAAACGCAATCCATCATATCCTGATCCATCCTGCCAATCCATTCGTTCTGCTGTTGATGTTCGCGCTCGCCAATCTGGTGATGATCTGGCGGTTGCATGCGATGGAGCACAAGGGGTTTGAGGGGACGGTGCTGGGTACGCTGATCATGCCTTACTGCTCGGGGTTTGCGAACCTGGTGTTTGCCTTCGTGATGAGCAGTTCGGCTGCCAACGGTCGGTTAGTGCTGGAGAACTGCCTGGTGAACAACGCGACCAACCTGACCTTGATCCTGGGGCTGGCGGCATTGTTTGGCTCGGCCGAAGCCGCACGGCCGAAATCGAAGAAGCATGCGGAGTTTCACCGTATCAACCGGCTCAACCTGCTGTTTACCCTGATCGCACTGTTCCTGTTTACGGGCACGCTGTGGGCGCTGGCCAAGGACGGGGTATTGAATCGCTACGACGGCCTGGTGCTGGCGGGCTTGTTCCTGTTCTGGCAGGTGCTGCACGTGTTTGAAATCCTCAAAGACAACATCCGCAAGAACAAGCGCTTTCATTGGTCGCTGGTAATCGACCTGGCGTTGATCGCGGCCAGCGCCTATGGCATTTATTATTCGGTGGATCATCTGGTGGAGTGGGTGATGCGAGCGGAAAACCGATTTTTTGCGTTCCAGAACCTGGGCTGGTTCAGCGGGGCGCTGATGGTGCTGCCGAATGCGTTTCTTGCGCTGTATTACACGCATGTGGGGCGGCAGGATATTGTGCTGAGTTCGCAGATCGGCGACGGGCATATCTGCATCCCGATGTGTATCGGGCTGTTTGCGATGTTCAACAGCATCCAGGTGCCGGGTTTCTTCCAGACCGGCACTCTCATCATCCTTGGTGCCGCAGCCGTGCATTTTCTGTGCATCGCCCTGCTGGGGCGACTACCGCGCATCGCCGGACTCGGGCTGATCGGCGGCTATAGCTATTTTCTTTACGCGGGGTTGTTACAGGGTTGAACCGGTTTAGCCGCGCAGCAAGGCGCTCACTTCATCCGCACCTTCCGGTCGCACTACCCGCCCGACCTCGGCCCCATCCTTCAGCAACACCAGCGTCGGCCATAATTTGACCCGATAAAGTCGGCCCAGCCGTCGACCTTTTCCATCCTCGATTTTGATATGTCGGACTTCAGGATGCCTTGCCAGCGCTTCGGCAATCAAGGACTGCGCGGCCTTGCAGTATCCACACCAGGCTGCGCCGAATTCCAGCAGCACAGTGCCTTGCATTGCCGCGATGTCGGTTTGGGAAGGTTCCGTCATGGGGGTATGGCCGGTGATGCGATTTTAGGGCGTGTTCACACTAAATTCGCGTATGCGACGGGGGCGGTTTGGGATGCCATCCGCGAAGCAAGACGCGCAGAATTGCAGGCCACTTCAAGCGGCTTGCGACAAAGGAGGGCGCCCAAACCGCCCCCGTCCCGAAGGGTTGTGACAGGAAAGCGCGTCTGCTGTGTTGCGACGCTTGCGAATGGAATAACCATTCGCTGCGCCTCGCGCCTTGCATCCATCGCTTTCCTGTCACAACGCATACGCGAATTTAGTGTGAACACGCCCTAATTAAGTGTTGGTAGGCCGTGATGTAGCCATCAACCCTCTTCCGGCGTGACCACGCGGATCGGGCGAGTCCCGATCTTTGCCCCGGTGACTTCATCCACGGCCACCGCTTTGATTTCTGTGCCTGTTTCAGCGTCGAAGAAACGAATCAATTTGCCTCCGCACCGGTATTGTCGTCCCCACTCGCCAAGCATGAAGAGCACCGGCAAAAAATCGCGACCGGCCGCGGTCAAAAGATACTCCTCGCGCGGCGGATGCTCCGAGTAGCGCCGTTTTTCCAGCAACCCGCCTTCTGTCAGCACCCCCAGTCGCCGGGTCAGGATCGTCGGCGAAATATCCAGGCTTTTCCGGAATTGGTCAAAGCGCGTGAGGCCTGCATGCGCGTCCCGCAGGATCAACAGACTCCACGCGTCGCCTACAAAAGCCAGGCTACGCGCGATTGGGCAAGGTTCATTGCGAATATTTTCGGTGTCCATACTATTTTGATAGTGACTTTATCTAAAATTGGTAGTAGAGTTGCTACTAAATTGATAGTAACAGTTTGTCGACTAACAATCCACCTTATAGGAGACATTGATTGATGAGTAATGTGAAATGGAAAAATGTCCCGACCCGCACAATTAACGTCGATGGCGTGCCTTTTGTCTATCGGGAACTCGGCTCCGATTCTGGCGTGCCGGTGATCTTTTTGCACCACTTGATGGCAGTGCTCGATGATTGGGATCCGCGTGTGATAGACGGCATCGCCGCGCAGCATCGGGTGATCGCGTTCGACAATCGTGGGGTTGGTGCCTCGGGAGGTTCGGTGCCGCACACGATCGAGGAGATGGCGCGCGACGCCATCGCCTTCATTCGGGCATTGGGACTCAAGAAGGTCGATCTTCTCGGGTTCTCGATGGGCGGTGGCGTCGCGCAAATGATTGCTTTGCAGGCCCCCGACCTCGTGCGTCGGATCATCCTTGCCGGAACGGGGCCCAGAGGCGGCGGCGGGATCGACGAGATCAATAGAGTTGCTGCCATCGCTTACCTCAAAGCAGCGCTCACCTTGAGCGACCCGAGAAATTTCCTGTTTTTCCCCCGAACCGCGGATGGCAAGCGCGCCGCGAAAGACTACTTCTCCCGACTGAAGGAGCGCACCGAGAACCGGGACAAGCCCATTTCGCTGCAAGCTCGAGGCGCCCAACTAAAGGCCATTAAAAACGCTGGATTAAGTGCACCCGACGACCTCTCGGCCATCACTCAACCCGTTTTCGTCGCGAACGGCGACCACGACCTCATGGTCGCCAGCAGTCTTTCGGCCGACATGGCTCGCCGTCTGCCGAATGCCAAGCTCACGATCTATCCGCATTCGGGACACGGCGGCGTCTTTCAGCACCATCGGGCCTTTGTGCCCGCGGTTCTGGATTTTCTTGCTGACTGATTTGATAAAAATGAAAGGCCCAAGATGAACAACCAAAAGATGAATAACCAAACGATGAAAGCACTCACCTTCAAACGCTATGGCAAGTCGCCGGATATCGGGTTTTCCGACGTACCCCGCCCCACGCTGAAGGACGACGAACTGCTGGTACAGGTTCACGCCGCCAGCGTGAACCCGGTCGACAACATGATACTAACGGGTATATTCAAACCAATCCTGCATTTCCAGCTCCCGGCCACGCTGGGCAGCGATCTGGCCGGTGTGGTAACTGCGGTCGGTAGCCGCGTAACCCGTTTCAAGCCAGGCGATGCCGTTTTCGCCAACATTTTCGACCTGGGTACGGGCGCTATCGCCGAGTTCGCGGTGGTACCGGAGCGCCTTGCCGCACCGAAACCGGCCAATCTGGATTTCGTGCAGGCGGCATCGATCCCGCTGGTCGGACTCACCTCGTGGCAAGCGCTGAAGGAGCGCGCTAATCTTCGGGCCGGCCAGAAGGTATTCATCCCGGCAGGCTCTGGCGGTGTCGGCACGTTTGCAATTCAGTTGGCAAAGCATATGGGTGCCAAGGTGGGAACAACCACCAGCACAGGTAATGTGCAGTTGGTGAGTAGTCTTGGCGCAGACGAGGTGATCGACTACAAAAAGCAGGAATTCGAGAAAGTGCTGCGCGGTTACGACGTGGTACTTGGCACGGCCAAGGGTGACGCGATTGAGAAATCCTTGGGTATCCTCAAGCCAGGGGGCACGATCGTTTCTCTGGTCGGGCCGCTGGACGCGGCATTCGCTCGCGCCAAGCGACTGAACTTCGTCCTGACGTTTGTGTTCGGGTTGATGAGCCGCAAGATCATGCGCCTTGCGAAAAAGCGGGACGTCACTTACTCCTTTCTCTTTGCGTACCCCGATGGCGCTCAACTCGGCGAAATCGGCAAACTTCTCGAAACTGAACAAATCAAGCCAGTGATCGACAAGGTATTTCCGTTCGAGCAAGCAAAGGATGCGCTTGAATACCTGGCACAAGGGCGTGCGAAGGGAAAAGTCGTCATCAAGATGTGACAAATATTTCGCTGTCTGACAGAGCCTGGCCAGGCGGTCATCTGGTCGTCCATGGCTGACGCCGGGCGCGGGGAACGATACGCCTCAGCCCGGTTCGATCTTTTCCCTGCGATGCAAACCGGCAAGCCTGCGCGGTTGCTAAAAGAACAGGGATGAAGTCAACCGAGCTCTGCCTGCCTGCCCGTGCCAAACCGACTTGATTCACTGCTCTGCGAAGGATCAAGCCAGCCGGTTCGCAGCCAGCCCGGCCAAAAACTCCGCAATATCCCACTCGCACCCCCCGCACCCCGTAAGCGCGCCGGTTCTGCGCGAAATCGCCTCCAAATCCAGCCCCTGTTGAAACAGGCATTGAATCTGGCCCCGCCTGGTGCCGCTGCAACAGCACATGACTTCATCTGCCGGATCGGCACTCTTTGCAGGCAACGTCATTCAAGCGCTCCGCCCAGTACGCATGGCTTTCCTTCGATGCATTCGTCTCAAAATCCAGGCCTCAAATTTAACGTCGGCTGAAATGCCGGGGATACTAGCAGAACGGCAGGGGAATGCTAAGTTGGTATAATTCCAACTTATTGATCCAACCAGCAAATAGTAACAACCGCCATTCCCGCGAAAGCGGGAATCGGGTCAGGCCCGGAATGACGTAGTTCGTATTATTGGCTGGCCGCATCAATAGTTTCAGCCACTTAGCAAGGCACAACCATAAAACTCGCTCCCACCCTGGTCGTTTCAGAAAACCCCACCGACCCTTTCCGCTACGTGATTTCGGTGCGGGCGCTGTGCGACCTGACGGCACGTATCGGCGACCTCGACCAGCGCTTCACGCCCTCGCCCACTGCGCTGGAGGGCATGCTGGGCCACAACACGGTGACATCGCGGCGACCGCCGGATTATCAGACCGAAATCACTCTCACCGGCGAGTACAAGAACATTTTCATCCGTGGCCGCGCCGACGGCTACGACCCGGAGCTCAACCAGCTCGAAGAGATCAAGACCTACAAAGGCCTGCTCGAACGCATGCCGGAGAACCACCGGTATCTGCATTGGGCGCAGGCCAGGGTTTACGCCTGGCTGCTGGCCGACGAGCGCGGCCTGGAAGAAATCAGCGCGGCGCTGGTGTATTACAACGTCTCCAGCAAGGAGGAAATCCCCCTCAGCGAGCTGTATCGCATCGAAGCACTGGAGGCGAATTTCGCCGCACAGTGCGAAAAGCTGCAGGCGTGGGCGGACCGCGAGGTGGCGCACCGCACGGCGCGCGACCGGCAACTGGCCGTGCTGAAATTTCCCCATCCCTCGTTCAGAACCGGCCAGCGTCATTTGTCGGAATCGGTTTATAAAACGGCCCGTCGCGGCCGGTGCCTGATGGCGCAGGCCACCACCGGCATCGGCAAGACGCTGGGGACGCTGTTCCCTTTGCTGAAGGCAATGCCGGAGCAGAAGCTGGACAAGATATTCTTTCTCACCGCCAAAACCTCCGGGCGCAAGCTGGCGCTGGATGCGCTGACGGTGATGAGCGACGCCAACCCGGAACTGAGGCTACGCACGCTGGAACTGGTAGCACGCGATAAAGCCTGCGAATACCCGGACAAGTCCTGCCACGGCGAATCCTGCCCGCTGGCCAAGGGTTTTTACGATCGCCTGCCTGCTGCTCGCATAGACGCACTGGACCGGGGCATGATGGATCGCGACACGCTACGCGAGGTGGCCCGCAAACATGAGATTTGCCCGTATTACCTGGGGCAGGACCTGGTAAGCTGGAGCGATGTGGTAGTAGGCGATTACAACTACTACTTCGACCTGTTTGCGGTGCTGTACGCGGGCACGGTGATGAACGAGTGGCGCGTGAGCGTGCTGGTGGACGAGGCGCACAACATGATAGAGCGCGGGCGCAAGATGTATAGCGCGGAGCTGAGCCAGTTTGCCTTCGAGCACATGCGGCAGGGCGCACCCAAGGCGCTGAAGTCTGCTCTGGAAAAATTAAGCTGGGCCTGGATCAGGCTGGTGCAGGATCAGGAAGCGACTTACGAAGTTTACCCGGCCATCGAGGAGGAGCTGCATTTCGCCTTGCAGCGCGTGGTGACGCGCATCACCGATTATCTGGCCGACCATCCCACCACCAACGACGCCGGACTGCTTAATTTCTACTTCGACGCGCTGCAATTCGTGACGCTGGCCGATTCGTTCGGGCCGCATTCGATGTTCGATGTCACGCGCATCGAGCAGCGTACCAGCCTGCTGCACGACAACACGGTGCTGTGCATCCGCAATGTCGTGCCGGCGCCTTTTCTCAAAGGGCGTTTCGAAGCGGCGCAGTCGGCGACGCTGTTTTCCGCCACGCTCAGCCCTTCGCATTTTTACAGCGACATGCTGGGGCTGCCCGAGAAAACCCCGTTCATCGATGTACCGTCGCCGTTCTCGCCGGAGCAACTCCAGGTAAAGGTCTACGACCACATTTCCACCCGCTTTCTGCGCCGCCGCCACTCGCTCATGCCGATTGTGCAATTGATGGCAAAGCAATACCGCGCCCGCCCCGGCAACTATCTGCTGTTCGTCAGCAGCTTCGATTATCTGGAGCAGGTGTATACCCTGTTCAGCGAACGCTTCCCGGAAATCCCCACCCGCCAGCAATCGCGCATGATGAACGAGCTGGAACGCGAAGAATTCGTCAACCGCTTCACCCCGACTTCCGAGGGCATTGCATTTGCAGTGCTCGGCGGCTCGTTCGGCGAAGGCATAGACCTGCCGGGCGACCGCCTGGTGGGTGCATTCATCGCAACGATAGGATTACCGCAGATCAACGAAATCAACGAGCAGATGCGGCTGCGCATGGAGAACATCTTCGGGCTGGGCTTTGAGTACACCTACCTCTACCCCGGCATGCAAAAGGTAGTGCAGGCGGCGGGACGGGTGATCCGCACCAGGGACGACCGCGGCGTGATACATCTGATCGACGACCGCTATTCGCAAACGGAAGTCAGGGAATTGTTGCCCGGCTGGTGGGACATCCGCTGAGCAATTTCCAGCGCGGGTCTTCTCCGCCCCGGCATGCGCATACGGATAAATGTGCTGCCACCGGCCCCGTGCCGGCTTACAATCTCTTGCTGAAAATCTGCATAAACCCGACCGATCAGATAGAAATACCTGACAGGATACGACCATGGAAATGCTACCTATCAGTTCCGGCAAGCTTTGCGCCATAGGCTACGACAGCCGGGAGCGCACACTTCAAGTTCAGCTGAATGACGGCAGGGCTCTGCAATACAGCGGAGTTGGCGAGGAAACCTGGCGCCGGCTCAAAAACTCGGGTTCGCCATGGAGCTTTTATCGCGACAACATCGAGGAAGAATTTGCCGTAAAGCGCGTCCCGGAGAAAGCAACATCCAGCACTAATCCGCTCGACGATTTATTCGGAAAAACCTGATGTCGCTGCCACTCCGGTGCGGCCGCAGCAGTTTCTAAACTTTGGCGCTTGTTTCCGCTCAAAAACGGGGGTAGTCTTGAAAGATGCGATGCAAGGAGTGACGCTATGGCTTCCGACACTCAACGGGCTCTGATCAAATTTGCAAGCGCTCTTTCGGCCGCGCTGCGGGAGCGCGATGCCTACACGCGATTTCATAGCGACCGCGTGATGAATTTCTCGACCGAGCTGGGTACCGGCATCGGACTTTCCTCAAAAGAATTGACCCTGCTGAAGACCGCTGCGGCGCTGCACGACATCGGCAAAATAGGCATTCCAGACAGGATACTGCTCAAATCCGACAGTCTGGACGACGACGAGCTTGCCGTGATGCAGACCCATAGCGAGCGTGGCTCCAACATTGCGCTCGCGCTGGAGTGCGACGACATGGATGTCGTGGCGGATGCCATCATGCACCACCACGAAAGCTACGACGGGAGCGGTTATCCGCATGGCCTGGAAGGAGAGGGCATCCCTATCTTTTCCCGCATCATCACCATCGCCGACAATTACGATGCGATGTCGACACGAAGGGTCTACCAGGCACCCAGGCCGCACTCTGCCATTATCGACGAGATGTCTACCGAGTTTGGCAAGCACGACCCGGTGCTTTTCACGAAGTTTCTGAAACTGATCGAAAAGTCGGAATACCGGGTCAGTTGACCGACCCGAGCATTGCGCCACCCGGCACTGCCGCACCAGGATGGCCCTCCAGCCATTGCAGCAGGCTCTGCTGACCGGTCCGTATCCTCCCGCCAGACCACCCATAGCGGAATGACTGCGGCGAATTCAGCTTCGAAGCACTCGGTACCATTGACGATACTCCGTCCCAATGCGGGCGCATGCCCCCGTGACGACCTTATACAAGCCTATTCCTGGTTCAGGATTGCGATCCGCGCATGCAACACCATGTTTTCGAGAACCAGCCGGACTACGGTAGCTGCCATGACCAGTTCGCGTTCTTCGGCAGGCTCGCCAACCCACTGCTGCAGCATTTCCGAAACGTTCAGGCAGGCCAACCGGCGCAGATCGTCGGCATCGAAAGGCAGGCCGGAGAATTCGACGGGGTCTTCCTTCTCCACCTCGACCAGCAACTCATACAGAACTTCCGGCTTCATGGACGCAGTATGCCATGGCCGCGAGCTCGATGCAGGCATCGCGCAGGGCTCATGCCTCCGGCCGAAGCCGTACCACAATACACTGACGAACCGATTGCAAGAAACCTGCCGACTGGTACGCCTTATGCTTGAGATTTGAGTGTCTTTTTACCTGGAAGAAGGTGTGTCAAATGTTGAAGTGGTTATGCTATGAAGAAGATTCCATCTTCTATGTCGAGGCCCGCACGCGCGAAGAAGCGCAGACTTTCGCCGCGTTATATGACGGGCATGTCGTTTGCCCGGTCGGCGAGACGGAAAGGGATGTTATCGCAGCCAAGAGCCTATTTCAGTAGGATTCATCCCCCCCCCCCGCCACAAGGCTACGGGATGCAGTCAAGGCGCGGGCTGCGCCCAAGACCCCACGTCGAACCACTTGCGCGGGTAGCATGATGTCAGTTTTTGTCCAGATCAGTACAGCTTGAAGCTACTTCATCAGTACAGCTTGAAGCTACTTCATTGGTGCCGACGGCGAGATTTGAGCCGTGTGACACCAAACCGTTATAAATCAAGGGCATTTGTTACGCCGTAAGGGTTCCGCGTGACACCATTTCAGCTTTCCGCGTGACACCTTGATCGGCACCAAAGTCATTTTAATGACTCAGCAAACCTAATCATAGCTGCAAAACATGGGTTGTCAATGTGTGAGTTCGAGTCTCCTTTGAGACTCGAACTCGGATTGTTTAATGAAAATCATGGCTGAACGCGGATCGGTTTTTGATGGTGTTCAGGGGTTTGGATCACGCAAGCCGGAGGGCTTGGCGTGATGGGTCTTTCCGAGAGCAAAGCGATTGGAAAGCAAGCATTCGTGGGCACCACGAATATAGCTTGCTGTTCTAATTGAGTGGGGCCCAAAATGAATTTGGAGACTGGGAAGTGGTTTCCGTTTTGCTGCCGATTACCGTGTCTGAAGGTAGGCCATGGCGGAATCAAGTTGACCGGTACGGTTATCTTGATCCATGGCTGAAACCGGGGAAAAACATGGTCAAATTGACGATGTTTTCCGGTAGATTTACCTGAATTTCGCTTGAAAATCAACTTTCCAACTACAATCTGTATGTGTAACATATACATGCAGACTTAGGTTGGCAATAGCGATTAGCTCTTCTTTTGGCAGGTAAAACCCGTGGCTGTAAGTAGGTTTTGGGGTGAGTCTGACCGGAACTTCAATCGGGAGTTGCTGGGTAAACGGCTTGACGATCAGGGTGACGGCGTATATGAAATACCCTGCAACTCGGGTTAGCAATAGCCCTAAGTAGCCAACGTATGGCCCTAGCCTGACCGACTGCATCTCGGCCATACCAGCCGATGGTATTGGCACAATTGAATGGCCTGAGTTGTGCAGGTTGCTGACATTGGCGCGGTACCCCGCCTGAACGGCAGCTTTCGTCAGTGGCGTAGGACGGCACCCGACCCATAGTAGACGGTTAACGTTTGACATAAGGGGCGCGCTTTAGCGCGTCCCGCTTGATGGATGGGTTGGGCATTTACTCGGCATCACTTCGTTTTTTACGCCATGAACCATCTTGATTTCTGGAGCGGTTTTCCCCTCGAGTGGGACCAGTTTTGACAACTGGCCCATTGGTCTCTTTGGGAGACTTGTTAGTCGGATGTTTTTTTGCATCTGATTTAAAAAAGTCGAAGAACCCCATATTTCCTCCTGAGTTAATGTAAGTTAATACCCATATCCCGTAGGCTACGGGCAAGTTCACGGTCTTTGTTGAAAATATCGTCTGGGTTTAGAACAACATCTTTTTCTGTTTTGAATCCACATATTGCCTCACTACGAACCCTACCGCCTAATGCGTTTTTTGCGGTAAATTTCAATTCAATTCGGTGAGTAGTCCCATCATTTGCCTTGAATGCTCTTGTTGAGAGGATTTCAAGAGAACTTGGGTCGTTAAGGAAGCCCTGAACAAGCCATCGTTCGGAGCTTCGTGTTTTGCAAATTGCCATTCTTGGCCGGATTTTTGTCTGAATCCGACCAGAAACAGCGGATTATCTTCCCAATCACCGGGCT
>Ga0172367_10008431_pt1 | contig 11517 bp, 8 predicted proteins | sample Lak10m_FD_114542 | JGI IMG/M metagenome (GOLD analysis project Ga0172367, IMG submission 114542) | Freshwater microbial communities from Kabuno Bay, South-Kivu, Congo - kab_022012_10m | ecosystem: Environmental > Aquatic > Freshwater > Lake | place: Democratic Republic of the Congo: South-Kivu...
ATGGAGTGTACGCCTCACTAGTTGGTGTGTGGAGCCATCCTACAGCGGCTGGAGATTCCCTTGCCCCGCCTTGCGTCTTTGCTCCTCTCCGCCTCCGCGTTGAATTCCTACCGCATAGTTACGACTTAGACTTGTCACATTCAGAGGAACGAAACGATTTGACCCTGATCGAGGTTTCTTTCTAGGCTGTGAGGGTCAACCTTTAACCAAGATATTCTATCTATGAGTTCTATCGTTCCTTTGATCAGCTCAGGTGTCGCTGGTCCCCTCGGTGTTTTGCATCTGCCTCGCTTGTGGCAGAAGGCCTCCCTCGAAGCGCGCGCCAAGCTGGCTGCGGGCTATCCTGGCTGCGGCAAGGGTTACGACCAGATGGTTCTGGACGCTCTCGGTTTGGATCGTGAACGCACGTTGGAGTTCATCCGCAGCGCGCGCCCTAGCTATCCTCAGTTCGAAGCCTGGGTTCGCACCCAAGCGGGCGTGAAGCTCGACAAGGCGACCGTGGACGGCCTCAACTCGGCGATCCGTGGTTACATTCACGCTGCGGAAACCCGCCAGTCGATCTTGGCTGCTAACGGCATCCCTGACGACGCCAGCGCCTTCCAGGACGCGGTGAATTTGAACAACTTGGACGACTGGTACGAGTTCTGGTCTGCCGAACTCAAGTAGTCGAACGTTCGACTCTCTGTTTGCAAAAGCCCGGAACCGTGAGGTTCCGGGCTTTTTTTATCGTAGCAGGAACGATGGTTCGGCATGAATCCTCACGCGGTTCCATCGTCCTTTCCAGGTGTATTGGGTTAGCGGGAGAGTCGATCGAGAATGTTGCGGGTGATTTTTTCGACGGCTGGATCCTTTCCGCGGAGGCCGTGCGACCAGTCGGTGGAGCCTGTGGTGAAGACGGTTCCACCACGCGAGTAAAGCCCCAGGATACTGGCTCCTTGGCGGCCGTGTTCGAAGCGTTCGTACCAGTAGGCATCATCTGGGTGCCATTGGGCCGGGCAGGAGCCGAGGATTTGGAAATTGGCGGGTGTCCCATCCCTCCCGGTGGGGACGGGCAGTCCGTCCTTCAACGTGAACTCGCAGCCGTCGCACTCGTAACCCACGATCGTGTCCTTGCCCCCGAACTCATCGCCCCTCTTGAGGCCGGTTCCTTCGAAGATCCAGTGATCGGGTCGGTGCACCGTGTAAGACGCTTTGCCGTCCATCAACTGGCCGTGGCTTTTGTGGTAGCCTCCCCATAGAAAGCCGACGCCGGTGAGTTGGTTCTCGGGGCGTTGGAGGAGGTGATGACTCCATAGCGTGCTGAGCGTTCGGTGATTGTCTGTAGTGAACACCGGGTCGCGGTTGAAGCTTTGCTTCCAGCAGGTGAGCGCCGATCCATTATCCTCGCTGCGTACCTGCCAGCAGCAGGTGTTCCCACTGAAGAACGCGACGTTCCCGCCGTCGCCGATGTATTTCTCCAAGTGATCCCGCATCGGAGCCGACCAGTATTCGTCGTGGCCGACGCTGAGGACGAGTTTATAGGATTGGAGCAGCTCTGGATGGAACTCGAGATCGGAATTGGCGCAGTAATCGAGGGAGTAACCGGAACGTTCGGCCCATTCGACGAAGGGTCGTTCCCAGGAGGAGAACTGGGTTGCAGGAGGGCGTTGAAATGAGACACGGTCGCCCTGGACTTTAGCTCGACCGTGATAGGCGTAGAGGCTGAATCCTCCCCAGTTATTGTAGGCGTTGTAGGTATTGGAAGAGAGCTGGAGCAGGATTTTGGAGCGCGTGCCTGGGTCACTGGAGCGTAGGATGAAGTAGCATTCCCCTTCGGCGGTGCGTCGACCGCGCCCTGCGAAGGGGCCTCCGTTGTCGGCGGCCCGTAGCATGACTTGATAATAGCCACTAGCCCAGTTGGTAGGGATCGTGAACTGGGTCGCAATCGGCCAGGCACAGCCGTGCGAGGAGGCGTTTTCGGGGATGGGATACTCCCGGCCTGGGATTGCAGTGAGGTTGGTAACCACCACGCGGTCGGCACCCAGGCGTGCGATTTCAACCGAGAAGGTGCTGGCGGACGTGGAGACATGGAGCTGGAGCGGTTCACCAGGTTTGTAGCTGACTTGGCTCGCATAACCTTCAACGACAAGGGACGGTGGACGAAGGTTTTCGGCGTGGGTTTGATGCGAGCACCAGCCCAGGAGAGCGGGGAGCAGGAGCGAGAGGAGGAGTGATCGGTTCATGGTTGAGCGCTTGATGCAGCCTGGAATGCGGCCTGGATTCCTGGTGGATGATGTGTGCGTGGCATCATGATCTGGCTTCGACCGGATCGTCAACACGGCAGGCTTGGCCGCAACAATTCGGAAGAGTTTTAACGCGAAGGCGCAATTCGAAGGGCCAGAGGCGCAGAGGAATTGATTCTATTACCATGGAGTATCAGGGTCACTATTTGGTGTGTCGAGCTATCCTCCTGCGGATGGAGATTTCCTTGCCCGGCTTTGCGTCTTTGCTCCTCTCCGTCTCCGCGTTGAATTCCTAACGCATAGTTACGGCTAAGGCGCAAAGGAATTGAATCTGTCTCCAGGGAGTTTCGTTGGGGTGGACTTGACGTTTTGGATGGAGTGTCCAAGGTTTAGCGCGTTGGTGTTCCAGGGGGGCTGTCGATTCATCCCTCTACGACGAACCCGATCAAACACCGCCCATTCGCCCCAATCATTCGTATGTCAGGAGCAGGAATCCCTCATCACGCCGCCACTGAGGAGCATAAGCGCATCGGTATCTTCATCTCCGTTTTGGCCGTGGTCATGGCCGTCGTCTCTTCACTGGCGAAGGCCGAAGCGAACAAAATCATTGTTCGGGAAGTGGAGGCCTCGAACGGCTATGCTTGGTATCAAGCCAAACGTCAACGTACCTACATGAACGATTTGGAGATGAAACGGATCGAGATCGACCTGGCTGGGAACGTCTCGGAGGTGCAGAAGAAACTTCTCGAAGATCAACGGGCGAAGCTCAAGGCCAAGAACGCGGAGTACGACGCCGAGAACAAAGATATCCTGCAACAATCCGAAGCCAAGAAACGCGAGGCCGACCACGCGTCGCATCGGCACCATCGTTATGAGTATTCGGAAGTGCTGCTCCACATCGCGGTGGTGATGGGTTCGCTCACTTTGCTGACGGAGATGAAAGCGTTCTTTCGCATCGGAATCGGAGCTACGGCACTCGGATTGGCACTCGCGATCTTCGGGTGGGTTGATAAGCCCCACGATCCGCCGGTAGCGGCCGCGAATGCGAGCGCGAGTGCGAGTGCGAGCGTGAGTGGATCGACCAACAGCGGCGCTCCGAAGAAGTAGAACTCAGCCATGTGCCGCTGCACCCGGGCCGGGTGAGAGGTCGGCCGGTCGAACGGCGTCATGAAAAACCCGAGCTTCCGCTTAGGGTGAGGATGTGCGACGATGCCCTATTCGCATCGCATGAAACGGCCACTCGCACGACGACCCACTTACCCCTTACAGACTCAAAGACTCGTCGACATGGAGGACACTCCTTCGGGAGCTGCGCGGTGTGGCCCTGGCGTGGAGATGGTTCGGGTGGTGGCGGTGCGCTGCAAAACTTGGTTGATCGCGGCGTTTGCTCTTTCCACGGTTGTCCAGGCTGCCGAGATCTCACAGTCGGACATCGAGTTCTCGCGGGTCTCCAACACGTTTCTGGAAGGCTATCTGGCGTGGCGTCCGCAGATGGCGACCGATCTGGGCTTTCATGATCGCGATGGGAATATCACCGACTACAGCCTAGCCTCCATCCAAACGGAGAGAGATCGGCTGCGACGTTCGGCTGAGGCGCTGGGACGATTGAGGCCGACCGAGTTAAACCCTCAGAATCGCTACGACCTCCAAATCCTTCGCGCGGCGGTGGCCAATGAACTCATGCGGTTCGAGTCGTTGGATGCGTATCGCGCCAACCCGATGACCTATGCCGGGGCCATCGACATCAACACTTACCTCAAGCGTAACTTCGCACCGTTCGAGCAACGGGTGCGGTCGATCATTCGGATCGAACGTTCTGCTCCGGTGGTATTCGAGCATGCGCGGCGAAACCTGCACCCGTCGTTGGCCAAACCGTATGTCGAAACGGCGATCGAGATCGCCGAGGGATCGGCGACGTTCCTTGAGAGGGACTTGGTACAGGCGGTGGGATCCCTTGAGGACCCGGTGCTTCGGAGGGAGTTTGAAGAAGTAAACCAGCGAGCGATCCAGGAGGTTCGTGGGTTTGCGGAGTGGTTGAAGCGGGAACGTTTGCCTCGGTCGCACATGCGCTATGCGATCGGCCGTAGCGCGTTTCAAAAAATGCTGCGCGAAGGGGAGCTGATCGATCTCTCACCCGGTCGGATCCTGGCGATTGGGCTTGCGGAGCTTGAGAAGGAGAAACGACGCTTCGCCGAGGCGGCTGCGGTGATCGATCCCTCAAAACCGCCAATCGAGGTGTTTCGTCAGATCCAGAAAGATCATCCAACCATTGAGGGTCTCATTCCGGACACCACTCGGAATCTGGAACGCATTCGACAATATCTGATCGACCGGAATCTCGTTTCGATCCCGTCAGAGGTGCGAGTGAAGGTGAAGGAGACGCCGCAGTTTCTGCGGGCGTCGAGCTTCGCTTCGATGGATACGCCCGGGCCATTTGAGACGCGGGCGACGGAGGCGTTTTATTACGTTACGCCAGCGGAGAAGGAGTGGCCGAAGGAGCGGCAGGAGGAGTGGTTGACCGCGTTCAACTACTACACCACGGACGTGGTTTCGATCCATGAAGCCTACCCTGGGCATTACCTTCAAGCGCTGCATGTGAACGCATCGAATGCGACCGTGCTGGAGAAGATCTTCACGAGCTACGCGTTTGTTGAGGGCTGGGCGCATTACACCGAGCAGATGATGATCGAGGAAGGATTTGGAGACACGCCTGGGAAGAGTTCCGATTCCCTCGAGTCCATTTTGAGTCGAGCCAAGTACCGTTTGGCGCAGTCGGATGAAGCCCTTTTGCGGTTGTGCCGATTGTGTGTGGCGGTGAAGACCCATTGCCAAAGCATGACGCTTGCGGAGGCGACGCGATTCTTCGAGCAGAACTGCTATTATGAGGCGAAACCTGCGTATCAGGAGGCGCTGCGTGGAACGTTTGATCCGGGTTACCGCTATTACACGCTCGGGAAGCTACAGCTCTTGAAGCTGAGGGACGACTACCAGCGCGAGCAGGGCGGGAAGTTTTCATTGCGCACATTCCACGATGAACTACTCAAGCGCGGATCTCCGCCGATCCGGCTGTTGCGCGAGCAAATGCTTCAGGAGTCTAAGATTTGGCCGCACATCCTGTGAACTCCTCAATCACCTACCCCCTGACCGTATGCTGAATTCCAAGATCCTACCCATGCTCTCATCCCTGCGGAAAACGTCGTCGTTCTGTCTGCGCTGGCTCTGCGTCGGGATTCTTTTGGTGTTGAGGACCTGGGCGGCTGAGCAACCGGCCGTTGCTCCTGTCAGCAAGCCGAGCTCGGCGAACGCCGCCAGCGGATCGAAACCGGACCGACCGGCCTACGAGATGCGAACAGTTCATTCGCCGGATGGCATTGGCAAATTCTTCATGGGCCGGGAGATTTCACACGTTATGGGGCATCAGGGTGCGGATTGGTTGGAACGTCCGGAGCGGGAGGCTGAGGAGCAACCTTCGAAATTGGTCGAGCTGCTTCGACTCAAACCTGGGGATACGGTGGCTGATATCGGAGCCGGAACCGGCTATCTGAGCTGGCGCATGGCCGAGCGTGTGGGCTCAGCGGGGTCGGTCATGGCGGTGGAGATCCAGAAGGAGATGCTGGATCTTCTCGCCGTCCGGATGAAAGAGCGAGCAGTGAGGAATGTGCATGGAGTTCTAGGCACGATTGAGGATCCGAAACTGCCTGAGGGGAAGATCGACCTGGTGATCATGGTCGATGTGTACCATGAGTTTTCGCATCCCTACGAAATGCTGCGTCAGATCACTCGAAGCCTGAAGCCTGGGGGTCGCGTGGTGTTTGTGGAGTATCGAGCGGAGGACCCTGAGGTTCCGATCAAGCGACTGCACAAAATGAGCGAGGCCCAGGTGCGGCGTGAGGCGTTGATTCACGATTTGGAGTGGGTGGAGACCTTGAAAGACCTTCCGCGACAACACGTGATCATCTTCCGAAAGAAAAATTAGATTGGCATTGGATTTCAGCTGCAAACCCTCGGGACTTAGGGGCAAGATCTGCCTCATCTCAAATCACATGAAAGCACTATTTCTCGCGATCTGCTTTGCCGCTAGCACCCTGATCGGAGCCGACCTCAGTTCCTTCAACGGAGTCTGGGTGGTTGAATCCGTTGAAATGAACGCCACACCGATCCCTGCGGAGGTGTTGACGGGCATCACGATGACTTACGACAGCGGCAGCTACATCTATGAATCCCCGGATACGAACGCCAAGGGGAGTTATACGGTGGATTTCAGCAAGAAACCTTACACCATGGACGTGGTGGAGAAGGAAGGGCCGAACTCGGGCAAATCGATTCTCGGGATAGTGGAACTCACGGCCAATGGATGGAGAGCGTGCTATGCGATGCAGGGAGGAGATCGGCCGACGCGCTTTGCCACGGCGGACGGATCGGGGCATTTACTGGCGGCGTACAAGCGAAAGCCGGGTACGGAGCCCCGTGTGGCACCGATTAAGGCGCTGCTTTTGCTGGGCGGTTGCTGCCATGACTATGCCAAGCAGAAGGACATTCTCAAAGCTGGGCTCGAAGCTCGTGCGAACGTGGTGGTGGACATCATTTACAGCCCGGATGGCAGCACCAAACCTCCGATGCCGATTTATGGAAATCCGAACTATGCGGCCGGTTATGATGTGGTGATCCACGATGAATGCTCGGCTGACATCAGCGAGCCAGCAGTGGTTGAGGGCGTGTTGAAGCCGCACCGGGACGGCGTTGCGGGGGTGAACTTGCATTGCGCGATGCACAGCTATCGCATTGGAAATGCGAACGAGCCTTCCAAGTCGGGAACGCCCCATGCGTTCTGGTTTGATTACCTCGGTTTGCAATCCAGTGGGCATGGGCCGCAGAAGCCGATTTCGATTGTCTACTTGGACGCGGACCATCCGATTACCAAAGGGCTGGCCAACTGGACCACGGGGAACGAGGAACTCTACAACAACATCCAGATTTGGGGTGCGGCGAAGGCCTTGGCGCGCGGGAAGCAGGAGGCGGGTGATCGCCCTGGCCGCAATGACACGGTGGTGGCTTGGACTAACGAGTATGGAACCAAGAAGGCCCGGGTGTTCTCGACCACGATCGGGCATAACAACTCGACCGTTGAGGATCCGCGATATCTGGATTTCATCGCCCGCGGTTTGCTCTGGAGCACCAAGCACCTTACGGACGACGGCGCTCCTGCGGCTGGCTACGGCCCGGTGAAGCGTTAACGCTGCTCGGCTCGAAGCACGGCTAGGGGCGGGTGGCGGGTGAGGCCGAGACTTGCGAGCAGGCCAGCGGCAACGGTGAGCACGCTCACGACAATCACCCCGGCGAGCACGGGGATCAGGTTGAACGTGAAGGCAATCTTGAACACGAACAGGGCTAGCGCCCAGCTCGCGACCAGTGCGAGCGCCCCGCCTGTCGCCGCGCCGAATACGCCCAGGAACAAGTATTCCGCGAACAGAATCTTCAGGATCTGAGCACGGGAGGCTCCGAGGGTTCTGAGCAGAACACATTCCGAGACCCGTTGGCTGCGCCCACTCCAGATTGCGCCGACCATCACGAGCAACCCGGTGCCGATGGTAAACAGGGCCATGAACCGCACTCCGAAGGCGATCTTGCCGACGATCTCATCCATCGTTCGCAGCACCAGTTCGAGATCCAGCATGGAGACGGTCGGAAATGCGGACACCACAGCTCGCTGAATACGTGCGGATTCCGTCGCGTTCGAGGCACGTGTTGCGAGGATGTACCAAGTGGGGGCTTCCTCCAGCACCCCTTTTGGAAAAACCACGAAGAAGTTTGCCTGCACCCGGCGCCAATCTACTTTGCGCAAACTGGAAACCCGAGTGCGGATCGGCCAGCCTTGGACGTCGAACTCCAGCTCATCCCCAAGCCCAACCTGGAGATCACGCGCGATTCCTTCCTCGAGCGAGATGGGCACTGCGCTGTTGGTCGCTGCGGTGGGATCGACGGAACCGACCCACTGACCGGCCGTCAGCTGTTCGGAATCGACCAACTCACCTCGAAAAGTGGATCGATACTCACGGCGCACGACCCAGCCAGGCACATTTCTCGATTTGTCGGCGAGCAGGGCATCGACCTTGATGCTTTTGACCGAAGCGATGCGCATGTTGACGACAGGTGCTTCGCTCAGGAGAGGGGCACCCAATTTTTCGAGTGCTTCTGTAACGCCAGGTTTCTGGTCGGGTTGCACATCGAAGACGATCATATTGGGCCGTTTGCCGCCGGGGTCGGTCACGAGTTCGCGCAACAGATTCGAGTGAACCATCGACAAACTCAGGACTAGAAACGTTCCGAAGCCGAGGGCGACGAGCGTTAGAACCGTGCGGTTATTGGGGCGATAGAGATTGGCCAGACCCTGACGCCAGACGAAAGCGGCGCGTCGGGGGATGAACCGACGCGCCAGTTTTCCGATCCCGACCCCGACTCCGGCTAGAATGAGCAACGTCGTGAGCAGGCCTCCCGCTAGGCCTAAGCCTTGGTACCACTTCTCGCTATGGCGTATGGCAAACGCGGTGACGACGGTAAGCAGCACCCCTTTGAGCACCCACGCTGCAGGATCGTGTTGGCGACTGAGTGCGTGTTCGAAAGGCATTCGGATGACTTGAAGAGGACTGACGAACCGGATGGGCAAGAGCGGCAGACACGCGAAGAGCAATGCAGTGGCGACGCTGGTGAGCATGGCCTGGAATGCCACCCATCCGTGTACGCCGGTTTCCACCCGCATCGGCAGAAAATCCGAGGCGACCCAAGGCAGGGATTGCTGGAGTAGGACACCGATCAAAGCCCCTGCGACTCCACCCGCCAAGCCGAGTCCAGCGGCTTGGGCCAGGTAGATGGCCACGGTCTGCGAGATGCGAGAGCCGAGGCACCGGAGCACCGCGACGACACCTAAGCGTTCGCGGACATGAACATGCACGGCGCTGGCCATGCCGACCGATCCCAGCAATAAGGCAACGAAGCCGGAGAGACTGAGGAAGCGATACAGATTCGCCATCGAGTTCCCGACGTCCTCTTTGCGCTGTTGCACGGTTTGATGATTCAATTTGAGCGCATCGAATCGAGGTTGCAGTCGTTTGACCAAGGCGGTGGCGTCGACGCCGTCACCCAATTTCACGAACACGCGATAGCGCGCGAGGCTGCCGCCTTTGAGCAGGCCTGTCTCGGGGAGTTTTTTGAGATCCATGAACACTCGTGGTGCCATCGTTGCGAAGGCCATGGTTTCTCCCGGCACTTTGAGCAAGGCGCCTAGAACCGGAGCACTCCAATCACCAATCCGCGCTAGATCACCCGTTTTAGCTCCAAACTGGGCCAGGATGCTCTCCTCGATCAGCAGGCCGCGCCCTTCACGGAACCCAGGCACCGCGTTGGTCGGAGAGCCGTCCAGGTCGCCATAATAAGGAAACGCGCCTTCCAACGCTCGCACTTGGACCAATCGACTCCCGCCTTCCTTCGGGAAATAGATCATGGAAGAGAAACTGATCTCGCGGCTTTGGGTGCCGCCGATCTCGCGGAACAGCGCCTCGGCTTCGGGGGGGAACGGGCTTCGTGATCCAATCACTAGGTCCGCACCCAGGAGACCTTTGGCCTGCTTCTCAATCGCGGCTTCAAGATCTTTGGCGAATGAACCAACGGCGACCAACGCTGAGACACCGGCTACGATGGAGAGGGAATGGATGAGCAGTCGACGCCGCGATCCACGGGTGTCGCGTGCGGCCATTCGCCAGGTCCAAGGATCGAGGAGGGCGCGCAGCAACTCTTGGAGTCCGGACGCCCAAGTCGGTGTTGGGGAGGGGGGCGAGGGCACCTCGGGAGATGGAGGATTCGGGTGCATGGGAGGGAGTGGTGTGAACCGCGATGGGATTGAGGCGTGGGGGCGAAAGGTTAGGAGGCGGATTTGAGTTCCACGACCTCGCCGCCCTTCAAGCGGAGCAGCGACCCGGTTTTGCCCGCCAGCTCCAGGTCGTGCGTGACCAGCACGAGGGCGGTTCCGAGGTCCGCATTCAACCCGAACAGTAAGTCTACAATCCGATGACTGTTTTCGAGGTCGAGATTACCCGTGGGCTCGTCGGCGAAGAGAATTTTGGGACGATTGATGAACGCTCGGGCGATGGCCACGCGCTGCTGTTCACCCCCGCTCAGTTGCGTGGGATAATGATCCGCACGAGCGCCTAAACCGACACGGTTGAGCAGTTCTTTGGCGGCGCTTTCGATGCCGCGTTCGCCGCGGAGCTCCATCGGCACCATCACATTTTCGAGGGCGGTGAGCGAGGGGATGAGCTGGAAGTTTTGGAACACGAACCCGACCATGCGATTGCGGACTCGGGCGCGACCGTCTTCGGACAGACCTTGGAGCGTCTCACCCCCAAGTGTGACGGTGCCTGAGCCCGGTTCGTCCAAACCGGCGCAGAGCGCGAGGAGCGTGGTCTTGCCGCTGCCCGAGGGGCCTACGATGGAGAAGGTCTCACCGGCTCGCACCCGAAAGGAGACCTCACGCAGGACCGTGAGCACGCCGCCTCCGCTCGGGTAGGTTTTGGAGAGTCGGTTGGCATTTAGGACAATCTCGGTCTGCATGGTAATCGACGATCGACTCTGGGTTTCGGGCTTAGACCCAAGCACACGCGTGCTGGCTGGGTGTGGGACGGCCCGTTTCACGGCGTCCGAAGCTTACGCGTTTCCGCTATCCCCATCACCGCGCCGGACGAATGCGGCCTGGAAAAGGTGGACAAAATCGGCGGCAACGACAGGTCGCGGGTTGAAGTTTGCAGTCCACTGGCGTGCGGCTTCTTCGGCAAGTTCTGGAATGGCATCGGCAGACACGCCACACTCTTCGAGCGACCGCGGCATTCCTGCGGCGTTGAGCAAGGACTCCAGCCTGGCGATCAAGGCTTCGTGAGCGGGGCGCAGACCTTCACTGACGCAGGCAATTTCATGGGACGAAGCGAGCTCGGCGTAGGCAAGTAGCGCGTGTGGGTCGTCGCCATTGAAGCGAACCACATGCGGGAGCATGACGCCGACGGCGGCTCCGTGGACGACGTTGAAATGCGCGGTGAGCGGGTTGGCTGCGGAATGGGCAGCTCCGAGCATACTATTCTCGATCGCGGTTCCGGCCAGCGCGGCCCCGAGCAGCATGCGTCCGCGCGCTTCTTGATCCGTTGGCGTGGCGAGCACGCGCGGCAGCCCTGCGACGCAGAGTTTAAACGCCTCCCGGGAATACATTAAGGAGAGGGCGTTGCGCTTCCGTGTGACGGCGGTTTCGACCGCA
>Ga0172367_10008432_pt1 | contig 11516 bp, 8 predicted proteins | sample Lak10m_FD_114542 | JGI IMG/M metagenome (GOLD analysis project Ga0172367, IMG submission 114542) | Freshwater microbial communities from Kabuno Bay, South-Kivu, Congo - kab_022012_10m | ecosystem: Environmental > Aquatic > Freshwater > Lake | place: Democratic Republic of the Congo: South-Kivu...
CAGTGAGGCTCGTGTCCCAGGGCTGCACCCATGGCAGCCGTCCCTCTTCCAGCTGTGCGATGATATGCTGCGTCACATCGTCATAGAGCGATCCATTACCCGTACCCATGTCCTTTCTCCTGCCTCTCCAGCACCGGCCGCCGGAATGGCGGGGATGGGCGGCAAGGAGCCGCACGGCAGGCCCGTGCCCATAAGGCGGGCTGCACCCGCAGGGCCGCAACGCAAGAGAAGGAGCCGGTGCAGCCGCGCTGGCAGCAGCCAGCAGCCCAAAAGGCTGCAATGCGTCAGCGACCGACCTATATGGGACGAGTTAGGCAAAGCCGTCTCGAAGGCGCCAGGGCGCCATAGGGCGTGGTCCGCCAGAGGCGGAGACGCCAAAAATAAAGATCCCATCGACAGAAAAATATGACAGGCTTCAATATTTTTACGCACCTCATGAACATTACAGAAAGATAAATTCAGAACTTTAAAACATTTTAATTTTATGGCTGTCAGAGATGTACGTATAAATTGTCGTGATTGCAGTTGAATATATCTGAAATATTATATTTGATTTTAACTGATTTTTTCTCGGCTATTAATTCCACCACTCCACCAATACAATCAGTGAATTTTTGATAAATAAGCAATAATCGCAAAGGACACGGCGACATCAATTGCGCGTGACCTGCCCCAGCGTGAGCATCACCACACTGTGCTCGGGCAATGTCACGGTCAGAGCGCCTTGCGAGAGGGTCGCGCCACTGAACGGGACAGGCCTCACCACATCGGGCGATCCGAAATCATTGTGCGACTGGACACTCGGCGCGGTCAGGATACGCCCCTCGACCATAGAGGCGGTTACCCCCTCCAGTTTCGCGGTCACTGTCATCGGTCGATTGGGGTCGGTGTTGGTAAGGGCGATATGCACAATGCCCGCGCTGTCGCGCACCGCCGCTGCGCTGAGCGCAGGCATCGCCCATTGATCCCTGCTGTACCAGGGGGATGCCAATTCCAAGGGCAGGAAGGTCGCATCCTGGAAGGGCTTGTACATGTCGAACACATGATAGGTGGGCGTCAGCACCATCTTGTCGTCGCGGGTCAGGATCATGGCCTGGAGCACATTCATCATCTGGGCGATGTTGGTCATGCGCACCCGGTCGGCATGGCGGGCGAACAGGTTGATGTTGAGCGCGGCGATGATCGCATCGCGCATACTATTCTGCTGATAGAGGAATCCGGGATTGGTGCCGGGTTCAACATCGGTCCAGATGCCCCATTCGTCCACCGCCAGGTTGACGCGCTTTTCGGGATCATATTTGTCCATGATCGCGCCATGCTTTTCCAGCAGTTCCTCCATGACCAGGGTGCTGGCAAGCGTGCGGGCATAGTCCGTTTCGGTGAATTGGGTCGCCGATCCCTTCACCTTGCCGCGCATGGGATGGGTGTAATAATGCAGGCCGATGCCATCGATCGACTTGCCTGCAACGCGCATCATCACATCGGTCCAATCATAGTCGCGGCTGTTTGCCCCGCTGGCGATCTTGAGAATTTTCACGCCATATGGCGCCTTCACGAAAGTTGCGTAACGGCGTGTGATGTCAGCCGCATATTCGGCGCGCATGTTGCCGCCGCACCCCCATAGCTCGTTCCCGATGCCGAACATGGGAAGTTTCCAAGGCTCCTTGCGGCCGTTCTTGGCGCGCTCCTGCGCCAGCGTACCGGCCGGTGCGGTCATATATTCCACCCACTCCGCCATTTCCGCCGGCGATCCATTACCGACATTGCCCGACACATAGGCTTCCGCACCGATCAGTTCGGCGAAATCCATGAACTCGTGCGTGCCAAAGCTGTTGGGTTCAGCAACGCCGCCCCAATGGGTGTTGATCTTGACCGGACGCTTGCCGCGCGGGCCGACCCCCTCGCGCCAATGATATTCGTCGGCAAAGCAGCCTCCCGGCCAGCGGACCAGGGGCACCGACAATGCCTTGAGCGCCGCGACGACATCATTGCGATAGCCGCGCGTGTTCGGGATTTTCGATTCCGGCCCGACCCAGATACCGCCATAAATGCCATAACCCAGATGTTCGGCAAATTGGCTGAAGATCCGACGATCGACCCTCGCTCCAGGCTTGTCTGCATGCAGCGTAACGGTCGCGGCGGGCATCGCGGTTACCTGCGCCGTCACCTGTCCACCGGACGTCAGGATCGTCGCTGCAAGCAGCGCGATGGACACCAACAAACGCTTCTTCATTACCCCTCTCCCAATCCTGCGCGTCTCACGCCTTTCTGAGCGGCTCCACGATCGCGGCGATGTCGCGGTCACCTTCGCCAACCAGATCCGCGTCGATGAAGCGCTGCCGTGCGGCCTGCGCAATGGCGGAAACAATCCCTACATCAGCCAGCGCCTGCGCCGCATAGCCCAGATCCTTTGCCATCAACGGGACCACGAAATGCGGGGCATAATCGCGATCGAGCATCCGACGGCCCACGCCCTTCACCATCGGACTGGCGGGGGCACCGTCAAAGAGGATGGACATGGCCTGCTCGATGTCCAGTCCATGTTTCTCGAACAGGGCGATGGCTTCGGCCAGGCTGGCCGCCTGCACGCCGCACAGGTAATTATTGGCAAGCTTGACCGTAGCGGCGCTGCCGACAGGTCCGAGATGGACAAGCGCCCCGCCCATGGCATCGAAGGCTGGGCGAGCGAGTTCGATCGCCTCCGCGTCACCGCCGACGAGGAAGCGGAGCGTACCCTGTGCCGCCTGATCCCGGCTGCCGGTCACCGGCGCTTCCAGGAAGCGCACGCCTCGGGCGACCGCTTGGCGGGCAAGGTCGAATACCCAGTCGCCGGTCAGGGTGCTGGATTCGATCGCGATCGCGCCGGCCTTCATGGCGGCAAGTGCGCCATCCTCGCCGGTCCAAACGGTTTTCGACACATTGTCATTGGCCAGCATGGCGATGACGATGTCGGCATGTTGCACCGCATCCGCCGGCGTCGCGGCCACGCGTCCGCCAGCCGCGCGCAACGCCTCGGCCTTGCCTGCGCTGCGGTTCCACATAGTCAGGTCGAAGCCGGCCGCCAGCAACTGGCGCGCCATGCCCCCCCCCATGATGCCCAGCCCCAATATTGCAATCTTCATCATCCGATCACCTTGAAACGCGAGAGTGCAGCTTCGTCGATTTCGAGCCCCAGACCCGGGAGATTATCGTCGAGATCGATATGGCCATCGACCGCCTGGGGCTCGCCCCTGAAGATGTACCAAAAGAGCTCGTTGCCCACCTCCACATCGACCATCGGGAAATATTCGGCGATGGGGCTGTTGAGGCTCGCCATCACCACATGATAATTGTGCATCTGGCCGGCATGGGGCACGACGGGGATGGAATAGGCTTCTGCCAGCGCCTGTATCTTGCGGGCAGCGGTGATGCCGCCGACGCGGTTGGTGTCGAACTGGAAGTAGTCGAGCGATTTCGCCTCGATCATCTGGCGGAAGCCATAGCTGGTAAATTCATGCTCGCCCGCCGCGATCGGCGTCGTGCCGAACCGGCGCAGTTCATGATAGCCGTTGATATCGTCGGGGATGATCGCCTCCTCCAGCCAGCGCAGGTTGAAGGGTTCGATGAGGCGCATCATGCGCTTCGCATAGTCGAGGCTCCAGCCCATATAGGCGTCCGCCATGATGTCGATTTCGTCACCCACCTTTTCGCGCACGGTGCGGATCAGTTCGACATTGCGTGCCATGCCCTCCGCCCCGTCGATCGGCCCCCAGCCGAAACGCAGCTTCATCGCCTTGTAGCCCTGCGCCTTGTAGGCGGCGGCTTCCTGCGCCAGTTCGTCGAGCGGGATCGAGTAGAGGCGGCTCGCATAGACCGGAATCTTTGCCTTGGTCCGGCCGCCCAGCAGGCGGAAGACGGGCTGTTTCGCCGCCTTACCCATCAGATCCCAGATCGCGATGTCGAGCGCGGAAATCGCAACCAGCGCCACGCCCTTGCGCCCGAACGCCATGGTCTTGCGATACATATGCTGCCACAGAAACTCGCTGTCCCACGGATCCTGGCCGATCAACAAGGGGGCAAGATACTGGTCGATCAGTTGCTTGGTCACGAACGGCGCGAGCGCGGCATTGCCGATCCCGACCTGCCCCTGGTCGGTGAAGATTTCGACAATCAGCCAGCCATGGAAGGTGAAGGTGCCCATGGTTTCGGGCGACAGCATTGGCGACACCATATCCATGGGATTGGTGCAGAAGTGCGGCGGCAGCGGCACGGTTTCGCCTTCCCACTGGACGACGCGGGTGCGGATTTCGGTGATTTTCAAGGGACGACCTTTCGAGTGAAGCTGAGAGGCGAAATGCGAGGAATCGAGCGGCAGATCAGCGCAAAGGCGATCAGGTGCAGGGTGGCAGCAACGGTCAGCACCGGCGCGTAGCCAAGCCCGGCGTCGAGTGCCCAGCCAGCCGCCTGACCCATGACGATGCCACCAAAGGCGCCACCAAGGCCGACCAGCCCGGCAAGACGTCCCAGGGCGCTGCGCGGCGCAAGGTCGGTCGGCAGGGTCATGACGAGGGTCGACCAGCTTTGCTGCCCGAAGAAGGCGAGGCTGAAGATGCCAATGACCGCTGCGACCGAGGCAGTCGCGGGCGCCAGCATGACCCAGGGCATGCAGGCGGCGCTCAGGCCCAGAGCGATCTTGCGGGCGGCATCGACCGAACGGCCGGCGGAAAGAAGGCGGCTGGAGAGCCAGCCACCGCACAGACTGCCGACACCCGATGCCGCATAGGGAATCCAGCCGATGGTCGCCGCCTGTTTCAGGTCGAAGCCATGCGCCTCGAACAGATATTTGGGCAGCCAGAAGAGGTAGAAATACCAGGCGCCGTCGCTCAGGAACTTGGCGCCGACAAGGCCACGCACTTCACGGCGGGCAAGGAGCATGGCCACGGTCGGCGCCAGTCCGGCGTCCTCGCCTGCGGAGACGACGTCCCCGGCGGGCGTGCGATAGGTCAGGAACCACCAGAGCGCCCAGGCGAGGCCGAACCCGCCGGTGATGAAGAAAACCCACCGCCAGCTCGCCAGATCGAACCAGTGCCCGTAGGCTAGAATGCCCGCGATCAAGGGCGGTGCGACGACGGCGCCCACTGCCGTCCCGGCATTGACGAGGCCCATGGCGGCCGCGCGGCGTTCAGGCGGAAACCATTCGGCAATGGCGCGGGTGGCGGCGGGGAAGCCCCCGCCCTCCCCTATGCCGAGCAGCAGCCGGCTGACCACCAGCGCGGCGATGCCGCCCGCCACGCCATGGCTGGCGCAGGCCAGCGACCAGAAGATCATGATCGCCAGAAAGCCGCGCCGCGTTCCCACTCGATCCAGCAGCCAGCCGCCACCCAGATACATGAGGCCGTAGGTGGCGAGGAAGGCGGAATCGAGAACGGCCTTGGTCTGGTTGCCGATGGGGATGTCGGCTTCGATATATTTGATCGCCCAGGGAAGCGTCTGGCGATCAAGGTAGGAGATGGCGATGGCGACGGTGATCATCGCCGCAATCGCCCAGCGTTCCCGGTACGGCTCCGATGCGGCCACAACGGCCATCCTATTGCGCGTCCAGGATCAGCAGGGCGACACCCTGGCGCGGAAGCGCAAGATCGATGCTGGCCGCGCCACGTGGGCCGGCGACAGCGACCGTCTCCGCCTTCATGACCGACGCGGCCTCCAACTGCGCATATTGATCCTGATCGGGCGACTGGGGCGAGCCCATCTTCTTCCAGGCGGCAAAGGCATTGGCATGATCGCCATCCACTCGCCACAGCGTCGCCGAGGACGGCGCAGCCTTCAGTCCCTTCAAGCCGATCTTCAGCTGCGCATCCGGCCCAGCGACATCATCGTCATGATAATGCCAGAGTAGCAAGGCGACCTTGCCGTCCGCTGTGCGGGTGGCGATCGACCCAATATCGGCATCACCCTGGATGCCCTTCGTCATCGCCTGATCGAGCGGGATCTGCGCGCTGTTGACGGTTGAGAGCTTCGTTTCGCCAAGCTGCGCAAACATGCGGAAGACATTGAGAACCGGCAAGTCGACGCCATTGGTCGAGAGCTGGCGATAACCTGCGAACCAGGGCTGATCCTCGAACTCGAACGACCAGGACAGGACACCTTCCAGATTGACCTTTCTCCGTTCCGCCAATTCCCAGATGCGCGCGAAGCTGGCGGCGGTGTAGCTCGAATACATGGTGCCATTGCGATAGTCGTTTTGCGGTCCCGGACAGGCCGCGCAGCCTTCGGGATCGCTTTCGCCGATCACCACCGGCTTCCCGGCCAGCGACGGGATCGACAGCACTTTGGTAAAGCCGCGATCCGCTTCCCGCAAATGGGTCGCGATCCCCATGCGGACATGGCCATCGACAAATTCCGGCCGGCCCTTGGCATGGAAGGACAGGAAGTCGGTGGGCGTCCCGGTCTGGCCGGTCACATAATTCTTGCCGGACGACACATGCTTCAGGAAGCCGTCCATGAAAGCGCCGCCAGCGCCCGCAACGTCCGGACCACCGACCCGCGCGGTTGGCAGCGCGCGGCGGACCGCGCTGATCGCATAGTCATGCAGCTTGTAGAATTCCTCTGGCGAAGCGGCCCCCTAAAAGGGCGAGTTCGGCTCGTTCCAGACCTCGAAATACCATTTCTCGACCTCGGCCTTGCCGTATTTCTCGATATTGTGGAGCGTCCATTGATAGACCAGTTCCGCCCATTTCTCGTAATCCTTGGGGGGATAGGTCCAGCCGGTCGCGATCAGCTTGTAATCGAACCCGGGCCGCCAGCTATGCTGATAGGGCGTGCCGGCCGGCGCGGCTGACATGGCTTCGGGCATGAAGCCGATCTGCAGATAGGGCCGAACGCCGCGTGCCAGATAGGTGTCGATGATGCCGTCCACGACTTTCCAGTCATAGACCGGCTTGCCGTCCCTGGTTTCGGTATAGGCGTTGCTGCTGCCCCATTTGAAGGCGGCGGTGCCATCGCCGCTGCTCAACAGGTTATGGGCACGGAAATAGATCTCACCCTTCTTCAGTTCGCCCAGTTCGACCAGCAATTTCCGGCCGTCCTTCATGGTCGCATAATTGGGCTCGTCCGCGCCGAAGAAGCGCCAGACGGGCGGCAGCTTGCCTGCTGGCTTGGCCGCGTCCACGCTGATCGCGACCTGCCGGGCCGGCGCTGTCTGGGCATGGGCCAGTTGCGGCAGCGCCAGCAGCACCGACAGGGACGCGATCACTCGGGAAATGGTCATGGAACATCCTCTCGATATGGGCTTGTTCAAAGCTTTGCCCGGAAACCAAGGGCGAAGGTGCGCGTGTAGAGAACGGTATCGCGCGGATAGAGATTGGGGTCGTTGAACGAGGTTTGATAGAGATTTTTCAGAATGTTGGTCGCGTCGAACACGACCGTAAACTGGGGATTGATCTCGTAGGACAAAGACAGGTCCAGATTGCTGATCGCGCCGTTCGTGATGAAACTGGGATTGACCCCGGTAAAATGCAGGCCGGCATTATATTTGTCGCGCCAGACATAGGAGGCCCGCCCGGAAAAGCCGCCCTTTTCATAGATGAAGGTGGCGGTGCCGGAATATTTGGACACATTCTGGAAGGGGATGTCCATATAGCCGGTGACGCCGGGCAGCGGCGAGAGCGCCTTGTTGTTGCCATCGATATAGGTGCCGTTGGCGCTGATGCCGATGCCGTCCAGCCACTGGGGCAGTCCCTTGGGGAAGAAGGTGAAGCCGCCCTCAATTCCCTGCAGGCGTCCCGAACCGGAATTTTCCGGGCGGGTGATCTGATAGACGCCATTGTCGGCGCCCAGATAATCGATGTCGAAATTGCTGGTAACCGACTGGATGAAGCCCTTGACGTCGCGACGGAAGATCGTGGCGGTGATCGAGCTGGAACGGTCGATATACCATTCGAGCGACAGGTCGTAATTGTCGGAGCGGATCGGTTTCAGATCGGCGTTGCCGCTCGTTCCCCGGCCGAACGGTTGCTGACCGGGTACCGGTGGCGTCAAAGTGAGCGCCGGATTGAGCTGTGCGAAGCTCGGGCGCGTGATCGTCTTGCTGGCAGCGAAGCGCAGGAAGAGATTGTCCTTTAGCTTGTAGCGCAGCGCCAGGCTGGGCAACACATCCGTGCTCTTGTTCCGGATCGTGACGGGTGAGGTGGCGCCGCGCAGAACCAGGAAGGCATTGGATGTGATGTCGGTGCGGATCACGCGCACGCCGACCTGCCCGTCCAGTTGTCCGACCTCGATATTGGCCTGGCCATAGCCGGCCTGGTTTTTCTCCTTGATGTCGAAATGCTGGGTATCCTGGAAAGCCGGATCGCCGGGCGCGAGACCGAATAATTGCCGCAGCGATCCGATATTGTTCAGCAGATAGTCGGTGCCCGGCGTTGCCCATTGCTCCACGAACTTGCCGGTTCCCGTATCGAATCCGCCAGGTGTCACCGTCATCAGCCCCGGCAGGCTGTCCGCCTTGACAGCATAGCATTTGACCGAAACCGCCGGACCGCAATTCACGGTCTGGGTGAAACTGTCCGACTGCGCATCGCGCTGGCTGATCCGAAGGCCCGTATCCAGCCCGGAAAAGATCAGGAAAGGCGCGCGGTAGGAGAGATCGCCCCGCCAGGCCCATTCCCTGCCGTCGCCGATCGTGCGCGTGGTGGACAGGCGAGACAGATAATAGCGGTCCGGATCGGCAATGTCGTCATTGGGCAGGGAGAAATAGGGGGTGCCCGATCCATCATTGAAGACGGCATCGGTGCGGGACGCGATGAAGTCGACGTCCAGATTATTGCCGACATCGGTGGTCTTAGACCTTGTGTAGGACAGTTCCGTCGCGGCCTTCCAGTCGTTGGCCTCCCAATCCGCACCGATCGCCCCTTGCCAGCGATCCGCCTTGTTTCGGTAGGCCGTGCCGAAATTGGCGACACGCCCGCCGCTGATGCTGAGCGATTCTACCAGCTTGGTATCGCCCACGAATGCGAGCGGCGAGCGCAATGTGCCATTCATCGACGTGAAATTCTGATTGCCGTTGCCGCGTTCGCGATAGCCGTAGAAAAGGCCGTCGGCATGAATGGTCAGGCGATCATCCGGCGCCCATTGCAGCGTGGCATTGACGGCCGGGCGGGTCCGGGTGCCGATCCGATCGAAGGCACCGATAACGTCGGTCCGAAACACGGCAGGGTCATTTGCGCCGTTACCGCGCGGGTCGAGCGGGACGCCCGGGGTGTAGGGCGCGCGGCTATTGTCGAGATTATAGCCGAAATATCCGCCGCTATAGACCGTGAAGTCGCGATAGCGGGTCTTGTGGTAGGAGACGCTCACCAATGCGCCAATCTCGCCGATGCCGGTCGACCAGCGATTGCTGATGAGCGCGCTGGCATAGGGATCGATCGTATCGGGCTGCTCGCTATAGACTTCGCGTCCGGCCAGCGCGACTTCCAGCCCCTTGAAGTCGAAGGGCCGGCGGGTGCGCACGTTGATGAGCCCGGCAATGCCGCCTTCCAGTTGATCGGCGGAACGCGATTTGTAGACGTCGACGCCGGCAACCAGGTCTGCCGGCACATCGGCCAGCGACAGGGAACGGCCGGTGGTACTGAAGATGTTGCGGCCGTTGACCAATGTCACGACGTCGGGAAGGCCACGGATCAGCACGGTCGCGGATTCGCCGCGCGCGCGGGGCGAAACCTGGATGCCGGGCACGCGCTGAAGCGCCTCGACCACATTGTTGTCGGGTAGCTTGCCGATATCCTCGGCAACGACAGAATCCACCAACTGCTGCGCATTGCGCTTGATGTTTTGTGCCGACGAAAGGCTGGCTCGCATGCCGGTGACGATGATGTCGACATCGCTCACGCCCGTCCCGCTCGCCTCCGCATCACCCTGTGCCACGGCCTCTTGCGCCGCCAGCAACGCGACCAATGAGATGGACAGCTTCATAGCACCTTTCATCACAGCAATCCCTCCGCGTCATTTTTATTTCTCATACTAGATTATGCGAATTAAAGGCGGTTTCAAGCGATATTTTGACGGAGTAATAGGGATATGTCGAAAATTTTCTATTTTTCCTCATACCAGTTCTGGCAAATGTCGGATCAGGCTTGACGATCGCAGCCGCAAATCGGACGAGAACCTATGACGCAAGCAGATGAGCACCCACTGTCCCGCCCCGCCAGCCAGCCCCAGCGCGCCGTGCACGACAGGATCGCGCATGACCTGGGCATCGCCATCGTGGGCGGCCGCTATCAGCCGGGAGACATATTGCCAGGCGAGGAGCGTTATAGCGCCGAACAGGGCATCTCGCGGACCGCCTATCGTGAGGCGGTCCGCGTCCTGTCAGCCAAGGGGCTGGTCCATAGCCGGACGAAGAGCGGCACGCGCATCAACGACCGGCTTCGCTGGAACATGCTGGACCTGGACGTTCTTGCATGGATGTTCGAAGCCGGACCCACGCCCGAGTTTCTCCGCGACATCTTCGAATTGCGTATCGTAGTGGAGCCGGCCGCGGCCCAGTTCGCAGCGCTGCGCCGTGATACGCAGGACATTTCACGCATGGGTCATGCGCTCGAGGAAATGCGGCGCTGCGGACTCCAGACGATGGAGGGACGCGCAGCCGACCAGAATTTTCACCGCCAGATCCTGCTCGCAACCCGCAATGAATCCCTCATCACGCTCGCGACATCGGTCACGGCGGTAGTTGCCTGGACCACGCGCTTTGCGCGCGATGAGCGCCAGGAGTCGCGCGATCCGATGCCCGACCATGACGCCGTTTTCGACGCGATCATGCGAGGAGACGGTGAGGATGCACGTTCGAAAATGCTGCTGCTGATCGGCAATGCATCGAGCGATGCCGGCATGCTGTGAACGAGAAAAACTATTTCTCATACCAGATATTGCAGTATCCGGCAGCAGACCGAACGGAACAACCCGCGCCGTTCACCCCACCTGACACAGCGCTCGCGCTTCGAGCGCGCCCTGCCCGTTCCATATCCGGGTGCCCGACATGAACTGCCCCAGATCGCTTCCCGCAGGCCGCTGGAACAGGCGCAGCCCGAATTCGGGCAGGATCGCGATCAGATGGTCGAAAATATCGGCCTGTATGCCTTCATATTCGGCCCAGACGATGCTGTTGGCGAAGGCGTAGATTTCCAGCGGCAGTCCATGTTCGCTGGGCGCCAGCTGGCGCACCAGCAGGGTCTGGTCGGGGCGGATATTGGGATGCGCGCGCAGATAGGCCAGCACATAGGCGCGAAAGGTGCCGATATTGGTCAGCCGCCGGCCATCCAGCCTGTTGCCCGCCGCATGATCCCCATTCCAGCGCGAGAGATCATCCTGCTTGTCGTGCAGATAGGATCGGAGCAGGCCGAAGCGCCCGACCGCCGCCAACCCTGCCTCATCAAGAAACCCGACGCTGTTCTGGTCGATCACCAGCGCCCGCATGATCCGGCGTCCGCCCGATTCCTGCATGCCGCGCACGTTGCGAAAACTCTCGCTGATCAGCCTGTGCG
>Ga0172367_10008433_pt1 | contig 11516 bp, 8 predicted proteins | sample Lak10m_FD_114542 | JGI IMG/M metagenome (GOLD analysis project Ga0172367, IMG submission 114542) | Freshwater microbial communities from Kabuno Bay, South-Kivu, Congo - kab_022012_10m | ecosystem: Environmental > Aquatic > Freshwater > Lake | place: Democratic Republic of the Congo: South-Kivu...
CAACAGACCATTAAAATTAAAAGCTATAAAAAAACCGACCGTTTCAAAGCTAGCTTTGAAACGGTCGGTGAATCTGTTAATTTAGTCCTTTAAATCTGTAACGATTATTTAGGACTAGTCATTCAAAATATTAGAACACGTCATTTATTTGTTTTAAAATGAAAGTTTTGATGTTAATAAATTGATAATTGTTCGTTTTTTCAAAAACTCATTTATTTGATTGAGTAGCTATAATTGGTAACATTACAGTGAAAATATTTATAATGGGAAATGTTTTTTTGTTTTAACCTAAAGCTGAATTGATATGAATGAAATGGGAATTGCTCTCGAACTTTTGGGCGTTGGAATGGTAACAGTCTTTGTTATTCTTGCGTTGGTTGTGATTCTGGGAGATTTGATTATTCGGTTTGTAAATCGATTTATGCCTGAAATTGAACAGGCTATTGTTACGAAAAGTGAATCTGCTTCAACCCCTGCAAGCAGCAAAAAAGTGGCTGCAATTATTTCAGCCATCAATACAGTTACCAAGGGGAATGGCCGAGTTACTAAAATTGAAAAACTATAGTTTTTGAGCCAATCTGACCTTTTGGCCGTTGACAGATAAAACTAACATCTAATAAAAAATCATTGAATTAAAGAAATTGACTTATGAGTGGAAGAAAGATTAAATTTTCATTGGTTTATCGTGACATGTGGCAATCTTCGGGGAAATATGTTCCTCGCGTTGATCAATTAGTGAAAGTAGCTCCACATATTGTGGACATGGGATGTTTTGCACGTGTTGAAACCAATGGAGGTGGATTTGAGCAAATAAATTTGCTCTTTGGTGAAAATCCAAATAAATCGGTTCGTGAATGGACTAAACCATTTAACGATGCTGGGATCCAGACCCATATGCTGGAACGCGCTTTGAACGGAATTCGTATGAATCCGGTTCCTGCTGATGTCAGGAAACTGATGTTTAAAGTGAAGAAAAAACAAGGGACAGATATCGCCCGTTCTTTCTGCGGATTGAACGACCCGCGCAACATCCTGGACTCGGTAAAATATGCCAAAGAGGGTGGAATGATTGCCCAGGCAACGCTGAGCTTAACTTATTCGAAAGTTCACACTGCCGATAGCTTTATTCAGCTTGCTGATGAATTGATTAAAGGTGGAGCAGATGAAATATGCCTAAAAGACATGGCAGGTATCGGTCGGCCAGCTTGGTTGGGTAGAATTGTTCGTGGAATCAAGGCATTGCACCCTGAAATCCCATTGGAATATCATTCTCATTCAGGACCTGGTTTTGCAATGGCTTCTATCCTCGAAGTTTGCCGAGCTGGTGTCGATTATATTGATGTAGCAATGGAGCCGCTTTCATGGGGAACCGGTCATATCGATTTGCTGGCTGTTCATGCCATGCTTGAGGACGATGGTTTCGATGTGCCGGCCATTAATATGGAAGCCTACATGAAAGTTCGCTCGCTGACACAGGAGTTTATCGATGATTTCCTTGGATATTACATCGATCCGAAAAACCGTTATATGAATTCGATGTTAATCGGTCCGGGATTACCCGGCGGCATGATGGGATCGTTGATGGCCGATTTGGAAAACAACCTTTCCAGTCTGAATAAATGGTTGGCAAAACGCAATAAACCGCAATTAAGTCAGGATGATTTATTAATTAAACTCTTTAACGAAGTGGAATACATTTGGCCAATGCTGGGTTATCCGCCACTTGTAACTCCATATAGCCAGTATGTGAAAAACCTGGCCTTGATGAATGTGATGCAGATTGAAAAAGGAGAAGCCCGCTGGAGTATGATTGCCGACAATATTTGGGATATGCTCGTTGGAAAAGGTGGTAAACTTCCCGGAGAACTTCATCCTGAAATCAAAAAATTAGCCAAAGAAGCCGGTAAAGAATTCTATACCGGACATCCGCAAGATTTGTTCCCCGATGCTTTGGATACTTTCCGCAAAGAAATGACAGAAAAAGGATGGGAGTTTGGACAGGACGACGAAGAATTATTCGAGTTGGCGATGCACCCACAGGAATACAGGGCATACAAATCAGGAGCTGCCAAGAAGGCCTTTGAAGACGATTTAGCTAAACGCCGGGTAGAAGGTGGTGGTATCAATGCAGGAACTGCACCTGCGGCTAAAGCTGAAGTTGCTCCTGCTGACCTGAAACCAACAACCATGATTGTTGATGTTGAAGGCGAGCGTTTCCGTGTTACCGTTGAATACGGAGAAGCTGCTGCATCAAACACTCCCGCAACTGAGGTTAAAAGCGCGCCAAAGGTTGAAGTTGCTGCTCCTGTAGCTGCACCTGCACATGTTGCTCCCAATGGGGTAGTTAAAAATGTTCTGGCTCCTCTGGAAGGTAAGTTTTATCTGACCAAGGAAAGTTCAGAAACCCCGTTGAAGGTGGGTGATAGCATTAAAGTTGGCGATTTGGTGGGCTACATTGAAGCAATGAAAACGTTCAATGCCATTCGATCAGATGTAGCAGGAACCGTTGCTGATATTTGTTATGCTTCGGGTGCCGAGATTGAAGAAGACGAAGTTTTGATCAAAATAAAGTAAGCATCACAAAATGGGAATTTTAGACAATCTCTACAAAATGACGGCGATCCAGGATATCATCAATAATCCAGGATATCTGTTGATGCTTGCTATTGGATCTTTTCTTTTATATCTGGGTATCCGGAAGCAGTATGAACCACTCTTGCTCGTCCCGATTGCGTTTGGCGTTATTCTGGCCAACCTTCCGGGGGGAGGAATGGGCGTGGTTTCTGCCGACCTGATTAATCTGGATGCAGATGGTCATCACACCAAAAATCTTCTGGAGATAGCTAAAGATCATGGCATCATGAATTTTCTGTATTATTCGCTGATCAAAACAGGATTTTTGCCACCGATTATTTTTATGGGAATTGGTGCTTTGACCGATTTTGGTCCGATGTTGCGCAATCTTCGTCTGGCATTTTTTGGGGCGGCAGCCCAGCTGGGAATTTTCATTGTGCTTATTACTGCTATCTTTCTTGGTTTTACCGCAAAAGAGGCTGCTTCGCTTGGAATTATTGGTGGTGCCGATGGGCCAACTGCTATATATACAACCATCAAACTGGCTCCGCATTTGTTGGGCCCGATTGCCATTGCAGCTTATTCTTATATGGCGCTGGTCCCTGTAATTATTCCGCTGGTGGTGAGATTTACATGCTCTGAAAAAGAGCTTAAAATTCACATGAAGGAAATGGATAAAAAATACCCTTCGAAACTAAAGATTAAGAACCTTCGTGCAGTGAAAATTGCTTTCCCGATCGTCATGGGAATTATCATCTCTATTTTTGTTCCTTCGGCTGTACCACTTTTAGGTATGTTGCTTTTTGGAAATCTTATTAAGGAGATTGGTGTGAATGTAGCTCGTTTAAGTGAAGCAGCGACCGGATCAATTCTAAATACGGCCACTATTTTCTTAGGTTTAACGGTGGGAGCTACTATGACTGCCGAGGTTTTCCTTGATTTAAAAACCATTATGATTGTTGTGGGAGGATTCCTCGCTTTCGCAGTTTCTATTTTTGGTGGAATAATGTTTGTGAAAATTGTTAACCTAATTGCCAAGAAAAAAATCAATCCATTATGCGGTGCCACTGGGCTGAGTGCGGTTCCAATGGCGTCGAGGGTAGCGAATGACATTGCTTTGAAGTATGATACTTCGAATCATATTTTGCAATATTGTATGTCTAGTAATATTTCAGGAGTTATTGGTTCGGCGGTTGCGGCTGGCGTGCTGATTTCGTTCCTGCAATAAGAAATTTGATAGGTAGCCAAAACGCTCTTCGGAAACGGAGGGCGTTTTTTGTAAGCCTGGTTTCAGAAATGATTAGAAATGAAGGATTGAAACACCAACTTTGTTACTTAAATTCATTATAAATAAACAGTACATTAAACCTGAAAGGATTTTTTGAAAAATAGGGTTGATTGTTTTAATTGCTTTGCCTGTAAGCCGTACAGGGAGGCAGTTCTGGAATAATTTCAGTTTTAAGTGCAACAGACATGTGTTATTCATTTGGATGGCAAAGGCAGGGCTTTTTAATGGCTTGATTTCTTTAGGTTGAATATCTATATTTGCTTCCCTTAAAAAATGAGTTGGTGTGGAATACAGTTTTTTGCAAAGAATTTTACCCGACTTCTGTTATCCCGATTTGAAAATAAATTTGTTAAATCAATAGAACTCTCATGAAAGGTTACAAAATTATCGTTCTTGCCAAACAGGTACCTGATACCCGAAATGTTGGCAAAGATGCAATGAAAGCCGATGGGACTGTCAATCGCGCTGCCCTTCCGGCTATTTTTAATCCGGAAGATTTAAATGCGCTGGAGCAGGCACTTCGTATTAAGGATTCATTTCCCGGATCCACCATTAGTATTCTGACAATGGGACCAGGTCGCGCTGCCGAAATTATTCGCGAAGGTTTATTTCGTGGTGCCGATGACGGTATATTATTAACCGACCGCGCTTTTGCCGGTTCCGATACACTGGCAACTTCATACGCCCTTGGTCAGGCACTGAAACGGATTGGTAAATACGATATAATTATTGCCGGTCGTCAGGCCATTGATGGCGACACTGCTCAGGTTGGTCCGCAGGTGGCCGAAAAACTCGGTTTGCCTCAAGTAACATATGTTGAAGAAATTAAAGCAATCGAAAAAGGAAAAGTAATTGCAAAACGTCGGTTGGAACGTGGAGTTGAAACTGTGAGCTGTCCTATGCCATTGGTTATCACGGTGAATAGTAGTGCCCCTGATTGTCGTGCACGCAATGCAAAATTGCTGATGAAATACAAGCACGCCAAAACAGTGACTGAACTTCAGAATTCAAACGAGGATTATCTGCATTTATACAACGATCGTCCGTATCTCAATATCGTTGAGTGGACTGTTGGTGACATCGAATCAAATCCTGAAGAATTAGGTTTGACAGGCTCACCCACCAAAGTAAAAACAGTTGAGAATGTTGTTCTTCAGGCAAAAGAAGCGAAAGTAATTACTTCTGCTGATGATGATATCGACGAACTGATGAAAGAATTAATTGCCAGTCATACTATTGGTTAACCTTAATATTCAAGAACTATGAACAGTGTATTTGTATATTGTGAAATCGAAGACGGACAAATTGCAGAGGTTAGCCAGGAATTGCTGACGAAAGGAAAAGGTCTGGCCAACGAACTAAACTGTAAACTTGAAGCTATTGCCATCGGGCACCAGCTCGAAAATATTGGCAAAGATATTTTTCCATATGGTGTTGATGTTTTGTATGTCGCTGACGATAAACGGTTGTCTCCCTACGCCACTCTGCCGCATACTTCAATTGTTGTAAAGCTATTTGAAGAACAAAAACCACAGATTGCTCTGATGGGAGCTTCTTCAATTGGCCGTGATTTAGGTCCCAGGGTTTCTTCTGCTTTGCACAGTGGGTTAACTGCTGATTGCACAAGTCTGGTAATCGGAAATCACGAAGACAAAAAGCAGGGTAAAGTTTACGAAAATCTGCTTTATCAAATCCGTCCGGCTTTTGGTGGAAATATCATTGCCACCATCATTAATCCTGATTGCAGGCCACAAATGGCAACCGTTCGCGAAGGGGTAATGAAAAAAGAAATCTTTGACCCGAAATATAAAGGGGAGTTAGTGAAACTTGATGTTTCGAAATATGTAACCGATGCTGATTTCGTTGTAGAAATTATTGAACGCCACATGGAAAAAAGCAAGGTAAATATTAAAGGCGCTCCCATTATTGTTGCCGGTGGTTATGGTGTTGGTTCGAAAGAAAATTTCAACCTTCTTTTCGAATTGGCCGAAGTTTTAGGTGGCGAAGTGGGCGCATCGCGTGCTGCTGTTGATGCAGGATACATTGAGCATGAACGTCAGATTGGTCAAACCGGAACAACTGTTCGTCCGAAACTTTACATTGCCTGTGGAATTTCAGGACAAATACAGCACCGTGCCGGAATGGAAGAATCTGCGCAGATTATCGCCATCAATACCGATCCTGAAGCTCCAATCAATGCAATTGCCGACTATGTCATTACCGGCGATGTTTCCGACATCCTTCCGAAGATGATAAAATATTATAAAGCGAATACAAAATAGGAAGGAGTCATTAGTCGTCCGGAAATGAAACCGATGACTGATGAAACTTTTCTGATGACTTTTTTCTAATGACTAAAAATTAAGAAAATGGCTAATTTTTATACCGATAATAAAGACCTGAAATTCCATTTGAGCCATCCGCTGATGGAAAAAATTGTTCGGCTGAAGGAACGGAATTTCACTGAAAAGCAAAAATACGACTACGCTCCGATGGATTACGAGGATGCGTTCGATAGTTTCGATAAAGTGTTGGAAGTGGTTGGCGAAATTTGTGGTGACATCATTTCTCCAAATGCTGAAAGTATTGATGCTGAGGGACCAAGTGTAATTGACGGGCATGTTCAGTATGCCAGTGGAACCGAAAAGAACATTCAGGCTTTGCGTAATGCAGGTTTAATGGGAATGTCGCTTCCACGCAAATACGATGGTTTGAATTTTCCGATTGTTCCTTACATCATGGCTGCCGATATTGTTTCGCGTGCCGATGCCGGGTTCGTGAACATCTGGGGACTTCAGGATTGTGCTGAGACCATCAACGAATTTGCTTCCGAAGAACAAAAGGAAAAATACCTGCCGCGAGTATGTGCCGGCGAAACTATGGCAATGGATTTGACTGAACCTGATGCAGGTTCCGACCTTCAGGCGGTACAGTTAAAAGCTACCTGGGACGAGAAGAAAGGCGTTTGGTTGCTGAATGGAGTAAAACGTTTTATCACCAACGGCGATGGTGATATTTCGCTGGTACTTGCCCGTTCCGAAGCAGGAACGAAGGACGGCCGCGGTTTGTCGATGTTTATTTACGATAAACAAGATGGTGGTGTAACTGTTCGCCGCATTGAACACAAAATGGGTATTATTGGCTCTCCAACCTGCGAACTGGTGTTTAAAGATGCACCCGGAGAATTGGTAGGCGACCGCAAAATGGGTTTGATTAAATATGTGATGGCTTTAATGAATGGCGCACGTTTGGGAATTGCGGCGCAATCGGTGGGCGTTTCCGAATCGGCCTATCGCGAAGCATTGGCTTATGCCAAGGAACGTACCCAGTTCGGCAAGGCGATTGTTCGTTTCCCCGCTGTTTACGAAATGTTGTCGATGATGAAAGCCAAGCTGGATGCTTCGCGCACGTTGTTGTACGAAACAGCCCGCTTTGTTGATATGTATAAAACCTACATGCACATTTCCGAAGAGCGCAAACTTGAAAAAGAAGAGCGCGACGAACTGAAAATGTACCAGAAACTGGCCGATATTTACACTCCGTTGGCAAAAGGGATGTCGAGCGAATATTGTAACCAGTTGGCTTACGATGCGGTGCAGATTCATGGTGGTTCAGGTTTCATGAAGGATTACCCGGTTGAACGTATTTATCGTGATGCCCGTATCACCTCAATTTACGAGGGAACCACCCAGTTACAGGTTGTGGCAGCTATCCGCGGAGTAACTACCGGAGCTTACCTTAGCCAGATTCGGGTGTATGAGGCTACCAAACTTGCTCCTGAATACGAATACCTGCGTCGCACACTGATCATTTTGACCGACGATTACGAGCAGGCAGTGAAGAAAGTGACCAGTTTGGAAGATAATGAATTCATTGATTTCCATGCAAGGCGACTGGTTGAGATGGCTGGTCATATCATTATGAGTTACCTGCTGTTGATCGATACCAACCGTGATGGTTCATTCCTGAAATCGGCTAAAAACTATATTAGTTTTGCCAAAGGACAGGTAAAAGCCCATGCAGAAGTGATTCGTTCGTCGGAATTGAGTGACCTCGGAATGTATAAATTTGAGATGCAATAAGAAGTTCAAATTCTAAATAATTGAAATGCCGGCCTAAACAACCGGCATTTTTTATGCCTGAAAGAGTTTTATCCTTTTCGCAGAACTTAAGTTTAGAATAGAGCAAAATATGTGCTTTTCAGTTTTAGTATTCCAATGGCTTAGCTTATGTTTGTGAATAATCAAAAAAGAGTTCGATTGAAGATTTGTTGACGGAATATTTATTCCGCCTTTAATTGATGCAGAAATACCTATTAATTGTAGTTTAAAGCTTTATGAAAGAGAGTATCGAAATTCAAAACTTGCTGATAGCAATTGAAAGCATTGCAAAGAAAAATGTTGAAATAATAAAATTGAAGGGGGAAACATTTAATCTCTTTGATCTATTGGATAGGCGTGAAGATGAAGTTAAAACACACTCTGCCTTTATAGCTGAACTTTTGAATCCGGCTGGGTCTCATAATCTGGGGAATAAGTTCCTTTATCTTTTTCTTGAAATGCTTTATGACAAAAAGAGAAAGGGTCAATTGTGGAAAGATGCAGAATTACCCAATAAAGATGAATTAACTGGGGTGAAGGTTGAGAAAGAAAAGAGTATTGGGAAAATTGAAAAAGATGCGGGGACTGGAGGGAGAATGGATATATATTTATCAAATAATCTGATGCAAATATGTATTGAAAATAAGATATATGCGTCAGAGCAACAAATTCAACTTTCCAGATATAATCAATATATTAAGAAATATAGAAAGCCAAGTAATATACTTCTATATCTGACACTAAATGGGAAAGCAAGTGAAGAAGGTAATATAAATGAAGGGGAACATTATTACACTCTATCGTATAGTGAAGATATACTGAAATGGTTAGAAAACTGTCTACAGATTTCAGTTGAATTACCAATACTAAGAGAATCTATAAAGCAATACATTATTTTAATAAAAAGCCTAACAAATCAATTAAGTTCAAATACCATGAAAGAAGAAATACATAAATTGATTCTCAACCATATCGTTGGTTCAGAAATTATTGCAAAAGAATTTGACAGTGCAATAGAGGATATTTCCAAAAAATTGAAAGATCGAATTATTGGAAGACTGGGTATTGTCGGAATAAATGCAGAATCGAAACAATCCAAAGACTTTTCTAGCATTTGGATCAAAATCAATAATAAGGAGAATGAATTTGTTGGAATTGAATCATTTAATGGAAAAGGTCATGACGATGGCGCTTTGTTCGTGGGAATTACTGATTTTAATCGAGCCAAAAATGACGTCAAGTACAAATATTATTATTGGCTGGATAATACCATTGAAAGGATATGGACTAAAGAGATTTTATTTAAAAAACTTCAAGGTTTTGCAAACGGTGATGCAAGTGATCAGAATGGCATAGCCGATGAAATAGTACTTAAAATTCGAGAATATATAGAGTTAAACTCAATTGATGTGAAGCGAATTACAATCTGAACGATACCGAATATGGAAAGCAGCGGTTTAGCCTTGGTCATTGGAGTTGGCGATTGTGGTTGCAGTGCTATTAATTACCTCTATTTAAACAAGGCATTAGGAAATATTGATTTTTTGGCCATAAATAGTAGTGAATATGCTTTGTCCAATTTGGATATTCCTGTCGAAAGGCAACTGCTGATAGGGCAGAGTGTATTAGCGGGATTGGTTTCGGACGTTGACACAGAACTTAGTCAAGAATCTCTACATCAAAGTATTTCGGTTTTAAAAGATTTTATCACAGACGATTATAAAATTGTTTTCATTCTTGTTGAATTAGGAGGAGGGATAGAACCCAGCTTATCTACAATTGTTCCCAAATTTTTCCAGGATATTGGTTGCGTTGTCATTACAATCCTTGCAATTCCTGGTGTTTTGTACGGTGCTGACAGGAGAGATTGTTTAAACAATGGAATTGGTTTATTATATGAATGTTCGGATGCTGTTTTGATTTTTCCAAATGATCGGATTGCTTCTTTTCCATGTAATGCCAGTATTATTGAGGGCCATGAATCATCTGAATCTGTGTTCAAAATGCCTGTTGAGATTATAGTTAGGATGTTGTCTTCAAAGGAATATCCAATTATAGATTTTGATGATTTCAAAACCGTATTTCATGGGTCAAATGGATTGGCAGCAGTAATCCGTGGAATCGGATATGGCGGAGATAGAATCGCGGAGGCAATGCAAAACCTTTACTCTTCACCCTATTTGTTGAATGTCGAAATAAAGTCCATCAATAACATTCTACTTTTCACTGAATCAGGTAGCGAAAATCAAATTGATATGTCTGATATTGGCATAATAATCGATAATCTTCAGGAAAAATTTGGTAAAAATGCTGTAATCGTTTGGGGAAGTGGTATTAACGCAGATTTTAGTTCTGAAATCAGGGTAAGCGCTTTAATTACAGGAGAATTGCAACTTTGTAATAGCAGTTTCTAGTTGATAATTCCCATTTTTTATCCGAAAGGATCGCTTCAAATGATATAAAAATTAGTAGAGAAATCTGTTTTTACGACTTATATAGGAAAAGGCTGCCTTCGGGTAGTCTTTTTTGTTGTTAATTGTTTGTTAAAATGTTAGCGATAGGTGTTCGTTTGTGTTAATATGAAATAAATTATTTTGAAATTGCTCAAAAAGATTGAAAAATCTATTATTCATTGTCAAATTGATCGGATATGGAATTTAAGTGTAAAAAGGCAGGCAATGAATGTTATGGTCTCAAGGAGCTGGTGTTACTTTTTGAGATCAGTCAGCGATTGATTCAAAGTAAAGAGCTGAAAACCGATTTGTCCGGAATTTTGGAGATGTTGGTGAAGCATCTGGGAGCCGAACGGGCATTCCTGACCATCTTAAATCGTGAAAACGAAAGCATTATTATTGAGGCAGCTTACGGATACAGCGCGGCGCAGCAGGCGCGCGGGCGATACAAGCTTGGTGAGGGAATCATTGGTCGTGTGGTTGAAATGGCGCGCCCCGTGGTGATTGACAAAATTTCGAAATCGAGTTTATTTCTGAATCGCACCGGTCAGGATTTGACCAAAGACGGGCAGGAACTGTCGTTTATATGCATTCCGGTGATTGAAGAAGGAAAAGTTACCGGAACACTCAGTATAGTGCGACTTTACAATCCACATATTTTATTCGACGAAGAACATTGGTTGCTTTCCATCATTGGGTCGCTCATTTCACGAACGGTGCGGGCCAAGCAGGAGCGGCTGGAAGAAATGGAAATTCTCAAACAAAAGAATATCCAATTGCAAAGCCAGCTCGAAACCGAGCACCGACCCGGAAACATTGTGGGCAATTCGAGTAAAATGCGCGATGTATATTCGCTGGTAAGTATGGTTGCTGAAACCAACTCAACTGTTTTAATCCGGGGAGAAAGTGGGATAGGGAAGGAGTTGATTGGCGCCGCCATCCATTATTCGAGTCCCCGTGCCAAGAAGAATTTTATAAAAGTGAATTGTTCGGCATTGCCCGACACGCTGATTGAAAGTGAGTTGTTTGGTCACGAAAAAGGCGCTTTTACTGGTGCCGAAGCCCGGCGAAAAGGTCGTTTTGAGCTAGCCGATGGCGGAA
>Ga0172367_10008434_pt1 | contig 11515 bp, 9 predicted proteins | sample Lak10m_FD_114542 | JGI IMG/M metagenome (GOLD analysis project Ga0172367, IMG submission 114542) | Freshwater microbial communities from Kabuno Bay, South-Kivu, Congo - kab_022012_10m | ecosystem: Environmental > Aquatic > Freshwater > Lake | place: Democratic Republic of the Congo: South-Kivu...
AGCACGAACCTCACCGCCTGCTCCTTGAACTCGGCCGTGTACTCCTTCTTCGCTGGCATCTCCTGATCCTTCCAAAGTGATGAAGGACCTGATGCAAAACCCCGGCCGGTTCAGTCGTCGAGCGTTGCCGTACGGCATCCAGAGGCGTGGCCTCATCGAGGGGCAGCCGGTGGTGGTCCACTACGAGGTGTCGACCTTCCGGGCCGGCGACAGGATCGTGCAGATCTCGATCGACCACACGGTGGTGAACCAACTCGAGAGCGCCGACGATCGCTTCCGGACGATGGCCGACGAGAGCACCGAGGCTTTGATGCTCCTCGCCGAAGGTCTCGCCGCCGGTGACTACGTACCGACGTACGCCAACCGCATTGCCCTGATGGTCATGCCGGCCCTGCGACTCGGTCGACCACTTCCCGACGAGATCGCGGAGTTCCTCTCTCCGCTGCTCGCCGAACTCGAGCGCGAGGGCCGCGCCCAGACGGCGCTCCGGCACCGAGTGCTCGCTCGGCAGACCACGTCGGCCGTCACGCTCATCCGTCTCAGCGGGCGGCAGATCCTCATGGTCGGTCGCGAGTTGGTGGCCGAGGAGGAGGCCCGCCGCGAGGTCGAACGCGCCGACCAGGTGCTCGACGCTGTCGCTGCCGGATCATTTGGCGCGATCCACGTCCTCGAACCGGTCTCGGAGAACGGGCGTCTCGTCTCCGTCGAGCGCGTGTGGGGATCGGCAGGCATCACGGGTGACGGCGGTCGGACCCTCGAGCTCGGCGATGTCCTCGCTCCGCCCGCCCTCGTGCAGATGGTGAGCGAGCTGCTGAGCTCCCGCGAACACCGCCGCCACGGGTGGACAACGGTGAGCGTCGGTGGAGTCGATCGCAACGTCGAGTACGTCCTCGTTCGGGCGGGTGATCGGTTCGTGCTCGAGTACCTCGAACGCACCGACGAGCTCGCGGCACGGACCTCGCTCGCCGAGGTGAGCGCGGCCGTCGAGGTGCAGCGAGTCTTCCTCTCGCGGGTCAGTCACGAGTTGAGGTCGCCACTCAACGTGATCCACGGGTACGGCCAGTTGCTGCGGATGTCGGGTCTCCCGCCCACTGCCGCGCTCCACCTCAGTCGCATCGAGGACGGCGTCGAGCGCATGGTGCGCATCGTCGACGATCTCATCGTGCTCGGCCAGGTCGACCACGGGCTCGTGCGCTTCGAGCGCCGCACCGCGAGCCTCGGCGAAGTGCTGGGGCTCGTCGAGGGCCGCCTCGAATCGGATCCCTCGGAGCTGAGGTCGGTCGTCCAGGTCGTCCGCGGAGGGGTCGGCGGGTCGGCGACGGTCGAGACCGATCCGGCTCGCTTCGCCGAAGTGGTCCGGCTGGTGCTCGAAGGGTCGGGTGTCGCCGACGGCGAGAACCGGTTGGTGGTCGAACCCTTCGTGCGTGGAGCGTCGCACGGCATCCAGTTGTCCGCTGCCGAGGCATCGTCGACACTCGAGAGGCTGTGGGACGAGGTGATCGATGGTCGCGTGGTTCCCGGTGCCGGGCTACGGCTGGCGGTCGCGCGCGAACTCTCCCGCAGCCTCGACATCCGTTGGGAACGTCGTGATCACGACGAGTCGGGTCGGTCGGCGCTCGTGTTGCTCGCCCCGGTCACTGTGGCCCTCGGTCCGGGCTCGTAGCCTCGGCCCCATGAGTGGTCTCGATCGGATCTGGAACGGCTGGCGGTCGCAGTACGTCAACGGCCTGAGTGACGGTCCGGTGAGTGACGGGCCGGTGGGTGACGGGAGCGTGTTCACCCGGATCCTCGGGTCGGGCCTTCCCGACACAGAGACCCATGTCCTGTGGCGCGGCCAGTCGTGCTTCGCGCTGCTCAACGCCTTCCCGTACACGTCGGGGCACCTGATGGTCCTTCCGTACCGTGAGGTCGCCCATCTCGAAGACCTCACACCCGACGAGGCCGTCGAACTCTGGCCCACCGTCACGTGTGCCGTGCGTGCGGTCAAGACGGCGTACTCGCCGGGCGGGGTGAACGTCGGCATCAACCTCGGTCGTGCGGCGGGTGGCAGCGTCAGCGAGCACCTGCACGTGCACGTTGTCCCGCGCTGGAACGGCGACGGCAACTTCATGACGTCCGTCGCCGAGGCTCGCACCCTGCCCGAACCCTTGTCGGTGTCGGCCACGAAACTGCGAGCGGCCTGGCCGGTCTGAGAGACTGCGCCCATGCGCGCCGTCGTCCTGCACAACCATGGTGGTCCTGAGGTCCTGTCGATCGACGAGGTGCCCGACCCGACCCCTGGCCCCGACGAGGTCGTCGTGCGTGTGGCCGCCACGGCACTCAACCGTGCCGACCTGCTCCAGCGGCGCGGTCTGTATCCCGACCCCACCGGTCGCCGACCCGAGATCCCCGGTCTCGAGTTCGCCGGCGAGGTCGTGGAGGTGGGCACCCGGGTGACGGCGTGGCGACCGGGCGACCGTGTGATGGGAATCGAGTCGGGTGGTTGCTACGCCGAGGTCGTGGTGACCCACGAGCGGCAGCTGCTCCCCGTACCGACCACGGTCGACCTCGTCGACGCGGCGGCCATTCCTGAGGTGTTCCTGACGGCGTGGGACGCCCTCGTCCTGCAGGGTGGTCTGACCAGCGGCCGGTGGGCGTTGGTCCACGCAGGAGCCAGCGGCGTCGGGACCGCGGCGATCCAGATCGCCGGTGCGATCGGGGCGCGCATCGCCGTGACCTGCTCTACAGGCAAGGCCAGCGTGTGCCGCGAACTCGGTGCCGACCTCGTGCTCGAGCGGTCACCCCACGACTGGCTGGCCGACGCCCTCGGCACCGTTCCCCAGGGCTTCGACGTCGTGCTCGACGTGATCGGCGGCGACGAGATCGAGCGCAACCTCCGGGCCGTGGCCCTTCGCGGCACCGTGGTCCAGGTGGGACTGATGGCCGGTGGTCGCACCTCGATCGACGCGGGCCTGCTGCTGGGCCGGCGCAGTCGCTGGATCGGTACCACGCTCCGCACCCGCCCGCTCGAGGAGAAGGCCGCCGTGAGTCGGCGGTTCGCCGCAGAGGTGCTGCCGCTCTTCGAATCGGGTCGCCTCCGTCCGGTCATCGACTCGCGCTTCCCGTTCGACCGTGTCGCCGAGGCGCACGAACTGATGGAGGCGAACGCCAACGCCGGGAAGATCCTGCTGGTGCTCTGACCCTCAGACCACGACGACGCGGACGGTGTGCCACCCAGTTGCGCCGTCGGGAGCGACGGGCGTGCGCTCCTCCGGCTGGGTCTCACCCTCGCCGTCAGTGGCCCTGACCCGGATCTCGTGCTCGCCGGGCGTGGCGTCCCACTCGACGACCCACTGTCGCCAGGCGTCGACGCTGACGTCGGCGCCGAGTCGGGCCTCCTGCCACTCGTCACCGTCGATGCTGACCTCGACGCGCTGGATGCCGCGGTGCTGGGCCCACGCGACTCCGGCGACGGCCTGCCGACCGGCGGCGATCTGCTCGCCGCGGCGTGGGACGTCGATCCGTGACTGGGTCTTCACCGGCGCCAGACGTGCCCAGCCGCGGGGGACCCAATAGCCCTCACGGCCCCAGGTGGCGAGTTCGATGCGCTCGAGCCACTTCGTCGCACTGACGTAGCCGTAGAGGCCGGGCACCACGAGGCGTGCAGGGAAGCCGTGTTCGAGTGGCAGCAACTCACCGTTCATCCCGAGAGCGATGAGCGCGTCGCGCCCGTCGAGGGCAGCGTCCACGGGAAAGCCGCACGTCCAGCCGTCGAGGCTCGTGCTGAAGATCTGTTCTGCACCGTCGTCGACGCCGGCGAGGGCGAGGACGTCGGTGAGCGGCACCCCGCGCCACACCGCATTGCCGACGTAGCGCCCGCCGACCTCGTTCGAGACACAGCAGAGGGTGATGACCTTCTCGACCTGTGGCATCGCGAGCAGGTCGGTGTAGCTCAGCTCGAGCGGCGACGAGACGAGCCCGTCGACGCGCAGTCGCCAGCGGTCGAGGGTCGTACGGGGGAGCGAGAGCGCCGTGTCGATCCGGTAGAAGTCGTCGGCGGGTGTCACGAAGGGAGCCGACGGATGGATCTCGGCCGAGTCGGGGATCGGGCCCCACTCGTCGACGTCGGTGGGCTCGGGCAGCTGCCACGCGGCGTCGTCGACGGCCGCGACCTCACGGCGGCGTCGCATGGCTGCGGACAACCCGCCGAGCACCACCGCACCGCCGATGGCCCCGGCGAACACGATGAACTGGCGGCGGTCGCCGTCGAGCGGTGCGAGCGACTCGTGGGGCATCTCGGTGACCACTCCGGGGAGGGCCCGGGGCAGCAGCGACAGCGACAGCCGCGCTCCGGCGGCGGCCCCGACGGCGATGGCGACGAGCGACCCGGCCGCGGGACCGGGGCGGTCGACGACGGCGAACGCGCCAGCGACCCCGAAGGCGACGAAGCCGGCGACGAGGCTGGTGCGGCGGGTTCGGGCACGGAGGCCGAGTCCAGCGGCGGCGAGGCCGAGGACCACCAGTGTCATGACGCGGAGGAAGGCCTTGTCGCCCGTCCCGAACCAGTCGATGACGGCCTCCCGCGCCCCAGCAGGACTCGCGTCGATGACGACCGCACCGACGGCGTCGAGCGGCGAGAGCGAGTCGGTCAGGGCGGAGACGAACTCGGCCGTCGCGATGGCGACCGCGCCCCCGGCCAGTCCGGCGAGGGCGGCACGGGGGCGAGAGTTCACGGGATCAGCGCTGCGTCATCGGGTGTAGTCGCGGGCGTCGGTTCCGGTGTACCACTGGCGCGGACGACTGATCTTCTGGTCCTTGTCGCCGAGCAGTTCCTGCCAGTGCGAGAGCCAGCCGACCGTACGCGGGATCGCGAACAGCACGGTGAACATCGCGACGGGGAAGCCGAGCGCCTGGTAGATCAGACCCGAGTAGAAGTCGACGTTCGGGTACAGCTTGCGGTCGACGAAGTACGGGTCGCTGAGGGCGACCTCCTCGAGCTTGAGGGCGATGTCGAGGAGCGGGTTCTTGCCGGTGACCTCGAAGACGTCGTAGGCGGTCTTCTTGATGATCTTCGCCCGCGGGTCGTAGTTCTTGTAGACGCGGTGGCCGAAGCCCATCAGGCGGCTGCCCTTGCCGCTCTTGACCTCGTCGATGAAGGCGGGCACGTTCTCGAGCGAACCGATCTCGGAGAGCATCCGGACGACGGCCTCGTTGGCGCCACCGTGCAGCGGGCCGTAGAGGGCCGAGCACGCAGCCGCTGCCGCGCTGTACGGGTCGGCATGGCTCGAGCCGACGACGCGCATCGCCGTGGTGCCGCAGTTCTGCTCGTGGTCGGCGTGGAGGATGAACAGCACGTCCATCGCCCGCTCGAGACGCGGGTCGATCTCGTACTCGCCGATCTTCCACATCATGTTGAGGAAGTTGGCCGGGAAGGACAGGCCGTTGTCGGGGTACACGAAGGGCTGGCCGACCGAGAAGCGGTAGCACATGGCGGCGAGGGTGGGCATCTTCGCGATGAGGCGGAGGATCTGCTTGTCGCGACTCTCCTTCGAGTCGATGTCCTTGGCGTCGTCGTAGAACGTGCCGAGGGCGCCGACCGCGCTGACGAGCATCCCCATCGGGTGGGCGTCGTAATGGAATCCATCGACGAAGCGCTTTCGCATGTTCTCGTGGATGAACGTGTGGTGGGTCACGTCGTGGGTCCACTTGGCGAGCTGCTGGGCGTCGGGGAGTTCGCCGTTGAGGAGGAGATAGGCGACCTCGAGGTAGGTGCTCTTCTCGGCGAGCTGCTCGATCGGGTAGCCGCGGTAGCGGAGCACGCCGTTGTCACCGTCGAGATAGGTGATGCTGCTCTTGCACGCTGCGGTCTGCATGTAGGCAGGGTCGTAGATGAACAGCGACGGGTCGAGTTCGCGTACGGCAGAGGCCGGGAAGACGCCGTCGGTGATCGGGACCGTCACGGTCTTTCCCGTGCGGTCGTCGGTGATGGTGATGGTGTCGGGCATGTTGTTCCCTTCGGCGACACGTTGACTTCGGCGGGGCTTTCTCCCCGGCGAGGAATCTAGCGGTGGCCCGCCGCCGGGCACCCATCGTGCCCGTCACATCGGGGCGGCCCGGTGCTGCTCAGAGTGGGGTGTTGTCGTGCGGTCGCGAGACCAGCACTTCGCGCTTGTCGGCGAGGGCGCGCAGAGCCCGGGTGATGACGCTCCGGGTCTCGGCCGGTTCGACGACGGCATCGATGAAGCCCCGCTCGGCGGCGACGTACGGGTTGAGCAGACGCTCGGTGTAGTCGGCTTCGAACGCGGCCCGTTCCTCGGGTGTCGCCCGCCGCTGGAGGATGGCCGCGGCCTGCCCCGCGCCCATCACCGCGAGCTCGGCCCACGGCCAGGCGATGCAGAGGTCGTTGCCCATCTTCTTGCTGTCCATCACGATGTAGGCGCCGCCGTACGACTTGCGCAGGATGACGCAGATGCGCGGGACCGATGCACGTCCGTACGCGAAGACCAGTTGGGCGCCGTGGCGGATCATGCCGCGCCACTCGCGGTCCTTGCCGGGGTAGAAGCCGGGCGTGTCGACGAGCGTGATGATCGGGATGTTGAACGCGTCGCACGTGGCCACGAAGCGGGCGGCCTTCTGCGACGCGGGGATGTCGAGGGTCCCGGCGAGGGCCAACGGCTGGTTGGCGACGACTCCGCACGGTCGGCCATCCATCGTGACGAGTGCGGTGACGACGTTCGACGCCCACCGCGGACGCAGTTCGAGGACCTCGCCGTCGTCGGCGAGCGAACGGATGACGGCTCTCACGTCGTAGCTGCCGGTCGACGACGGCGGGATCAACGCCCCCGCCTCGGTGGTGTCACGGTCGGGGTCGTCGTCGGTGGGCCAGAGCGGCGGTTCCTCGTCGTTGTGCGACGGGAAGTAGGCGAGCAGCTGCTCGACGGCGTCGACCGCCGACTCGACGTCGGCCGTCACGAGTGACGCGGCACCCGTGTAGCGAGCGTGGCTCGACGGGCCGCCGAGTTCGTCGTTGTCGATGACGACACCGGTGAACTCGGCGACCATCGTCGGTCCGGACACGAAGGCGTACGCAGCCTCGGTCATCACGACGTGGTCGGCGAGGCCCAGCAGGAGGGCCGGGCCCGAGACGGCAGGACCGTCGACGACGAAGACGGTGGGCACGATTCCCGAGCAGTCGGTGAGGGCACGGGCGGCGCGTCCCCAGCCGTGCAGAGCGGCGAATCCCTCGACGATGTCGGCACCGCTGCTGCGCATCACGCACACGAGAGGTAGACGCTGTTCGAGCGCAGTGCGAGCGGCGTGCTCGAGGATCGCCGATCCCTCGCTCGACAGCGCGCCACGACGGTCGTCGGCCTCGACCGACACCCACACGACCGATCGCTCGCCGAGCGCACGGACCTCGGCGCGCACCGCCCCGGGCACCATGTGTCGCAGGGCGACCTGGGCGGCGGGGACCGGGGGAGTCACGGCCGTGAGGCTAGAGGCAATCGGGGCTCAGGACGAGCGACCGAGCGGGAAGGCGTCGGTGCCGACGTGGACACCGGGCTGCTTCTCGCCCTGGAGAGCGATGACCTCGCGCAGGACGGCGAGCACCGACCTCGTCGGTCGACCAGGAGTGGGCCGACGCCGCTGCACCCAGCCGACGACGCGGCGGGGGAGTTCGGGCACGGCGACTCGGGTGAAATCGCCACGCAGCCAACGCGGGACGGCGGTGGCCGGGACGATCGCCGCGCCGAAGCCCTCGAACGCGAGCGAGGTGAGCAGGCGCACACCATCGATCTCGACCTGCGGCGACAGGGTCAACCCTGCGCCCGAGGCCGCGCGGTCGATGGCGCGACGGAGGGCGGTGCCGACCGGCGGAAGCAGGAGGGGCTCGCCGGCGAGTTCGGCGAGCGTGATCGAGTCGCGCTCGGAGAGGTGGTGACGGGAGTGCACCAGGAGGAGGAGGTCCTCGGCGAACAACGGCTCGACAGTGACCTCGGGATCGTCGACCGGGAGGTGCACGATGGCAGCGTCGATCTGCTGGCCGATCAGGCGGGGGAGCAGGTTGGTCGTGTTGCCCTCGTGCACCGTGACCTGCACACCGGGGTGCTGGCGGTGGAGATGCGTGAGCAGCGACGGGAGCATCCAGCGGGCCGTCGTGCCGATGATGCCGACCCGCGAGTCACCACGGACCTCGTCGCCACGGCTCGCCATCTCGGCCGTGATGTCGTCGAGTTCGTGGAGGATGCGGCGGGCCCGTTCGACCACGAGGACCCCCTCGTCGGTGAGCCCGCCGCGCTGGCGGTCGACGAGGGTCACGCCGAGCTCACGCTCGAGCCGGGCGATGTGGCCGCTGACGTTCGACTGGACCGTGAACAGCGAGCGTGCGGCGGCCGAGAACGAGCCGTGATCGGCGATCGCCACCAACGAGGTGAGCTGTCGGAGGTCCATCACGAAAAAAGATACCGGCCATCAGCACCTACGAGTTGATAGATGCCTCATTCACGTGCATACTTTCACATGTTGATCGAGGCGGGTCCGCCCCCAAGGACCAGCCCGTCAGAGCCTGAGTGGTTCCCCCCACCACAGGTTCAGGTTGAGAGGCCCCGGATCCCCCATCCGGGGCCTTTCCCGTTCTCCGTCTCGGCCGTACAGTGACGCCATGAGCCACGAGGGTGCTGCGTTCTTCGACCTCGACCGCACGCTGCTGGCCGGCGCCTCGGGTGAGGTCTTCGCCACGGCGATGCGCGAGGCCGGCCTCGTCGGGCGTTCCCTGCCGGGTGAGGGCCTGCTGTACTCGCTGTTCCACGCTGTCGGTGAGACCCTTCCGTCGATGGCCCTGGCCCGCCAGGCCGCCACCCTGGCCAAGGGCCGCTCGCGCGAGGCCGTGCGAGCCGCAGCCCGTACCGCAGCCCCGACCCTCGCGGCGATGATCCAGCCGATGGCGGCACCGCTCTTCGCTGAGCATCGGGCGGCCGGTCGGCGGGTCGTGATGGCCACGACGACGCCCGACGACCTCGTCCGTCCACTCGCCGAACTGCTCGGGCTCGACGACGTGATCGCGACGCGATACGGCGACGCGGGCGACGGCACGTACTCGGGCGGGCTCGACGGGCCCTTCGTCTGGAGCACTGGCAAGCTGGCGGCCGTGAGGTCATGGGCCGACGAACACGGGGTCGACCTCGCCGAGTCGTACGCCTACAGCGACAGCGTCTACGACACGCCGTTGCTGTCGGCCGTCGGGCATCCCTTCGTCGTCAATCCTGACCCGCGCATGCGCCTGATGGCCGCGGCGCGCCGTTGGCCGACGGTCGACCTCTCTGGCCAGGTGCCGAGCGGCCTGCTGCCGAAGATCCCCGTGGTCAACGCCGACATCCAGAAGTTGGCGCTGGCCTTCGTCCACCCGGCGCTGTTCCCGTACGCACGCTTCGACCTCTCGGGTGTCGACCACGTGCCTGACGAGGGGCCGGCCATCCTCGTGGGCAACCACCGCAGTTACTTCGACCCGATCGCCATCGCGATGGTGATCGCCCGAACCGGTCGGACCGTGCGCTTCCTCGGCAAGAAGGAAGTGTTCGACGCTCCGGTGGTGGGTCAGATCGCGGCAGCGATGGGCGGTATCCGGGTCGAGCGCGGCACCGGCAACGACGCTCCTCTCGCGGCAGCGGCCGAGGCGATCGAACGCGGCGAACTCGTCGCCCTGATGCCTCAGGGCACCATCCCGCGCGGCAAGGCGTTCTACGACCCTGTGCTGAAGGGGCGATGGGGTGCGGCACGTCTGGCGGCGATGACCAAGGCGCCGGTGATCCCGATGGGGCTGTGGGGCACCGAGCGCGTGTGGCCCCGATCAGCCCGCGTGCCGAACGTGCTCCAGATCACCGATCCCCCTGAGGTCTCGGTCACCGTCGGTAGTCCGGTGGCGTTGCGCTACCGCAGCGCCGACGCCGACACGAAGCGGATCATGGCGGCCATCACGGCGTTGCTGCCGGCCGAGGCGCTCGAGCACCACGAACCGACCGACGACGAGATCCGGCGGGCGATGCCGCCCGGCTCCACGGGTGACGGCAGCTCCGACGCGTCGCGACGCCCGGGCACCGACTGAGACGACGGCCCTGAGGCCGCCTGGGTCAGGCCTCGCGGGTCAGGCCCGACGCGGCGGACGCGGGACGAAGGCGCTCGTCCGCGCCGCGTACGCCTCGTACTCGGGCTTGCGCTTGCGCAGCGACCGCTCGAGGAGGGCGACACCGCTCACGCGCAGCAGGAGCACGTTCATCACGACCGCACCGACGAAGCCCCACGCGCCGATGCCCGACTCGGCGGCGACGAGGGCGATACCCCACCAGGCGCAGGCGTCACCGAAGTAGTTGGGGTGCCGGGTGTAGCGCCACAGGCCGCGGTCCATGACCTTGCCGGCATTGCTGGCGTCGGCCTTGAACCGGGCCAACTGGATGTCGCCGGTGGCCTCGAAGAACAGCCCGACGGCCCACACCACCACGCCCACCAGCGCGAGCGCGCCGGGTCCGCCGGTGCGGGTCTGGCCGAGTTGCACTCCGAGCGACACGGTCCACATCAGCACGCCCTGCAGGCCGAACACGGTCAGCAGGCTCACGAGCGGGAAGCGCCGTCCCCAGTGCTTGCGCATCGCCACGTAGCGGTAGTCCTCGCCGTGACCGATGTTGCGCCATGCCAGGTAACCCGCCAGCCGCAGCCCCCACACCGTCACGAGTGCCGTGAGGAGAGTGGATCGTCCGGAGGGGTCGTCGAGTCGGAGGTGGACCGACCAGGCGACGACGACGAAGCCGAGGCCCCAGACGATGTCGACGATCGAGGCGTTGCGGAGCACGAGGCTGAGCAGCCAGGTCGCGACCATCAGGACGGCGATGGCGATCGCGGCCGTGGCGAGTGCGGTTCCGGCGGACATGGTGCCTCCAAGGGCGGTGTCGAGAAGGTGGTCGGGAGAGCGGTCGGGAGAGCGGTGGGGGGGGAACGGCGGTCAGGAGAGCAGGCGGGCGACGTCGCGGTCGGCCATCAGCCAAGCGTCGTCGAGCCACCGGGTGAACGCGTCAGCCTGCTCGGGATCGGGGACGTCGGCACGAGCGATCCGGCGGGCGTGGAACTCGACGGTGCGGGGGCGGCCGGCGAGGTGGCGCAGGATTCCGCCGAACGTGTCGAGGCCGTCGAACCCGACGTGCCAGGCGACGACGACGTCGGCCGTGGGATGGCCGGCTACGAGCGCCGATGCTCCGGCAGGGCGGGGCGGCAGGAGGTGTTCGAGTGCAGAGAGGTGCTCGGCGCGTTCGGGCTGACGTTCGCGGATTCGGGCCATCGCCCGTTCGCGCTTGGCCGGCGACGCACGGGTCCCCTCGGGGAAGATCACGGCCACCTGGTCGTCGGCCAGTCCGGCCGACAGGTCGCGCAGTGCGGCGAGTTCGGCCGACGAATCGGTGGCCTCACGGTCGAGGAAGTGGTTCGGGAGACGGTTGCCGACCACGTCGAGACACGGGTCGGCGAGCAACTCGCGCTTCAGGACGTAGCG
>Ga0172367_10008435_pt1 | contig 11514 bp, 13 predicted proteins | sample Lak10m_FD_114542 | JGI IMG/M metagenome (GOLD analysis project Ga0172367, IMG submission 114542) | Freshwater microbial communities from Kabuno Bay, South-Kivu, Congo - kab_022012_10m | ecosystem: Environmental > Aquatic > Freshwater > Lake | place: Democratic Republic of the Congo: South-Kivu...
CTTTCACTCGGTGGGGCGATCGCGACGATCGTAGCAGCCGAAGAGCCGCGCGTCGTCGCCACTGTGCTCTTTGCGCCGTTTCTTGTGCACAGCCGCCGGCTGGGCGCGATCGCGGCCACATGGCCGATCCTGTCGCTCGGCATGAAATACCTAACCGGCGGCGGCGCGGTGCGCTCAATCCGCGATCCCAGTGCGCGCAACCGGTTCATCGCTTACGGCTGCTCGACACCGCGTCTCATGCGCGAAGTGCAGCGCGTGGTGCGGCGCGCGCGACGCGCGCTGCCGGACCTACGGCAACCGGTATGGATTGCGCAGTCAAGCGACGACTACCGGATTCCCTCGGTACAGGCACAGGCCGCCTTCGATCTACTCGGCTCGGCGGACAAGCATCTGCATTGGACGACGGGCAACGGGCACGTGATCACGGTTGACTATGGTCACGAAGCGTTGGCCGCCGAGGCCGTGCGCTGGATCGAGTCGCGGGTGCCGAACCGCTAGAATCGCACGACGCGCGTTTCGCCCGGCGCCATGATCCACAGTTTCTCGGAGGGTAGTCCAGCCGTGCGCCACGCGTCGCGCGTGCGCGTCGGAGGTTCATCGAGCGGCTCGTCAGTGAGCACGAAGGTTCCCCAGTGCATGGCGACCATCGCCGGCAACGGTGCGGCGTGCGCGACCGTCAACGCTTGATACGCGCGCACTGCTTCATCAGGGTCCACATGCACGGGTTGCATGATCCACCGGGGCGCGTATGCTCCGATCGGCATGAAAATGACACTGAACGGTCCGCATCGGTCGCCGATGTCAGTGAAGCCTGAATGGAAGCCGGTGTCCCCGACGAAGTAGATCGTCAGCGCTCCAGTCCGCAGGACCAATCCGCCCCAAAGCGTGGAGTTGCGATCCCACGGTGTCCGTCCGGAAAAATGCTGCGCCGGCACGCACGTAACGCGGAATGCATCGTCCGTGTGGTCTTGCCACCAGTCGAGTTGGGTGATCGTGGTCACCCCACGCGCGGCAAGGCGCGTTCCGACCCCAAGCGGCGCTACCCAATGCGCCCGAGGATGCGCTCGCGCAATGGCACGTACAGACCAGTCATCGAAGTGGTCATAGTGGTCATGCGACTGCAGCACGACATCAACCGACGGAAGTTCGTCAAACGGGATGCCTGGTGCGACATACCGTTTCGGCCCCGCCCACTGTACTGGCGCGCCACGCCGGCTCCAGATCGGGTCCGTGAGAATGTTCAGGCCGGCCACTTGGATGAGGAACGTCGAGTGTCCGACCCACGTGATCGCGCAGTCGGACGCGTCGGCGCGCGGGTGACGCACGGCGTGCGCCACCGGCGTGGGCGGGGTGCCGCCGCTGGCCGTGAACAATCCACGCGTGCGGCTGCGCTCCCACGCCCAACGGAACATGGCACCCAGGCCACGGAGTTTGGCGTCGGGAGACAGGTTCTGAAATCGACGGGCGGTCTGATGTAGAGGCGGCACACGCGAAATCTCGTCGTGTGATCGCCCACGTGGTACTGATGCCGGCGCGCCGCACGCCGTGGATTCCACTCGCTTTGCCAAGCGGATAACTTCAATGGGTCCAGCGTGCCCCGACGCGGCCAGCGCCGCATGTGGGTTGATCACCGGCCATCGGAGAGTTGACATGTCTACAATGACCTGCGCACGGTGCGGCCAGCAGAAGCCGGGATTCGAGCGCGCGCCGTTCCCTGGCGCGATGGGCGCCCGCATTTTGGACGGGACGTGCCAGGAGTGCTGGGAGGCGTGGAAGAAGCAGCAGACCATGCTGATCAACCACTACGGCCTTGATGTGATGGACCCGCAGGCCCGGCAATTCCTGATGCGGAACATGGAGGCGTTCCTGTTCAAGGCAGGGCATCAGGATGAAGTGGACACGTCCAAGCAGGGGCAGATCACGTACTAGGGCACGCTGACCGGCGCCGCGCCAACACGGTCCCGGTTGACATTAGTTGCCTCGTGCTACTTATTAGCGCCCGTCATGCCCGACTCAAATACGCGCCGCAAGGGCGCGGCAACCATAGATCTCGTGCTGTGCGCCGTCCGCCGCGGACGGCTGCACGTACTGGTGGCAAAGATGGGCGGCGCGACCGCGCTGCCGTTTGCGTGGGCGGCTGACGGCGCATCGCTGGAAGTCGCGGCGCAGGAGCTCGCGCGCCAGTATACGGGGCATGCCGCGGCCTGGCTGACGGCGGGCACGCCGACCGCAGGCAAGCGGCACGCGTCCAGCTGCGCGTTGTCGGTGCCGTTCATCGGCGTCACGGGGCCGACGACCACACCCCGCAATGACGCGGCGTGGCATCCGCTGGACCGCCTGCCCGCCCTCGCGCCGCGACAGAAGGCGATGGCGGAGTTGGTGCTTGACTCGCTGCGCCTGCATATGGACCTGGCGCCAGTAGCGTTCCGGCTGCTTTCATCGGCCTTTACGCTCGCGGAGTTGCAGCACGTCTACGAACTCCTGCTTGGCCGGCGACTGCACAAGGCGAGTTTCCGCCGCGCGCTGCACGCCGCGTACTTGGTGGCGCCGACCGATGAATGGCGGAGCGAGGGGCGAGGTCGGCCGGCACAGCTGTTCCAATATGCGCCACGCAAGCGCCGCGGTGGGCACCGCAGCGTCCGATTCGACCTGCTGAGCGGGTAGCGGTTCGGGCGCAACCGCCGGTACCTCATCGCAACCAAATGGTGACACCAAACGGGGAATCGCGGGTAAACTTATTAGTTGCAGGGTGTGTCTAAAGAACAAAACGGAGGCAGCGATGCTGACGTACCTAGACTCTCTATGTGACGCGATGGCGACGCGCGATCTCACTCGGCTGCACCACCTGGTGGACGACCATCCGCTGGTGCGACTCCTCCCCGCCGACGCGATGGCTGAGGTGCGCCGTTTCCTCACGCAGAAAGTGAGCCGGCACGCCGTGCCCTTGCTGACCCTGCGCTTCCGCGACCAAACGGCCCGCCTGCTCAGTGAACTGCCGCATGGCGCGCTCCCCGTCCCACCGCTCACGCCAGCGCAGGCGCCGCCGGCCACCGCGGCGCGCCGGCGCCGATCAAGCCTGCAGACCGAACTGCCGCTTTCGGCCTAGCCACCGCCTCCGCAATTGGCGAAACGCCACGCGATGATTCGCGTGGCGTTTCGCGTCTTCAGGAAGGTGCTCGCTCAGCGCAGCCGCTCGAATGGCATGTTCAGCACCGGATACTCATGCCAGCCACGGTAGTCGAAGTGCCACCACTCCGTTGCGTTCACGCGAAATCCCTCCGCCTCCAGATAGCGGCGCAGCAACTCACGACGCGCACGCTCCGCACTCGTGCCGCCAGCATACGTGGGGTAGGCGCGCTTACTGAACTCGTCGTACCCGCTCGGCATGCGCACTGCGCGTCCGGTCTTCATGTCGTACAGCGTGAGATCCACCGCCGCGCCACGGTTGTGCCGCGATCCCGTGGCGGGATCGGCGACAAAGGCATGCTGTGAATCGGGAGTCGCCTGCCAGAACATCCACGTCACATACCACGGACGGTACGCGTCGTGGATGAGCAATCCGTACCCTTTGCGCGCGAGCGCATGATGGGCGCGCACCAGCGCCTCGGCGGCTGGCCGCTGGAGAAAGGCGCGCGGCTGCGAGTACATCGACGATCCCATGAAGTTGTTCGTCGTGGCGTAGCGTATGTCGAGCCGGATGGTCGCATCGAGCGACACGAGTTCGACAAGATCGGCGGCCCGCGTGCCCTGCAGTCCGGGCGGCGGTGCCAGCGTCAGCGCCTCGGCACGCAGCGCTTCGACCGGCCGACGCGGCGTAATGTGGAATGTGGCATGCGCCGACGTATCGGTCTGTGCATGGCTCGGCGATGTGAGGCAGAGGGCGAAGAGCGCAAAGAGAATGCGTCGCATGCTGAAGACTCGTCGGGCTCCGGAGAAAGCGAAAGGCCCCAGTCGTGCGACTGGGGCCGCTCCGTGCTGCTGCGATGGCTAGAGCTTGACGACTTCGCTGGCCTGCGGGCCCTTCTGACCCTGCACGATGTCGAACTCCACCTGGTCTCCTTCAGCGAGCGACTTGAACCCGCCCGCGCTGATCGCGCTGTAGTGGACGAAGACGTCCGGACCCCCTTCACGCGAAATGAAGCCAAAGCCCTTCGCGTCGTTGAACCACTTCACGGTGCCCGTGATACGTGCCATGGAACTGACCTCTCCCGTCGGGAAACAAACGATGATCCGCGGCGCCCGTGCAGCCCATGCCGCACGAGGTCGTTTTCGTAACCGCGAATTGGTAATGGACGCACCGAGCGGATGGAACTGCCCCCCGGGCATCCAAGGCCGGGGGCTAGGCCGCGCCGGCGATGTAGCGGGCGAACCGCCCGCAGTTGGTGCACTTCAGCGTGACGTGACTGCGCGGAGGCGGCGGGAACTGGGCCGGATCGCGTTCGATATCTCCAGAGCAGGATGGGCAGCTGAGCGGGCTGCCGTTACGGTCGTTGGCGATAAGGTTCAGCGCCTGGGCCGGATTGAACGAGTTCGGACGGGGCTTACGCATTACGACTCCGAATGACAATCGGGAATGCCAGCCTACGGGGGCCTGACCAGCAATGAATGAAATGTAATCACCACGGGAAGCCCCCAACATTTCCGCCGGTTTTCGACTAGACCTGGCGGGTAACTCCTGATTATACAAACGTTTAGGTTGTCGTTTTCCACGCGACCAGGCTGTTCTGGCACTCAATAGAGCGAGACAGTAATCCGGATTGTTTCGAATTTCCGAATACTTGATTCCGTTCGGTCATGGTGACCGAAAAAAAAGAGCGCCGACGCTCAGGCGTCGGCGCTCTTTTCTTGCCCGAGGGCTACGTCAGCACCGGCAAGGATCGGATCTTCTCCTGCCATTCGCGTGGTCCGGTCTCATGCACGTTGCTACCGGTGCTGTCGACCGCCACGGTCACTGGCATGTTCTCGACGTCGAACTCGTAGATCGCTTCCATGCCGAGTTCCTCGAAGGCGACAACGCGTGACTTGCGAATCGCCTTAGAAACCAGATACGCCGCGCCGCCAACGGCCATCAAGTACACCGCCTTGTGTTTGCGGATGGCTTCGAGGCCAACGGGACCGCGCTCGGATTTGCCGATCATCCCGATCAGTCCGGTCTTCGCAAGCATCATTTCGGTGAACTTGTCCATGCGCGAGGCGGTCGTTGGGCCCGCCGGGCCCACAACTTCGTCGCGCACTGGATCGACCGGACCGACGTAATAGATCATTCGATTCGTGAAGTCCACGCCATCGGGAAGCTTCTCTCCCGCGGCGAACAGTTCGGCAATCTTCTTGTGCGCCGCGTCGCGTCCGGTGAACATCTTGCCGTTGAGTAACAGCCGATCACCGGCTTTCCACGTCTGTGTTTGCGCTGGCGTCAACGTGTTCAAGTTCACCGACTTCGCGCTGCGGTCGGGCACCCACGTGACATCCGGCCACTCACTGAGACTTGGGATCGGCAACTGTGCGACGCCCGAACCATCGAGCGTGAAGTGCGCATGCCGGGTCGCCGCGCAGTTGGGAATCATCGCCACCGGCTTTGATGCGGCGTGCGTCGGGTAATCGAAGATCTTCACATCGAGTACGGTGGAAAGACCGCCGAGTCCCTGTGCGCCGATGCCAAGCGCGTTGATCTTGTCGAACAGCTCAATGCGCAGTTCTTCGATCTTGTTCTTTGGACCACGCGCCTTGAGCTGTGCCATGTCGATGTGGTCCATCAGCGATTCCTTAGCCAGCAGCATGGCCTTTTCGGCGCTGCCGCCAATGCCGATGCCGATAAGGCCCGGCGGGCACCAGCCGGAGCCCATCGTCGGAACCGTCTTGAGGACCCAGTCGACTATAGAGTCACTGGGGTTAAGCATCGCGAACTTGCTCTTGTTCTCGGAGCCGCCGCCCTTGGCGGCAACTTTTACCTCCACCGTATCGCCCGGCACGATGTCGTAGTGCACAACGGCGGGTGTGTTGTCGCGCGTGTTCTTTCGCGTGAATGCCGGGTCGGCGACGATGGACTTACGAAGCACATTATCTGGCTGCAAGTAAGCGCGTCGCACGCCTTCGTTGATCATGTCGGTCACCGACATCGTCGCGTCCCACTTGACGTTCATGCCAATCTTCACGAACGCGACCACAATGCCAGTGTCTTGGCACAGTGGGCGATGTCCCTCGGCGCACATGCGCGAGTTGGTGAGAATCTGGGCGATCGCATCCCTGGCGGCCGGGCTTTGTTCGAGCTTGTATGCCTCGCCGAGCGCCTGGATGTAGTCGATCGGATGGTAGTAGGAGATGTGCTGCAGAGCATCCTGAATGCTCTGAATGAAATCGTCCTGTCTGATGACGGTCATGGGAATCTCAGGTCAGGGTGGCACCGGTGGGGGCCATCCGAAATCTACCATGCGGGCGCGCAGATGGGTCCGCTTCTACGCGTCGTGACGCAAGCGACGAATCGCCAAAATACCGAGGGCAGGCCCAACGGCGAGCAGCGCGAACGCCCAAGGCCAACCACCCACGCGCACGATCAGCGGAACGAACTGAATGGTGAGTGTCGTCAGCAGAAAACCCAGCGACACCTGAAGCGTGAGCGCCGTGCCCACCGCGTGCGGCGGCACACTCTCGGTGACCAGCACACTGAACTGCGCGCTATCGGCGATAATGAAGAAACCCCACACCAGTGCAACGGGCGAGAGCAGCCACATCGAGTGACCGAACAGCAGCCCGATGGCGGCGCAGGCCGTGCCGCTCACCGCCATGGCAATGGTCACAAGGCGTGCGCGCCCAATGCGATCAGCAACCGTGCCGCCCCACACACAGCCCGCGCCGCCCACGGCAATGATGGCGAATCCGATGAGCGATGCGGCGCGCGTTGTCGCCGGCGCGACCGTGTGCGGACTGTTGGCCATGCTCGCAGCAACGAACGCGGGAATCCACGTCCAGTAGGCGTACAGTTCCGTCATATGGCCGAGGTAGCCGCCCGTCGCATGCCGCCACTTCGGCTCGCGCGCGACGCTGCGCACGAGCGTCCAAGTGAACGGGCGAGAGGGAAACGCGTGCGGACCGTCGCGATATCCAAACCAGACGAGCAGTCCAGCGACCGCCGCACTGACCGAGCTCAACATCACAAGTCCATTCACCGTCGTACCAGGCAGCGCGCCGACGAGATACGGTCCGGCCTTTCCCACGGTCAACGCCCCAACGATGGTGCCGACGGCGAGCCCACGCCGTTCGCGGAACCACGTGCTCGTCATCTTCATCGCCGGTGGGTACACCCCGGCAAGACAGGCGCCGGCGAGGAAACGCGACAGCAGGGCGGGGGCAAGGCTTCCCGAGAGCGCGAGCCCAGCATTGACGATCGCGCCGAGCAGGGCTGACAGAGTGAAGAGCAGGCGCGAAGGGAGCACGTCCGCGAGGTTGAGCGCGGCCGAAATCGCCGTGCCAACGACAAACCCCAATTGCACTGCGATCGTCAGCCAGGCGACTTCCGCGCCGGTGAGCTGCCAGGTGCGCTGCAGGTGCGAGGCGAGCGCACTGCCGGCGAACCAGAGTGACATGCCGAGCAAGATGGCAACGGAAAGCAGCGCCAGCATGCGCCAGCGCCGCGGATCAACATCGCCGGCGATGCTCACTCCCATGAATGCGGTCGGCGCCAGAGCCGCTTCTGTGCCGGCCACGGTTTCTTGGCTGTGAACGCGTCATCGCCGAAGTGCTCGTCCGTCGCCAATGTGTCCGTGATATCTGCTGACTTTGCGGACGCTTGATCGGCCCAGTGCAGGATCTCGGCTTCGAGTGTCATCGGGGGCACCGCGGCGCCAAGCTCGACCGAACCGTGATGCGACTGGATGAAGTGCTGCAGTTCGAGTTCCTGTTCGGCGGTCAGCGCATCCGCCGGGAGTGACCGAAGCCGCCGGTCGAGCATCAGTGAACCGAGTACGACATGGCCAAGCAGGCGTCCGGCGGCCGTGTACCCAAAACCAGTCGGACTAATGGTGTACGTCTCCACTTTGCCGATGTCGTGCAGGAGGGCGCCGACCGTGACGAGTTCAACGTTGGCGCTCATCGTGCGCGCGACGCCCTGCGCGATCGTCGCCACCTCGACGCTGTGCAGCAGCAGCCCGCCCACCTGGGCATGATGGCCATTCGACGAACCCGGCGCTCGCGCAAAACCCTGCCGGAACACATCGTCGGCGAAGAACAAATCGAGCGCGGTTCGTAAGCGGCGCGACGTGAGGGCCACGCGCTGCGCATCAACCCAAGCCCAGAGTTCCTCCGTGGGGCGATTGATGCGCGGGAGGAACTGCTCCGCGTTTCCCGCCGACGTCGGCAGCACGCGCGCCGGCGCCGTGAGTGTGAGTTGACGCTTGCCCTGATATTCCCCGACCGTGCCGATCACTTGCACGATCTTGCCTTTTTCCGCGCCGGCCACCCACGCGAGTTGTTCGGACCAGACTGGCGCCGTTTCAATACGGCCCGACGCGTTGCCAAGCGTCAGGCGCGCGAATGGCTTGCCGTCGCGGGTCTCTTTGTCGGTGCGGTCAAGCACGAGGAGCTCATGCTGGACGCGGCTGCCGGGTGAGAGCTTAGAGAGATCGAGCAACAGATGGCAGATGGTAGATGGTAGATACAAACTACCGTGCGTCGCTGATAATCGCCTCACCATCTCTGCGCAGTCAGGGGCAAAGAAACGCCCGGCCGTCCAATTGGACAACCGGGCGTTGCGGGCGCTGCCGGAAAGCCGCTCCCTGATGAACGACTACGCATTGCGTGGACGCGGACTTTCACTTGCCGTGCGCTCGGCTTGGAGAAGCGCCTGCTTGCGCGTGACGCCCCAGCGATAACCGCCGGCGTTGCCATCGCTGCGGACGACGCGATGGCATGGAATCAACACGGCGATATCGTTGCAGGCGCACGCGTGCGCCACGGCCCGCGTGGCAGCGGGGTGGCCAATGACCTTGGCGAGCTGCTGATATGTACGCGTTTCGCCCGACGGTATGCGGCACAGTGCAGCCCAGACCGTTTCCTGGAATTCGGTGCCACTGGTGTGCAGCGGGATATCGAAGCGCGGTTTCTCACCGGCAAGTCGCCGACAGATCTCGTATTGCCATTCCGCGGGCACGCGCGCGCCGCGGGACAGCGACGCCCATGGCAGCGCCTTCCGAAGGGTGCGCTCCAGCGCTGCCGGCGAATCACCGAGCGCGAGAAAACGAATGCCGCGCGCCGTGACACCGACAATTACCGTGCCGAGCGGCGATTCAAATGTGCCGACACCGAGATCTTCAGCGGCCGGAACTGTGGATGACACGCGCGACGCGCGTGGGCGGAGCGCCAACGCGGCGCGTCGAAGGCTGTGAGCGCTCATCACTGACTCCATGCAAGAGGGGCACCGGTCGCGTGTGCGATCCGATGCCCCATTCTCGCCGATTCGCCGCGCCCAACCAATCCGATTCTTGTGGCGGTTTTTCCGTTTCTTGCGATTGCCGCTAGTTCACGTATGCGATCTCACCCTCCCCATCGATCCCCATCTCCTGCTCCATGCCGCACACGCCGCACGTCTTGATGCAGTGCCACACCTCGCCGAACTCCTTCTTGTTCGACGCGGTGGCCGGCTTGATGGTGAGCTTCCGATAACTGTATTCGCCACAATGCTCGCAGGCATGCGCTTTGGCGACTTTCTCGGCGCGTTCCTTTGAGATGGGATTTGCCATGCGGGAAAGTTAGCCCTTGGTTCCGCTCGCGGGAGGTAGTCCGAGGGCACCGGATGGACGGGTCGTTTCCATCGGCGCGTTGGACTGGCCGGCCGCATCCATGGCCTTCCGCAGCGCGGCGATCGCGCCCATGATGCCGGCGGCCTCCGTGGGGAGGAACACGGTGCTCCCCTTTCCCTGCGCCAGCATCGGCAGTGCTTCCATGTACTTGAGCCCAAGCAAGTACGTGGCCGCCTCTCCCGGGGGAAGTGATGCGGCGATCTTCTCAATGGCCCTTGCCTCCGCATCCGCCATCGTCGAGCGCGCTTCAGCAAGTCCCTGCGCCCGCAGAATGGCCGCCTCTTTCTCGCCTTCTGCCTTGCGCACCTGCGACTCCCGCAAGCCTTCCGCCTCGAGGATCACGGCGCGCTTGCTGGCTTCGGCGTTGGTCACCGCCGCGCGCCGCTCGCGCTCGGCGCGCATCTGCAGTTCCATGGACTGCTGAATGTCACGCGGCGGTTCGATCGTCTGCAGTTCAACGCGTGTGACATCAACACCCCAGCCGAGCGAGGCTTCCTCAATGACCTCACGCATGCGCTTGTTGATCTGGTCGCGGCTGGTAAGCGTCTGATCCAGTTCCATTTCGCCCACGATGTTGCGTAACGTCGTGCGCGTGAGCGTCTCGATGGCGTAGGGGAGATTCTGCACCGAGTACGTCGCCTTCTGCGGATCGGCGATGCGGTAGTAGAGCACCGCGTCGATGTCGATGGTGACGTTGTCCTTGGTGATGACCGGCTGACTGGGGAAGTTCAACACCTGTTCACGCAGGTCAATGCGACTCGTCGTGCCGGCGACGATGCGCTTGGCACCGCTCACGTCGCTGGTGAGATAGCGCACGTCGATGTGCCGAGGAGACTCGATGAACGGCACCAGGATGTTGAATCCCGAGCGAGCGATGCGATTGAACCGTCCGAACCGCTCAACGATGAGCACTTCAGCCTGGCCGACAATCTTGAACGACTTGGTGCTGATGAAGAGCGCGATGAATGCGACCGCTCCTAGGAAGATCCACATAGAATCGCTGCCAAATGAAAGGGGAATGCGATAACCTACAGCGATTCTATCGCAATTCACCGTAGGCGGCGAGCCTGCGGTACGCGGCCTGCAGGGCGGGAGCGGGCGAGGGAGTAGAAACGGCAGAGGGGGCCGGCAACGCCGACCCCCTCGAGGTGCTTCCGTGCGCGCTGTGAATCGTGCGGCGCCCACGAGCTGCTTACGGTTTCCAGTCGGCCACAAAGATGTTCGTCTCGCCCACTTTGGCGTCATGCCGGTTCGACGCGAAAATCAGTTTCTTTCCGTCGGGTGAGAACATCGGGAAGCCGTCAAAGCTGGGATTGAACGTGATCTGCTCGAGCTGGTCGGCGCCCGCCAGCTTCTCTTCCGCGCTGACGAGGAACAGCTCAAAGTTGCCGGAGCGCGGGGCGAAGTAATTGGACGCGAAAATGATCTTCTTGCCATCCGGCGTCCACGACGGCCCAAAGTTTGCGCCGCCCAGCGCCGTCACCTGTCGGTTGTCGCTGCCGTCGGCGTTCATCACGAACAACTCGACCTTTGACGGCCGAATAAGACCCTGCGCGAGCAGCTCCTTGTACTGACGAATCTCCGTAGTGTCCTTCGGATGATGCGCGCGGTACGCGATCCGCTTGCCGTCGGGCGACCACCACGGCCCGCCGTCGTAGCCAAGCGTGTGTGTGAGCTGCTTCACGTCGGTGCCGTCGACGTTCATCGTGTAGATGTCGAGATC
>Ga0172367_10008436_pt1 | contig 11514 bp, 7 predicted proteins | sample Lak10m_FD_114542 | JGI IMG/M metagenome (GOLD analysis project Ga0172367, IMG submission 114542) | Freshwater microbial communities from Kabuno Bay, South-Kivu, Congo - kab_022012_10m | ecosystem: Environmental > Aquatic > Freshwater > Lake | place: Democratic Republic of the Congo: South-Kivu...
CGGCCCAGGTATCCGACGGCATCTCAGCGGATCTCATCCGCCGTACCCCCGACCGCACTACCTCCGATGTGCTTCGTCGTATCACCGGGGCTTCTATACAGGAAGGCAAGTTTGCTATCATCCGCGGGATGAACGACCGCTACAACGCGGGCTATCTCGACGGTGCCCTGCTGCCTTCTACCGAATCGGATCGAAAAGCGTTTGCTTTCGATGTCGTACCCGCTGCCCTGCTCGACAATGTGCAGATTATCAAATCCGGAACCCCCGACCTAACCGGCGACTTCGGTGGCGGTATCATTAAAATTAACACCAAAGCGGTGCCGGAAACGTTTACCCAGACCTTGTCGGTCGGCGGACAGACCCATTCGCTCACTTCTTTTAAGCCTTTTTCCAAAGGTCACTTATATGCCGGCGAAGCGCTTAACTTCCCCAGCACCGCCCGAAATTTGCCCGACCTTCCGGATGGCAGCCTCAGCACTTCCTACCTTTTCCCCCCCACTTCCGAAAAAATCCGCTTAGCGCAGGCCAGCCAGTCTTTCAATCACAACTGGTCTTCACAGGAAATTCAGGCCGGACCTAACCCGCGCTTGTCGTATTCCCTGGGTGTTCCTATACAGTTGACCGGGGGTAGAAAAATAGGCCTGATTGCCGCCCTGAACTATGCCAATACCTATAAGACCGGCCAGGGCGATGTCAACACCTTCGATGGTTCTGGTCAGGTTGCGGCGCTGATGGATCAATCATTCGCCCAGAATATAAATACCGGAGGGCTGCTGAACTTCAGCTATGTCGCGCCTCGCACCCAAATTAGCCTGCGCAACCTGGCCAATTTTGGTGCCGATAACAATACCATCTTCCGCAGTGGGATAGGTAACTTTTCCGATTATATCCTGGTGAAAAATACCTCCTTCCTCTACGCGTATAACCGCTTGTACAATTCAATCCTTTCTTTCAAGCAGGCATTGGGTGATAATAGCTGGTTGCTGAATGGGTCGATTGGCTACTCGGCGGTTCGCCGGCTAACGCCGGATTATCGAATAGCCAGCTATACCAAAACGCCCGACTTTGATACCTACCAGCTTTCCCGCGGCGATTTTTTCAACTCGAGCACCGGGCGCTTTTCTTCCGATCTCAACGAAAACATGCTGAGCGGCAACCTGGAGGTGTCCAAGCAAATAAAGGCGAATCGCGTACAGACTACCCTGAAAGCAGGCGTCTTTGCCCAGAATCGTTTCCGCAGCTTCACCGGTCGCAGCTTTGTGTATCAGGGGCAGTTGAACAACGCATCTGAGAACCTGGACCCGTCTGTTGATTTGAGCGCGAGCCATATTTCGGGTTCTGAACTGTACCTGGTGGAAAAAACAGCCGCTGAAATTGCTTATTACGAAGGCCATAGCCAGATTGGTGCAGGCTACGTCCTCGCTGAACAAAAGCTGTTCGATCGGCTCCGCGCAGTGTATGGGCTGCGTTACGAGCAAGCAGATATTCGGATTTCCAATCAGGTGACAAATGCCGAGATTTCCCGAATCCAACAAGGGAGCTTGCTTCCGTCGGTTAACCTGGCGTATTCCCTGTCGGACAAGGCCAACCTGCGCGCTTCCTATTACGCTTCCCTAAATCGTCCGGAATTCCGTGAACTCGCGCCTTTTGCCTTCTATGTGTTCGATAAAAATGCAGAAATACGGGGCAACAACCAGTTGGTCACAGCAACCTTGAACAATTTTGATATTCGCTATGAGCTTTTCCCTTCGGGAAATGAAATCGTCTCTGTCGGCGGATTCTACAAACATATCAACAACCCAGTGGAGTTTGGAATCGATATCACCCAGGTGTTCACCACCTTCACCTATCAGAACGAGCAATCCGCCGAGGTATTCGGGGTAGAACTGGAGGTGCGCAAAAACCTGGGCTTCCTGGCGCCGACGGCCTTCCTCCAACATACGGCCATCTTTGGCAACGCCTCCCTGATTCATTCCGGGCTGACCTTTGCCGATGGGTCGCAGGCGTTGAAAAACCGTCCGCTACAGGGACAATCGCCCTACGTGCTGAACGCCGGACTGCAATATGAAAATAAAGAAAATGGTTGGTTCGGCGGGGTAGTCGTCAATCGCGTAGGTCGGCGGATTGCTTTTGTGGGGGTAGATCCAAAATTCGGTGAAACGCGCCAAGATATATTTGAGGCACCGCGAACGATGATAGACGCGCAGTTGGGCAAGCAGTTTGGTCGCCTTTCTCTGAAAGCTACCTGGGGAGATATATTGAAACAAAATCTGATTTATTACCAGGATGTAAATGCCAACGGACGCTACGACGCAGCGGGTGAACAACCCGATCGCCTGCAGTTTAAGTACCTGATGGGCAATACCTTGAGCCTGAGCGCCAGCGTCTCTTTTTGAGTTAGGAGGGAATTAATTTTTTCAAGGATACCCTTTCAAAATAATCCGGCAAGGGGAGTTGCTTCCCTTTGCCCCACTGAACCTTTGCCTTCTCATTTGCCACAATAAAATTTTTCAACATGAAAAAATTGCTACCAAATCTCCTTCTTTTCAGTATTACTTTGATGCTGGCACTCCCACTGGCTGCTCAAAAAGTAACTAATTTGGTGAAAACTACCTTCGTAGGTGCGCTTTCTGCCGATGATGCCGCTGATTGGACGAAGGGATGGGCCAACTGGAATCCTAAGGCCGCCGTTTATCCGGCACCTACGGATACGGTTACGCTCAATGCTATGATTAGCTCACTCCCTACTCCCGGTGAAATCAATATCACCGGAACGCTGAGCCTCGACGCATCGAAGGTGTATCTCTTGAAAGGGTTCGTGGTGGTGCGCAGTGGAGGTAAGTTAATCATCCCGGCTGGTACGGTGATTCGGGCACTGGCTGATTTGACGACGACTCCGAAGAACTATGCTTCCATTTTAGTGGAGCGTGGTGGCCAGATTGAAGCTACCGGTTCAGCTGCAAAGCCGATTGTCATTACCTCTGCCAAAGAAGTTGCTCAGCGCGAGCGCGGTGACTGGGGTGGGGTGGTTTTGGCAGGAAAAGCCCTGCACAACCTCCTCAACGGCAGCACCAACGACAATGTCCAGATGGAGGGTTTCAACAATGTATCCTTTGATGCTAATCTGGCGCGATTTGGAGGTACTAACCCGATGGATAATTCCGGTATTTTCCGCTATGTGCGTTTGGAATTTGGTGGCTTGGCTTTCGAGGTCAACAAAGAAATTAATGGCCTTACCTTAGGGGCAGTCGGTTCGGAGACAGAGCTGCACCACGTCCAGGTGTCTTTCTCCAACGATGATTCTTTCGAGTGGTTTGGCGGCTCCGTGAATGCGTCACACCTGATTTCCTTCAAAACGACAGATGACGATTTCGATACGGATAATGGATTCAGCGGCTTGAATCAGTTTGGTATTGGTGTTCGCGATCCCGAATACTTCGACGCTACCTACAGCCTTGCCTCCGGTAGCTCTACCTCAGAGGGATTTGAGAGCGATAATGAAGGAACGGGTACAGCGGCCGTGGCTCCCTATACCAACGCGGTATTTTCCAACTTCACTATGGTCGGACCGATTGAAGCGGGCAAAACGTACAACGACCTGTCTGCTACTGCCAAATCCGCTTTTCGCAGGGGTGCCCGTATCCGACGCAACTCCAGCCTCCGCATTGCCAACAGTATTTTCATGGGTTACCGCAACTTCCTGATGCTGGATGGCGATAGCTGCCTGCGCAATACCAACGATTTGGGCCTTCTCGCGCTGGTTAGCCCTTCAACCGCCGTACCCTCCGCAACCAAGCAACTCTATTTTACCAATAACCTCATTGTGAATACGGCTGCCGCATATACCAGTACTACAGACACCACCGCCAACGGCCTGGTTGAAGTTGCGCGCGGTACTAATTCCAAATTGAAATTGGCCGCATTGACCGCTTGGGTACGCCAAACCGGGTGTACAGCCAATAACATCGACCCCGTAGCGTATGCAACGGGAACCGTTCTGGTCAATCCGCTCTATTCTTCAGCTACCCCCGATTTCCGACCGGTTGCCGGCTCACCGGCACTGAGCGGTGCCGACTTCACCTGCAACCCCGTGCTCTCCAATATCCTGACCGACGCAAAGGAAATAGAACTCGTTCGGTATGCTCCGGTATATCCCAACCCAATCACCGACGGTACGCTGCAGTTTGGTATGCTGGTTGAATCCTACGGCATCTTCGATATGAATGGCCGCCTCCTGCAGTATGGTTTTGATACGGATAAGGCAACGATCAACCTTCCCAGTGGTATGTATTTTATTAAACTAAATAACCAGGTGCAAAAGCTGATAGTGCGCTGATAGCACACGTATCGGATACGTATAGCTAATTTTCAATGGTTCTTCACTGGATTGTCCGGTGAAGAACTTTTTTTTTGACGGCTATTCATTCTACCGGATATTTTATGAACGCCTGGTGTTTGACCGCCAATCAGCGAAGGAAATATTCAGGAAGCCATCCAAAAACGCGCGAATGCCCCAACAGCAGGAGGCGCGGAAAAATACCTGTCCTGCAGGGTCGCCCTTTTTTTACTTCTTTTTTGGTGCAAAAAAAGAAATGGCTAGTACAATAAGAGGCTATTGTTTTTGAGGTTCAGTGCGCAGTGTAGGGTGCGCAGCACATCCATGCCGATGATTCCCGCGATGGGTTCCGGGCTTGCCAGATTTTTTATGGCATCCATATCGCCAGCGAGAAAAGGGGTAGGAGGTAGGGGAGAGCCCCCCAGCGCAATCTCCCCGATTTGAACGGGGTAGAGCTGGGAACTGACCTGGTTCAGCGCCTCAATGGTCACCCGATCGGAGGGGCTGGAGGCTGCTTCCAGGTTCATATCTGAAAGAAGTTGGCGGTCGATGAGACTGTTGCTTGCTCCGGTGTCTAGAATAAACCACCGCGTGGTGCCATTTATTTCCAGGGGGAGGAGGGGGAGGTGTGCGGCGTATTTGAGTTTGATTTGCCGGTGCGCGAGTGCGCTGAATTGTTTGTTAAACTGGTTTTGAGAAAGGGTTTGGAAGGTGTTTGTCTGGGGATGGAAATAAAACACCAGTCCTTTGAGCAATTCCATACCCAACAGGCCATCAACGTGCTGTCCAGCATACCTGCTCAGGTGATTGAGGTTGAGGGATAAAGCTTCTACGAAGGACCATCGGATGGTATTCCAAACGACATTGCGGACGGCCATTTGACCCGTCTCCACCGGTCCGTGGAGACTGCCTGCGGAGGCAGTGGCCGATAGCGGTTGGGTTTCGTGGAGAACCAGTCCGGGGGCACCGGTGTCAAAAAGCAGGGTCATTTCCTGCGTATCTACGCCTACCCGAACCAACAGCATGTTACCTGCCCAGGAATAATTCGCTGCCGAGCGGTTTTTTTCCAACGCTTCCGGGGTGGGCACTTTCCGAGGCGGTACGCTGAGCAAGGACACACTCCCCTGGCCATACAGCAGATGGCTAGCCAGGAGCAGCAGCAAAACAGAAACCGTGTGTGGAAAGCGTGTCAATTTGTTTACATTGAATTAACATCAACTTTACAAATAATTTACTAGAAAATCAACTTTGGACGGAAACTATTGGCTGAATGGCTGAAAATAGGATGCCTTACCTCTTGGAATCTTCCGACAAATAAAAAATGTATGGACCCCAAGGCCATCTGAATGGTATTTTTCCAGTACCTTTGAAGCCCGTAACAAGGTAAATTCAAGCAATGACTAAGTACATTTTTGTTACGGGCGGCGTAACATCTTCTCTTGGAAAGGGAATCATATCCGCATCCCTGGGCAAGCTTCTGCAAGCCAGGGGGTTCTCAGTGACCATCCAAAAATTTGATCCTTACATAAACGTAGATCCGGGAACGTTGAACCCCTACGAGCACGGTGAGTGTTATGTCACCGACGATGGGGCGGAGACGGATTTGGATTTGGGTCATTACGAGCGATTCCTCGGGGTGCCTACGTCTCAGGCCAACAATGTAACCACCGGCCGGATATACCAGTCGGTCATCGAAAAGGAGCGCACCGGCGATTTTCTTGGAAAAACAGTACAGGTCATCCCGCATATCACCGATGAAATCAAGCGGCGGGTACAGTTGCTTGGCGTATCGAACACGTACGATATTGTTATCACGGAGTTGGGTGGAACGGTAGGGGATATTGAATCCCTGCCTTACCTCGAATCGCTGCGGCAGCTTCGCTGGGAGCTGGGTGCGGATAATTGTCTGGTGATACACCTGACGCTGATTCCTTATCTCAAAGCGGCAAAAGAGCTAAAAACCAAACCGACCCAGCATTCCGTGAAAGAACTGTTGACCACGGGTATCCAGCCGGATATTCTCGTCTGTCGAACAGAATATCCGCTGACGATGGAGATTCGCCGCAAACTGGCGCAGTTCTGCAACGTAGATGTCACGTCCGTCATCGAATCCATTGATGCCGACACGATTTATGATGTGCCGCTGCTGATGTTGAAGGAGCGCCTGGATACGACGGTGCTCACCAAATTGCGCATGCAGGATCGGCGGGAGCCCGACCTGAGCGCCTGGAAAATCTTCCTCGGCAAACTGAAGAACCCTTCTCAGGAAGTTCGGATTGGGTTGGTTGGAAAATACAACAAGCTTCAGGATGCCTACAAATCCATTTATGAATCCTTCGTACATGCAGGCGCTATGAATGAGTGCAGTGTGCAGGTCATCCCTATTCACTCGGAGCAACTGGAGGGCGATTATTCTCAGATTGCTGCTAGTTTGCAGGGCTTGGATGGCGTGCTGGTAGCTCCCGGTTTTGGTGAGCGCGGTATCGCCGGAAAAATCAGGGCTATTCGCTATGTGCGGGAACAGCAAATTCCCTTCTTCGGCATCTGCCTGGGTATGCAGTGTGCCGTGGTTGAATACGCCAACCATGTGTGGGGTCTTCCCCAGGCAGCATCTACGGAGGTGAACCCCCATACGCCGGATCCGGTAATCGATATGATGGAACACCAAAAAAAGATTACGAATAAAGGAGGAACGATGCGCTTGGGAGCGTATGCCTGTGCCATTACGCCAGGTACCAAGGCTGCTGAAATTTATAACCACGCACCAATCATCAGCGAACGCCATCGGCATCGGTTTGAATTTAACAATGCCTATCGCAGCCTACTCGAGGGTAGCCAAATGGTTGCCAGCGGGGTCAATCCGGAAGAAAACCTGGTTGAAATTGTTGAACTGAAAGACCATCCCTGGTTTGTAGGGGTTCAGTTTCATCCCGAACTTCAAAGTACCGTAGAGCGGCCGCATCCGCTGTTTGTCCATTTTGTACGGGCTGCTATGGAATACCACCAGCGCAGTATGAATAAGCGATAGGGATGGCAGATTTCAAAAAAAGGACGATAGAGGAATTGGGCAGGTTGTCTGTGGAGGCCTACCGCCAACAGCCCAAAATGCCGGTGTATCTGGTTCTGGATAATGTGCGCTCCGCCTTAAATGTGGGATCGGCTTTCCGAACAGCCGATGCATTTGAGGTCAGGGAGATAGTCTTATGTGGTATTACGGCTACACCTCCGCATCGGGAGATTCTCAAGACGGCTCTTGGTGCCAGCGAATCGGTAGCCTGGTCTTATGCCGAACATACAGTGGACGCCGTCGCCGCGCTTCGTCGGGCTGGTTGTCGGATATGGGCGGTCGAGCAAACGGAATACAGCACCCCGCTTCAAGATGTTCAAATGGAGGCTGAAACACCCATAGCCCTCATTTTTGGCAATGAAGTGGGTGGAGTGTCCGACGAGGCAATTCAACTGGCTGATGGCGTGCTGGAAGTTCCCCAGTTTGGGGCCAAACATTCACTGAATATTTCCGTTTGTGTAGGCGTGGTTCTTTGGGAGCTATTCAGAAAATGGAAGTTTCAAAAAGCCTAGGTTTCGAAACGCGCAGGTCTAACAAAATACGGGTACGATGTTTTCCGGAAGCAGCTATCCGTCTGGTGGCTGACTTAGCCATCAAATAGGGGACGGGGCATCTTGGTAAAGCACGCACCATGCTAGTTTCTTCAAATTTCTATAAATTGCAATATGGCCTATTGGTTGATAAAATCCGAACCATTCGTGTATAGTTTTTCCCGATTGCAGGAAGAAGGCCTCGTGATGTGGGATGGGGTGCGGAACTACATGGCCCGGAATTACCTTCGTCAAATGCAAGTGGATGAACAGGTGCTTTTTTACCACAGCAACGAGGGGCTGGAAGTAGTCGGTGTGTGTCGGGTAGCGCGAACCTATTACCCCGACCCTACGGCGGAGAGCGGAGATTGGTCGGCGGTGGACTTTGCACCGGTGCGGAGGCTCGTTCATCCGGTTTCGTTGCGTCGGATTAAAGAAACGCCGGCTCTTCAGCAGATTGGGCTGGTGCGTATGGGGCGCCTGTCGGTTATGCCGCTCACCGAACAGGAGTTCGCTGCCATCGTAGCGCTGGGAGGTGGTCTGGAAGAATAAGTACTGAATATATGTCATTATTCCCGTCATTTGATCATCCGGAGGATATCCGTTCCCGGATTCGGTTTAGGGACCCGGATTGGTTCGATCAGTACCTCCTGTTTCGCCGCCAGGTTCCCCTGGAACTGGATATTCCGGATCCTCGTCGCTTCGGTATTTCTGCCGAGCAGCTCAAGGACGTTTCCCTCTGGCAAAATCCGTTGTACACCATGTTGTTGCACAGCGGGCTGATTTATGGATTCCCCTTCGTATATCCCTTCAAGCTTCCGGCTGGAATAAAAAAAGATGCTGAATGGCAAACCGAGCTGGCGCTGGTGGATATGCTGCTCTACAGCACGTTGGAAGCCCTGCGTGCCCAACAACCGGATATGTCTTACGAACATCAGCTCGATCGGGCCGGCGACTTGATCAAGGCGTATTACAGTGGAGTATTATCGGTACAGTTTACCCAGGGTAAACGCAGTATCGAGCAGTTGCTGACACATCGGGTGCGTTTTCATCGCAATTGGCTGGCCTGGCAAAAGACGGGCATTAACCCCCACTTGTTTTGGGACTGGTTTTTCTTTCGGGAGTATCTCGAACAAGTATTGACGGATCCCGATAAACATACGCACTTCTCCTTCCAGGAATTGATGGAAGAAAAAAAGTCGATGAAGTGGCTGACCCTACGCCTGATTGCGGCAGCGGCACACAGCGACCATAAGATAAGCCGTAGGGAAGCGGTATTGCAGCACCATTTCCAAAAATCGGTAGAATTTTTTTCGGCTAAAGAGCTAGATCGGCTGCGCCAGGTTTTTGAAAGCGGCTTGGGGCTGGATGCCTTGAATTTTCCTGAAAGTGACTGGGTAGTGCGGCGATATTGGTTGGATATCAGCTTATTAGTGTTGTATGCCGACAAGGAAATTGGCGATGTGGAGGATGATTTCCTGCATCGCTTGTGCCAGCGCCTGGATCTCACGGAGCAGGATTTGCTGGAGAGCAAGCTGGCTTTGGGTGGATTTCTCCTTCGGTTTGGGCGTAAAATGCCGTTTTTAAGTAGCCGAAAGAGCAGCCTGGCTTTAATTGGACAGGCGCTGAGCCAAAATTTTACCCGACTTCATCAGGCTACGCACGCCGAATACAAAGAGACGCTCGACATGGGAATCACCCTGGGGCGTTTGATGCAACATCACCTGGGCTTTGGAAAGGGAAAGGAGCTACCCAGCGAGGAAGAAATTGCTGCCGCCCTGGACCAGATGAAAGATTTGCCCAAGTTTCTGCCATTCTTCACTGTGTTCTTTGTTCCGGTTCCCGGTATCACCGAGTTGTATATTCTTCTGGCGTACTCCATTGAGCGCTTGAGTGGCAACACGGTGCGACTGCTTCCCTCCCATTTTTCCAAAATGGTAAAAGGGAATAAAAAATAAACGCGATTAGACGAGCAGGTCAAACAGCATGGCGCTGTCGTTGATGGGCTGGAAGTTGATTTGGCATTCCTGCATGCGGGCGATCAAGCCCTCGTAGTCTTCTTTGTTCTGTACCTGAATGCCTACAAGTGCCGGGCCGGAGTCGCGGTTGTGTTTTTTGGTGTACTCAAAATGGGTAATGTCGTCGGTCGGCCCCAAGACTTTGTCTAAAAACTCGCGCAGTGCTCCGGCTCGCTGTGGGAAGCGAATGACGAAGTAGTGTTTGAGTCCTTCGTAGAGCAGTGCGCGTTCCCGTATTTCCTGGGTGCGGGTGATGTCGTTGTTTCCGCCGCTGACCACGCACACTACGGTCTTTCCTTTTATCTGCTCTTTGTATTGGTCGAGGGCAGCAATAGACAGTGCGCCGGCTGGCTCGACGACTACGCCATCCTCGTTGTACAGGTGCAGGATGGTGCTGCATACTTTCCCTTCATCGACGAGGAGCAGGTCTTCGAGTACCTGGCGAGCAATTTGAAAGGTCTTCTCACCGACCTTTTTTACAGCAGCTCCATCTACAAATGGGTCGATGTGGTCGAGCGCGACTACTTTTCCTGCGTCCAGTGATTTTCGGAGCGAAGGCGCTCCGAGGGGTTCGACCCCTATGATTTTGGTATGAGGGCTGGCCTGTTTGAAAAAACTGCCGGTACCGGCCAATAAGCCGCCACCGCCCACCGGTACGAAGATGTAATCAATGGGCTCTTGGGTAGCTTCGAGTATTTCCAGGCCTACCGTTCCCTGGCCCTCCATTACTTTTTCGTCGTCAAAAGGGTGTACGAAGGTCTTGTGGTTGTCGGTGGCATCTTGCATTGCCTGTTTGTAGGCATCGTCGAAGGTATCGCCGGTAAGAACGATTTCTACGTATTTTTTTCCAAACAGTTTGACCTTGTTGATTTTCTGCTGAGGGGTTACACTAGGCATATAAATTTTGCCATATACTCCGAGTTTGCGGCAAGCTAAGGCCACGCCTTGGGCGTGGTTGCCGGCGCTTGCGCATACGATTCCGTTTTTTAGTTGTTCCTCCGTCAGGGTAGCCATGAGGTTGAATGCTCCCCTGATTTTATAGGATCGGACGACCTGCAGGTCTTCTCGTTTGAGGTAAATGGTGCAGCCAAACTTTTCGGATAGGTGTTCATTGAGTTGCAGGGGCGTCGTATCGGCCACGCCTTGGAGGCGTTCCCGCGCACTGTAAATGGCTTCGGGGGAAATGAGACCAGGTAGGTGCTGTACAGTCATGAGCATACGCGGAGGATAAAAAAGTACCGAACACGGGGGCTATGTATAGCCGTATAGCGGTGGCAGAAAAAGACGACGACGAATGGGAGGAGAGGCACCCGATAGCTGGTTACCCTGGAGGGGAGGAGCTATCGGGTGCTATACGTATGACTAGTACTAAGGCATTAGTCGGCCTGTGCTTCCGGGCGGAGGCTGCGCACGGCGCGGCCTGCCTGCCACATCTCACTGTCGTGGAGTTGCTGGAGCTCCTGTTCGAGCTTCTCGCGATAATCCGGCTGGCTGTTGGAGTCGATGGAACGCTGTGCCTCTTCGCCAGTGGCTACGCTGTCGTAGAGTTCTTCGAATACCGGC
>Ga0172367_10008437_pt1 | contig 11513 bp, 9 predicted proteins | sample Lak10m_FD_114542 | JGI IMG/M metagenome (GOLD analysis project Ga0172367, IMG submission 114542) | Freshwater microbial communities from Kabuno Bay, South-Kivu, Congo - kab_022012_10m | ecosystem: Environmental > Aquatic > Freshwater > Lake | place: Democratic Republic of the Congo: South-Kivu...
AACGCGTCTCTGTTCACACCCACGCCAGCCAGTCGGCAGCTACGGTGCGACGCTACGCCGTGGCCTCCAGCGTCAATCTGCGCGTGGCGACAGGCAACCAAACAGTCGACCACCCAGCCTTGTGGCACTTTACCCAGGGCGGCAAGCCCTGCGGCATTGGATTCGAAGTAGAGGCCGACGCACTGTGCCTCCACATGAACCTCCCAGCTTCCCCGAGCGCAACTCTTCTGCAGGAGGACGCCTCCATTCTCCGTGCCGCCCGGAGCGCGCGCTTTCAATGGGAAGCCCAGCATGGCTCGGCGCTGGCGGGCACGGTGGGCAACGTCTTTCTTCGAGGTTGGCTGGCCCAGATCTTCAAGGTGGCTGCGGTAGCCCTCGCTCAGGAGCGCGAGCTACCACTGGGGCAGGCGATTGACCTGCTGCGACAACCGGGTGAGCAACCCAGACTGCGGGACGTCCTGGTCACGATCTTCCAGTCCCCAGATGCGCCTGACGACGACGACCACCCAGTACTGGGAAGGGAACCCCGCCTCCGTTCAAAGTTGACCGACGCGCTTGCCGACGCTGTGACACGTGACGCCCTCGCCACTTTGGCGCACCAGATCCTGGCCGAGCCCATTGATGCCGCTTGGGATGACTGGCTCCGACGGGCCCAACTGCAGACCTTTGCGGCGGCCTTCATGGACGCCATCCAGCAAGCTTGCCCCCAGGTGGACCTGGATGACCTCATGGTCGACACCGATCCAGGTCCAACGGAGGAAGGCAAGGAGCGAGCTGAAGTCCAGTTGTGGATCTCGGAGGCCAACCCGGGCGGCAACGGGCTCATCGAACAGGTGGTTGAGGCCATGGCCACTCGCACGGATCATTTCTACCGCCGCATTGAAGCCGCGCTGGGGCCCTCGGAATTTGAGCAGATCGACATCCAGTTGCAGGACTATCTCCAGCGAATCGGAGGCCCAACGCCCGAGACCGCCTGGATCGATGCAACGCAGGCGGTCCGCTCGGCATCGTCCACCCAAGAGGCTCAGGCAAGCCTGCTGTGTTTGCGACAGTTCCTGGCGGCCCAAGGCCATGGTGTATTCCACGGCTACGTTTCAGCGATCAGCAATCGACTGCTTCGTCCGAACAGCCCTCCTGATCTGGACCAACTCCTTGCGGAGTTGTTGCAGGCTTGGGAGGCGCTGGAGGCGCGACTGGGTGTCGAAGTCGATGCACGCGTCATGTGCGCCGTGTTCAGCCAAGACCCCCGTATTGATGCGGCATTTGCGGCCGCTGACTTCCAAGTCCCTTCCGCTCAACTCGTGACCTGGCGGTTCAGCATGCTGCTGGGCGTGCTCTGGGCCAGGGGCCACGGACTGCGGGCCCATGCCTTGCCGGTCACAGAGCGGTTCGCCGAGACGCCCATGGCTACGGACCGCCTCCTGTTGGCACCGTGGCTGTCGCCGCGCCAACGTGCGTTGGCCGCCGATGCCGCCGATCTGCAGGAGCAACTGCACCAGCAACTCAAGCAAACCGGTCAGGCAATCGTTTCGGCGGGCCCTGACCCGGCGCAGATCCAGCGAGTGATCTGCCTGGCCGCCACGGTGCCCGTGCAGCTCGAGTACCTGAATGTCTATCCTCGCCTGACGTCCGTGGTCCGTGCAATGGGATCAGTGGCCCTCCACTTTGAGTTGGAGGCCACGGCATGAGCGGCACCCGCAAAATATACAAGGGCGCAGTGACCTCCCAGCATGCCGTCAGGGAAGTGTTGACGATGGTGTTCGCCCAGGAGTTGTTGGCGCCAAGCAAAGAAGTCTTCATCGTCGCGCCCTGGATAAGCAACATCGTCGTCTTCGACAGTCAAGTCGGCCAGTACGCCACCCTCAATCCCGAGTGGGCGAAGCGCGAGATTCGTCTGGTTGAGGTCTTGGTGGCCATCGCCGCCAACGGCACCACACTGCACATCCACACCCGTCCGGACGACCACAACAGAGTCTTCAAGCGCCGCATTCAAGAAGCTCTCGGGGATGCCGGTCTGCTCGATCAACTGCGCTGGGTCGATCGCAATGCACTGCTGCACACCAAAGGCGTCTGGACAGACCGGGTTCTGATCGACGGCTCCATGAACCTGACAGAAAGCGGCGTAGCGCTCAATGAAGAGGCCGTGACGGTCTCGTTCGATCCTGAGCAGGTCGCTGCAGCCAGAGTGCACTTTGCGCTATATGAGCAGCACTGACACCCTAGTCCACCGTCAGCGGGCTGCGGCACTGCAAGCCGCGTTCTTTGCGTCGCCCAACCGCTGTAACTGCGCGACCATCAGTGACGATCTGCAGGCGCAGAGCGCGCTGCAGACCTGCTTGAAGGGCCATGCTTCGGGCGCTGTTGACCGAGGCGTGCTCTTACCTTTCCAGGAAGCGGCCGCCGGACCGACGGCTTGGTTTGTCTGTGCCAGTTCGATGCAGATGCTGCGCGCGATCCAGGACGAAGTGCGCGCCTTCATTGGGCCGAGTTTTGCCGAGGAGAGGGCGCAGAGTCGGCCACTGGACACAGCGGACCAGCATGCACTGCCTTTGATCGAAGCGGCAGGCTGGTATTCTTTCCGCCTGGACTCGCCTGATCCGCGCAGCGACACCCGGCTGTTGAACCAGTGGCGACTCTATGAGGACCTGCTCAGCCGCCGTCCACGGGCTCCGTCGTACGTTCCCAGTACGTTTCACCAGCTTCGCGCCTCGTTCGATCGCGCCTTGTTGGCACGCAATGAAGTCGCTGCCCAGGCCGCCATGGCGGCCCTGCGCGAGAGGTTCGGGGTCTCGGCAGAGAACCGCCTGTACCTCGAGATTCGGTTAGCCGCTGCCTTTGAGCGCTGGGATGCCATCTCTCAGCATCCGCTGCTGCCGAGGTTGATTCACCTTCAATTGCCGCCCGAGACCTACGGCGATGTGATGGAGGCGCTATACCGCGCGCACGCCCAGGCCTTCGAGGCCGGCCCGACGCTCGAACCACTTCTTGATCAGTTCCGAACCGAGATCGGCGCACCGGCCCTGCCGCTCTTCAAGACCCGCCGTACCTCTCGCCGCCCCGCGGTTCTCAAAGCCTTTGTGCTCCACGAACTGCTACAGGACGAGCCTCAATGGGCGGTCTGTGAGCGACTCCTAAAGGAGCTGCCAGTTGGCGCGTTTGGTTCGGTCGACACCTTGGTGCGCGAGCGATGCGCAAAGACACCCCGAGCGGCTGACTTTGAAGCCGCCCGGGCGGCACTTGCGAACGAGGAGTTCGACCGAGCTTGGGAGTTGCTGTGGGTCCTGCCGGACAGCGTTGACGTGTTGCGGGGCCTCATCGCGTGTGCGCGGGAGTCGGCCGACCCCGACAAGGCCGCAGCTGTCCTGACTCGACTGGACGCTTCGGAGACTGCCGTCCGGTCGAGCGTCGAGTCGGCATCGGCCACGCGCCTGGCGAATCTTCGCGCCAGCTACCGCCCGCCTGCGGGACCATCTGAGAAGGCCTCCCCCTTCGTTCGTTGGACGGACGAGCCCGAAGAGCGCTATGTCGAACGCTGGGCGGAGTTTGTGCGTTCGGTCGAGCCGACAGCGCTGTTGGCGCACAGGGACGTAGTCAAGGTGGCCGTCGAGTGTCTGATGCACCTTGCCGTCGACGACCCGGCTCTGCTCGAGCGGCTCTACCCGCTGTGGCACGAGTTGTTCATCGAGCGTATCGATCCCACCCCGCTGCTTGTGCCGGTCTACCTGGAGATGCTGGAAGCACTTCGGGCGCGCGATGTGTTTCAGCAAACGGATCAGGAACTGATCCACCAGATCCTTGTGGCCATCGTTGACAGCGGTGACGACGCATCCTATCGACAGGCGGTGGACACGGTGGCCAAGGTCTTCGAGACCATTCGATCCCCACAGGCGCTGGGCTGGGCGCTTGATGTCTGCGACTCGTTGTCTCAGCGCCGAGTCCGCGATGCCGACGCGCGCCTGAGACTGCTCACGCAAGTCATCCAGGCCTGTCAGGAGTTCAGTTCCAGACTCGACCCTCTTCAGACCTACCAGCTACGTCTTCTGGCCAAGGAGGCCCATCTCGACCCGCCCGAGTTACCCAAGGCCGCTGCTTCAACCGACGAGGAGACACAGGCGCCCGCCGAGACCCCCTACCGGGTCGCGATCTACAGCCTCGATGAAGCTGCCACGCGGCGCGCCGTGGAGATCTTGAAGTCTCTACACCCAAGTTGGGTAATCGAAACAAACGCGGACCCAGTTTGTACTGATCGCCTCAAGGCCTTAGCGCATAAGGCTGATGTATTTGTTTTTGCCTGGCGATGCAGCAAGCATGCGGCGTTTTACTGCGTGAAGGCCATTACCCAAAAGGAAAACCTGATCATGGCCCGTGGCGTTGGTACTACTAGCTTGGTGAAGGCGAGCGTTGAGTTCCTCCAAGGCACCTAACAATTGTAAGTTTCCGGCACTTATCGATATTAAAGTGGAAGTGCAAAGACGGTTTGTTTTCCGATTATTACTCCATTTCCAGAGGATTCATACAACTCAATTGAAGTTAGATAAGGCAACTGAGTTTTTGCTTTGTCAAAAACATATTTAGCGACACTCAGTACATCAGAGTCCGAAAGCCCATCAATGTTCCAAAGTGGTTGATGATCTATTGCTTTGAAAATGGGATTAAAGGCCTCTTTAATATCGCCAAAGTCAATTGCCCAGCCCATTTTTTCATCGAATTGACCATGAACTCGTAGGCGCAGTAAGTAGGTATAGCCGTGTAACTTCGCTCTCTTGCTACCCTTTGGCGCATGAACAAACTTTGTCGAACTGTCAAAAGTGAAGTCTTTCCATATCTCGAACTGGTTACCGTCGTAGTTTGCTCCGCAACTGGCCGTCTCGTAGACGGTGACACATGCGAGTTGTTCGAAGGTTGGTTTCAATTTCTCCCATATCCATTTCGAAATCATTTCACTTGTTGGATTTGAAAGGTCTGGAATTTCATTGAGACATTCGTGATCCAGTTGGTTAAACACTGGACTCCAAACCTGATCTAGAACATCATAGTTCGTGCTCAAGTTGCAGTCGCCGGTCTGGCGGATTGCATGTAGTAAAACTGCAAAACTGTGCCCGTGCATGTTTCCACACTTATGCCCAGGCGGAACGTAGGGAAGTTGATGTGCAGCTTGGAATCGATACCGACGCCAAATAACTGTCGTTCCATGTATGTCGATACGAATCCCTTCATCTGCGGTGCTCTGGATGGCAATTTTTTCGGTCCCTGGCACATAGCAGTGACCACTGATCCAGTGGGCGATGTTTTCATCCGTTGGAATTTCAATGATGTCGTTAAGAAGTTTATAGTCCAACTTCTCCACTTGTTGCACTAGTCGAGTCTTAATAGTGTCAATTTCACCCCCTTGATATTCCGCCATTCCTGGTGGCAATGCGACTTGTAAACTAGACAGGAAACTGTGCCCATGCATCCGCTTTGCTTTATGTCCATCGGGAAAGATAGAGACGTGGCGTGCTGCTTCGAAAGGGGTGGAAACGATGAAAGTGGTCTTCATGGGATACACAGTAATTTGTGGATTTGGATGCTTAGATTCCAAAGTGGATTTTTCTTGCAATATTTGATTGCAAGTTGTGTATTGCGCGCCAGATCTGGTCCATCCATCGGTTGGAGTAAGAAGTGTTCGAAGTCTAGTGCAGCAAACTGCTCAGGTCGGTTCTCTAATTGAGGGTAAACCAGTTTTAGTTCGTGACCGCGTAACACTACGAGGGTCGAGTTGTTTTTAGGACTCACGCATATCCAATCAATCCCATCTGGGACTGGAATCGTCCCATTTGTCTCGATAGCGACACGGAAGTTAGCAGCGTGCAGTCTATCGATTAGACTTTTATCAAGTTGTAGTAAAGGTTCGCCACCAGTGATGACCACAAAGCGATGCTTTACGTCATGTGCTGGCCACTCTCGAACTATCGCTTCAACCAATTCGTCCGCAGTGGTGAACTTCCCACCATTAACTCCATTAGTGCCAGTGAAGTCGGTATCACAGAACCTACATACAGAGGTCGCTCGGTCCTCCTCGCGACCACTCCATAAATTGCATCCCGCAAACCGACAAAACACAGCTGGCCATCCTGCGTTCACTCCTTCGCCCTGAAGCGTATAGAAAATCTCTTTTACAGAGTAGGTCATTTGACGTATTCCTCGTAACCCCTCTTACGCAACTCGCAGGCAGGGCATGAACCACATCCGTAACCCCACTCATGCTGGGTTGAATGGTTTCCGACATAGCAAGTATGCGTTTGATCTTGAATCAATCTGATCATCGCATCTCCTCCCAATTTGTTAGCCATTCGCCAAGTAGCGGCCTTGTTCATCCACATCAGCGGCGTCTCAATCACCATTGGTGCGTCTAAACCAAGGCTTAACGCAACTTGCATTGCCTTTAGCGTGTTATCACGGCAGTCCGGATATCCTGAGTAGTCCGTCTCGCACATTCCGCCAACTAAGCTATGTAGACCTCGTCTATATGCAACGGCCGCAGCAAACGTAAAGAAAATTAGGTTGCGTCCAGGTACAAAAGAGTTGGGTAGACCGTTGGCCTGCATCTCAATGGCTTTTTCTTGGGTTAGAGATGTGTCGCTAATTTGCCCCAGCAACTGCAAGTCCACCATGTGATCTGAACCGAGACGATCCGCCCACTGGGGGAAATTGCGCTTTATCTGCACCAGGATCTTGCTGCGGCATTCCAACTCAACAACGTGTCTTTGACCATAGTCGAACCCGATAGTTTCAACATGCTCGTACCTGTCAAGCGCCCATGCAAGACATGTAGTGGAGTCCTGTCCTCCAGAGAAGAGCACCAATGCTTTTGCGTTCATAGCTTTATCCGTTGACTACCTTGAGTTGCTTTCGAAGCGCCTTTTTCAATGACCGAACTAGATAGTTAGAAAGCAGATAAATGTCTGAAGGGGTGTTTTGAACTTCGTTCCAAGGTCTAACGTCGTAATCAGCGAATCTCCACAACCCACTTGTCCAGGCAGTAAATTCTCGGAGAGCGTCTAGACCGGGAACGAACTCATCACAAGTTGTTGCATTTCTGTTCGAGTACAACAACTCCATTACGTAGCCCATGGCCACGATTCCAGCACCATGCTTCAACCTAGAAGTGCGTGGTTGCATGCCGTTCCATTCTGGCCCAAAAACCTGCTTTATTGCCCTAAAGTATTCGTTCACTAAGTTGTAGGCACGGTCTTCGAAGTCTTCTTCTTTGATCAATTCACGAATTGCGCCGTCAGACGCGGAGTTCATGATCAATTTCTGCATTGCGGTGTCACTGATTACACCTCGCGGGTTGGTGTGTTGGCGGATTTCAGAGAAAAGTGCCGAATCAGGTGTGAAGTTGAGTCGATCCACAAGACGCGCCGCAAACTTGCGCGCCGTAAAGCGTTCAGGCAAACCCTCTACATTAGGCAGCAACTCATAAATCAACGTTTTAGGTAATGGGCGTGTGTTGTTTATCAATACAAACTGCTGTCGCAGTTCGTTGTAATCTTTGCAGATTAGTGCCGATACGAAGACCTCAAACCCAACTTTGTTCAATCCAGAAAAGGCCGTAAGTCGCTGTTGACCGTCCACGACAAATCCGGGTTTACTGTCGTCCACCTTGATTTTGACTTCCACAACACCGGGTGCGATATCCTTAACCTCAACTCCATCGATGAAGGCTACGATAACCGCGTTTGGTAACAATGCATCCTGGCGGGTAAGGTAATCTCGAATTTCCTTAATATGAGATGCAATCTGATGTCGTTGAAAGCCTTTCAGATTGCCGTCCTGTTGCCGGCTTACACGTTCAATTTCAGAAAAAGCCAAGATGTCCTTGGGTTGGACTGCGAAGGAGAGAACGTCGTGCCCCTCTGCTTGATGCGCCCTTAAAGCCGTGTACTTGTAGATATTCATTTCTTCTACCCTACGATTCGATGAACGTACTTGTGATAGACACCAAGATTGTGAAAGCCTCGGCGTTTGTTGCGATTGCTTGCTCGAAAAATTATCACCTCTACTCCAATCGCTCTGCAGACGTCGCATTGACACTCATTCCACGGTTTGTCCTCGATGGTCGGTCGGATAAGTTCAGCGACTTTGGACAGACTCTTATCGTGTTCTTCTGTTGATCCGTTCCCGCCTCGGATGAGGAACTGGTGGTAGTCCATCACGGCGTTCAACACACCATCTACAGTGCCCATGCCTTTGTCATACTGTCGCAACGCATCAAGAGCCTTTTGTTCTCTGCCGAGAACGTCATCAGAACTAAAAATGCCTCGCTTGATGCCATGCATGAGGCGTGTATTCTCTAGAGCTTGCGGGATCCTGATTGCCGTGTAGTACTCGATGCCACCACTCTTGGTGGGCAAAAAGTAGTTGTTTTTGCCGTCCATGAACGCCTTGATCAAAGGTGATGTGGAATCAAAGCTAGCGATACCATACTTCACGAAATCGTGAATGTAGTTGGCCTTAGCAAATCCAAGTAGGTGGATATTGGTCTCTGGCTTGATCGCTTTGCGGATCTCGGCCAGCACCTGGTGAATGACATCAATCTTCAATGGAACCAGACCCCCGATCGCCAAGTACCGGTATCCAATAGATTCAAGCCTAGCAGCAGCAAGTGCCATGCTTTTAGGTGACCAACCTTGTACAGCTCCCATGGGTTCGAATGGCATACCCTCTGCACGGCAAAGATTAAGAAAGCTTTCTGCGTTCACAAGAGTGATGTCGTACCTTGTCTTTACTGTCAGGCTCACCTCGCGTGGACTAGGGTTGGTGATGTCGCAATCAAAAATAATGTGGTCAGGTGAAACTCCGTGACTGAATCCACACTCAGCGTAGAACTCGACCACTTCTGAAGGAGTAAACGCTGGGGTGTCATGTTCCACGTAGGCGAAAGCGCCACAGTCTCCCATGAGCATCATGTCTTTGAATTTTGGGTCATCGAAGCGCAAAAACTTGCGGACACCGTCGCGAAGCAGACGTTGCTCCTCTTTGGTCGAATACCTAACTTTTGAAGAAGCGACACCCTCAACTTGCCGAACTGCGCTCATGGCAACTAGCAAACCATCATAAGGTGCGGGATTCATCAACTCATGGGGATACATGTCATCCCAATACCGTTCTCGACCGGGGCTGTTTCGATCATTGATGAAATCGTACTTCGGATCAACGTAGTCCTGAGTGTCTGCGTACAAAAATTTCATGTCCGTGATTTACTCGCATACGTTCGAACTAATGCATCCTGCAGTTTCTTGATATCGCGAGGGGTATTCTGGATATCGTTCCAGTTGAGCCCTAGTTGCAACCAAATTCCTTCTGTCCATGAACATGCCGAAGCGACTCTTCCAAGTTCGGTTTCGATTGCTTTCTGATCTACCTCGCCGGGGGAGAGGCGGGAAAAGATTCTGTCCATCAAAATGCCCATGCCGATAATTCCGACTGAATGCATCAGACGACTATGTCGGGGGTCCTTGCCCCAAGCCTCAGGAAAGACTCGCTTGACCGCACTCCAGAAACTCACCAACATGCGATACATTAATTCAATGTCCCCGCTGTCACGTCCATTGGATCTGTAGGGGGCAAGTGCACCAAGCGGGTTGTTGATACTGTTGCGAATCATCGTGACAACGGCAGTGTCAGTAATAACGGCGTTACCGCCTGGCTTGTCAGATGGGCGCTTAATGAGTCTAAAAAAAGGTGACTTAGGATCTCGATTCAACAAATTGCACAACTCTGAGGGCACCCGACGTGAGTTGAGTTCGCGAGGTAACGTGACGCCCCTGGTTTCTGGAAGCAGTTCATTGATAAGTCGTACTGGCAGTGGCCTTGCCTTGTTTACTAAGATAAATTGCTCTCGCTGAATCTCCAGATTGTCCGAGACAAAACCAACTACAGGTACCGGGATGTCAAACCGCTTGACCTGCGCAAGGGCCAGCGATCTTTGTTGGCCATCGACGATCCAGGCAACATGTTCTCCTTCTTTGTAAATCGGAATAGACAGCGTGCCGGATTGTGACAGGCCCTCATCGCCAGTAGATTTGGTACCCCTTGAAGCGGCAAACTTTACTTCAGGCGACATAGCCAAAATAATGGAGTTGGGGAAAAGCACGTTGCCCTGGGACAGGTAGTCGATGATTCCTTTGACATGGCTTTTGATTTCAGGGCGCTGAAACCCTTTAAGCGCATCTGACTCATCTCTTCCCACGCGGGACACGTCCGCGATCTTCAATATGTCTGATCCCCTAATGAAAAAGGAATACACGTCAAGTCCATCACCTTGTATGGTGTGTAAAGCACGCAAGACAATTTCGTTCTTTGGCTTAGCCATTGAATTTTTCTATCGAGATTTGATCGCGAACCTGGCGCCACAGTGAACTAAACCTTGACTGCTCGCACGCAACTAAGTTGTTGTCACGCAAGATGCGTAGCATGCGACTGGCGCTACCACCGGTTAACCCCCAGTTTGCTGCGATAAGTTTTGAAATCGCACCGTTGCTCAGTTTTATCCTGCGAGGAACCTGTTTGCCACGACTCTCTGCCATGACCTGATTCACTGCAATAGAACCTTCCGAAGCGTTTAATGTATGCGCTTGAAGTTTTTCAACAAAATGGCGCATAGCACGCTGTGGAAAGTCTGACCTTGTCCCTGCATAGCCACTTACGCCTTCAAGGCGGTCGTCGTAAGGCATCGCGCTATGTGATAAGTGCTTGGGAAGCAACTTTAACCCTGCAGTGGATGTGAAAAAGCGCACCTGCCTTGCCTTCTTAGGTTGCAACTGTGCAAGGTCCTCGACGATCATTTCCATGTAAGTTGATGGCAGCGCGATCAAGAACAAGTCGTCGGGTTCAGATTCATTAATTCTCGAACTGATAGGCGAGATATTTCCGAGTGCCGAATTGAGTACATACCACCAATGCCTTGGCAGGTAGTTGTTGCGAATAAGCCAGGGTCTAATTGATCCGGCTCCATTCACAACGGTCAACTGGTAATTGGGCACCAAGCATTGGCCGCGAATAAAACCTAAGCCAGCTGAGACAAACATCAACTCTCCACTGCATATGTTCGCCACAATCTTGGCTTCAAACACGGATCTGCCAACATAGAGGTCGTCGGCGTTAACAAGAGACTTTTCACGTGCCAATTGCTCGACCCAGGACTTAGAGAAGGCTGTGATGGACTGACCAATCTGGAGGTCGGGTACCACTACCGGAGTCATATTTCTCTTGCGGCTGGTACAGTTAGTGACTACAAGCAAAGACAATGTGAGCAGTAATTTAAGATTAAAAAAATTTCTAACTGTCAGTTATTTTACCACTGAATTATCTCGCTTACCACTTTCCATAAACTCAAATTTACAGACTTCGTAGCGTTCATCTTTTATTTGAGGACAGGATCACATCATCCGTATCGCCTACGACCGCATCCCATCACCCCCCCACGATCTCATTCACATTCGCCGCCCATTTCTGCCCAAGCGCCTGCA
>Ga0172367_10008438_pt1 | contig 11513 bp, 14 predicted proteins | sample Lak10m_FD_114542 | JGI IMG/M metagenome (GOLD analysis project Ga0172367, IMG submission 114542) | Freshwater microbial communities from Kabuno Bay, South-Kivu, Congo - kab_022012_10m | ecosystem: Environmental > Aquatic > Freshwater > Lake | place: Democratic Republic of the Congo: South-Kivu...
CTAGTAAATAAAACCTGATCATTTTTACTATCTTGTACGGTGAAGAAGCCGCGTCCTCTGATCATCAACTTGGTCCACTCGCCGATGCGCGGTTCTTGACCACCTTGACGAGTGCTGTAGCCAGCTGATTGTATCTGACCGCCGTACATATAATCCGAGAAGTTCCAGCGTTGTGCTCTATGACCGGGTTTGCCGTAGCCCACTATATTGCCAGATATAGTGTCGATTAGTTCTACTGCGTTGAGTGATGCGTTGTACGACTGATGATAAAGCCTGCTCATATTTCCCCCTTAAGCTACTTTCCTTTTGTTTAATCTGCGTGCGTCGAAAGTCTGGAAGTCTGCTAGTTGAATATTTTTACTAGCAAGTTTACCTTTTAGTTCTGCTTCACGGCTCTGCAATGCTTGCATAACTTTGCCGTCGCCTACTGCTTGTACTAGCACTTGGTTCTTTTGCATGCGCACTATAAGTGTCTCGATGTCATTGAGTCCCGGGATATCTATGCGCACAGCACGATTCTTAGTATCTTCAGTGATACGCGGCGCTAAATCTTCCCAATTAGCAAGTTGTTTTTTGCGATCGTTAGAATCGTATTGTTGTGCTTCGCGCTCAGCGACGTTACCTTCACGTACAGCATCATGCACTTCGGGTTGGTGTGCTTGCACATTAGTCGCTCTTACGGTTTCAGAGTCTGATAGGGTTTGCGCTAGTTCGCTAGTGCTATATTTCTCGGTCTCGCTAGCTGCTCTTAGATCTTGTTCGCGTTTGAATTCTTCGCGCTTAAGAGCTTTAAGTATAGTCTCGGTGCTTTGATCTGCTAGGTTTAGCTCATCACTTGAGAAGAAATTACTTGCAATTTTAGTTTGAGCTTTGGTTTCTTTGGGTTCAATGAATTGAGCAAGCTCTGGCATTATCTCTGCTTCTCTATTGCTGCTAGCTTCTTGCTTAAGCTGAGCGAATTGATTAGCAAAACTCATTTGCTGATTGGCTGCTAGCCTAGTCTGGCCCGGCGCGGTATTAAGCATGGGGTTAGCTTGGAATCTAGCTCCTGCTTTAATAAGATTCTGATTATGTTCTACGAAACTTGGCACATAGATTAAATATCAAGCCTAGGTTAAGCCTAGGTTAAGACTCGCTCTCGTTATTAGCTTGTTTTTGCACTTCAGATGCGTATTTAAGTGTGACTTTCTCGTTGGTTTGAATTTGCTCTAGGCGATTTTGCTCATAGTTGTATTCTTCAGTCTGTTTTTCTTTGAGTTTTTCTAAGGCTTCGACTTTTTGCTGTGCTTCGATAGCGTTCTGCCGGCACTGACGCAGATAGGCTTCGGCTTGTTCTAGCTCGAGCTCACGCTTCTCGACTTTTTTGTCGCGCTCTTTAATTAGCCGTAGATATTCCTGCGGCATTTTGTAGTTGTCTTTGAGCATTTCTTCTTTGGCTTCTCTGAGGGCGTTTTGGGCTGCTACGAGGGCTTTCTTGGCTTTTTCCAGTTCGATCATCGCTTCAGCAAGCAGTTGTCGAGCGGATTCTAGCTCATCGCGCCTGAGTTTAAGTATTCTCTCTAGCCTAAATTTGAATACCACTTAGTACATTATGCCCGGCTCTAGGCAGCGAGGGTTTGAGCTGTTTTAATTTTGTTATAATAATATTAGACTCTGGATAATATACAATTGGTTCTATGCTTAGACTCACACTTGATGCACATCGTTCTCGGGAAGTACTTGCCAGAGCTGGATTATTGGCAGCTGCTTCTGTTGGGGTGCAGCCACGTTTACATGATGCTGCTAGTTCAGTTAAGACAGGAGGCTTTTTAGCTCATATACCTAGGGAAGGTAGAAGTACTTTATTTTTGCCAAATGGCGCGGCAGTAACAACTGATACCAGAAGCCTTATGAGTCAGATTGCATTAGCTGGCATGCCTGCTAGAAGAAGATACAGAGTCGAATTGCCAAATCTCTTGAATCAAAACTTCAAGCTGGAACTCACTAAGGATAGGGTTTTGAGGCTTTATGTTCCAAGAGTAGGGCTAGAGGTCTTTAGTTCATTTGACCTTGAAAATAGAGAGCTGCTCTCTAAGATAGCTATTGCCATACTAAAAAAACCAAAAGCTGTTGCACAAGAATATCTAAGAATGCTTAATGATATGGGGATTAGTAATTTTCAAATAGGTTCTGCTATTGCCGCTACTGCTAAGTAAGTTCGAGAAAAGCTTAAATTATTCCTAGGCTATTGCAATATATTCTCAATAAGGGTATATTAGGGATTGAGAATAATTCTCATTAAGAGGCTTCTCGATGGTTGAACGTGGTATCGGTTCTAGCTGGCTAATCTCAAGAATGGGCTTGGGGCTTGAGCTGAGGGCGACGTTGAATTATTTGGGGAAGTTAGCAAAAGGCAAATAATTTATAAATATGTCAGGACTTCTTTTGGCGCGTCACCTTGGATCAGATTTAACCAGAGCAGTTTTAACTGGAGAATCTTGGCATCCTGATAGTAGACACGTTAGAGTTCAAACCCCAGAAGAACTTAGATTTGATGACTCACCAAGGCGAAGACCAACAAGAGAAGAGCAACGAGGTGAATGTATGAGGCTTTGCGCAAAATGCCCTTTGGTTGGAACCCCTGCCTGCAGCCGCCATCGCCCAGCATAAACAATTCCCTAACAATTCCATCCACTGTAGATTGCTAAAATCAAGCCAGTCTGGAGCTGTTCAAGCCCCCAGCCTTGTTTTGCCGTAGCGCATCACAAGGGCCAAGGCGGGCAGACTGAGCCTGAATTAAGCGCAGATACGAGGAAACAATAATGACAACAGAAACAGCAGATAAAGCAACAGAGAAAGCAGCGCAGCAAGAAAAACAAGCTGAAGCTAGAGCCGAGAAAGCCAAAGAACTACTTAAGGACTTATTCGCGGCAGGCGTGCATTTAGGGCACGAAACTAAAAACTGGAACCCGAAGATGGCTCCGTTTATTCACTCTAAGAGCGGCAAAATTTACGTTATCAATCTACTAAAGACAGTGAACAATCTTATGGATGCTGGCGATTATATTCGCCGTGCAGCTAAGCTTGGTCGTAACATACTTTTCGTTGGTACTTCTAAGCAAGCTTCTGAGATTATTCGTCAAGAATCTGATCGCGTTGGTGTTTACTACATTAACCAGAGATGGCTTGGTGGTCTTCTGACTAACTTTGATACTATTCGTTCGCGTTTGAACAAGCTTCGTGAGCTTGAGCATCAGCGTGATACTGGTGGTTTCAAGGGTTTCGGCAAAAAAGAAATCGCGTCGATGACTCGTCAAATCACTAAACTGAATAAATCACTTGGTGGTCTTAAGAAGATGCGCGGTAAGCCAGAAGTGGTGTTCGTGGCAGATCAAATCAAAGACAAGATCGCTGTAGAAGAAGCTCGCAAAGCGGGTTGTACCATCATCGCTCTTGCTGATACTGATTGTGATCCAACCAATCTTAACTACGTGATCCCTGCGAACGATAACTCGATGCGTTCAATTAAGATCATTACTAAGTATTTGGCTGATTCGATCGCTGATGGTCAAGCTAGCAAAAGACGTTAAACAATAAACAAGGAGAAAATAAAATGAGTTTTACAGCTAAGGATGTAGCCACCCTGAGAGAAATGACAGGCGCTGGCATGATGGATTGCAAAAAAGCTTTGCAAGAAGTGAACGGTAATATTGACGAAGCGGTATCATACCTGCGCAAGAAAGGCATAGCGAGTGCTGCTAAGAAGGCAGGTAACGTAGCTGCTGAAGGTGCGCTAGTAGCTAAAGTTGCTGATGACAAGAAAATAGCAGTGATAGTGGAAGTCAATTCACAGACAGATTTCGTTGCTAAGAACGATAACTTCAAAGCGTTTATCGCTGAAGTTGCGGCGGTTGCCCTAGCCAATAGAACCAAAGACATAGCAAGCCTGCAAGCTGCTAATCTTGGTGGCAAATCTGTTGCTGATGCTGCTATCGAGCAGACAGCTAAGACTGGCGAGAAGATAGATGTACGTAGAGTGGCTCTTCTTGAGAGCGCGGGTTTTGTGGGTTGTTACGTACACCCAGTTGGCTCTAAAGTAGGTGCGCTAGTAGCCGTAACTGGTGCTGACGCTAGCCTTGAGAAAGCGAACGATATCGCGATGCATATAGCTGCTGCTAACCCAGCTCCAGAGTTTGCGAGCATGGCAGATATTCCTGCTGATGTAGTAGCCAAGGAGAAGGAGATCGAAGCATCTAAAGACGATCTTAAAGGTAAACCAGCTGAGATTATCGAGAAGATAGTTGGCGGTAGAGTCGCTAAGTTGCTTGCAGCAAGAGTGCTTACTGAGCAGCCTTTCGTTAAAGACCCGGGTCAAACTATAGCTCAATATTTGGGTTCGGCGAAGCTTGAGAGTTTTGTCCGTCTCAATCTAGGTGAAGGTATAGAGCGCAAAGAATCTAACTTCGCTGAAGAAGTAGCAGCTATGGCTGCTGGTAAAGTCTAAGCTCAGGGCTTGGAGTGCGTTACGTGGGGACTATACTGCCGCAGTGGTGAAATTGGTAGACGCGCTAGACTCAAAATCTTGTTCTCGTTAAGAGAGTGTCGGTTCGAGTCCGACCTGCGGCACCACTTTATAGACAGCGCGACCATGACTCGAACCAGTTTCCCGTCATTGCGAGGCACGAGGTGCCGAAGCAATCCCCATGCTGGTTCCAACCATCGATGCTTGGATTATAAACAACTCTCTACTTGCTCTAGAACAGCCTCAAGTTCTTTTAGATCATGCGCGCAGACTGTAACATGCCCTAGTTTGCGTTTAGGTCGCTCTGATTTGCCGTAGCTGTGAATATGCGTCCCTGCTATGTTTGCGATCGATTTGATCGGAGCATGAGTGCCGATGATATTGATCATTCCAGAGAATCCATTAGAGTCTGTAGCTCCTAGTGGCATACCTGTGATTGCCCGAACGTGATTTTCGAACTGACTGGTGACGGCTCCTTCAATTGTCCAATGACCAGAGTTGTGAACACGAGGGGCGATTTCATTAAGCAAGAGTTGCCCGTCAGCAGTCTCAAAAAATTCAATTGTCATGGTTCCAACATAGTTAAAGTAACTAAGAATTTTCTCTGCTATTGAACGAGCCGTAAGTTGGGTATTGTTGCTTACCACTGCTGGGGCTATGGATTTATGTAAAATATTTTCGCGATGCACATTTTCGATCAGAGGATAATAGACCACTTCGCCGCTTGTGGAGCGTGACACGATGATCGATAATTCTCTTTTAAACTTAATCATCTGCTCAAGTATGCATGGCACTTGGCACAGGGAGCTTGCCTTGGCTAGATCTTCATCGCTGCGTAGCACGCATTGTCCTTTGCCGTCGTAGCCTAGGCGTGTAGTTTTGAGTATCGCTGGTAGACCTATTGTTTTGATCGCTGCCTCAAGTGCCGGCAAATCTGCTACTGGCAGATAGTTAGCCACAGGAATACCTAAATCTCTGCACATGTTTTTTTCTAGGATTCTATCTTGTGTTAATTCTAGAGCTATTATCGGGGGATAGACAGGTAGTTTCTCTGCCAAACAACTAACGATATCTTTGGCGATATTCTCTGATTCGTATGTTACCAGATCCACTTCTTCTGCTAAAGATGCTAGGGCTTCTTTATTGTCGATCTCTGCAACTATATGTTTGCCATTACTAGCTGCAGGAGCTTGAGGATTAGGGTCTATAAAAACAAAACTGTGCCCAAGTTTGACACCTGACAAAGCCAGCATTTGACCTAATTGCCCGCCACCTAATACACCAATTCTCATGCAGCAATACTTGGGTCTATATGGCGCAGAACATCTTCTGTTTGGCGGCTGCGATACGCAACTAATGAGCTGCGTATAGTCTTGTCGCTCAGGCTTAGTATGCTAGCTGCTAGTAACGCTGCATTCTTAGCACCGCTTGGTCCTATGGCAAGAGTGCCGACCGGAACGCCTCCGGGCATTTGTACTATCGAAAGTAAAGAATCTATTCCTTGGAGCATGCTCGATTTTACTGGTACTCCTAGCACTGGAAGATGTGTTTTGGCTGCTGCCATGCCAGGTAGATGGGCGGCGCCACCAGCGCCAGCGATAATGACCTTGAGACCTCTTGTCTCTGCTGATTCAACATATTCGAAAAGAAAATCTGGTGTCCTGTGAGCTGATACTACTCTGGTTTCGTATGGGATGCCAAGCTGCTCTAGCACTACAGTAGCTTCTTTCATAGTCTCCCAGTCTGATTTTGACCCCATAATAATCGCCACCAAAGGCTCTTTGTTATTCGTCATGCAAACAACTATATCATAACCTTAGCTTAACCTTGCCCGCATAAACTATAGTGTGCTTGACTTTGAGTCACTTTTATCTCGGCGTAGAGCTAGTGTTGCTGCTGCTATGAATGGTGGCCAGCAACTAAAGTTTAGTCATTTTAAGCAGGAAAATTCAGCAGAGACTAAAGCCTTAGCTGAGCAAGTTAAACAAACCAAAACTAATTTACTTAATGATAAAGTTCAATTTTTACAGACCGAAGTTTCTGAGCTTAATACTGATTTGCAAGTGGCGCAAACAACTGGGCAGCAATGTAGAACAGCTGAGCAGAACCAAAAAATAGCTGAATGGCAGACGCAGCGAGCAGCTATGCAAGCTGATCTGGATGCTGCGCGTAAAGAGTTAGAGCAGATGAGCAAGCAAGACCCTGCTGCTGATAAACGTACGGCAGCGACTCTGCGCATAGAACAGAAGCATATTGCTATTGCTGAAGCGGAGCTTAATAAGCAAAAAGACGTTGATGCTCTTAAAAATCTTCAGCGAGATATAGATATAGAGAGCGCAAGGCCCCAGTATGCTACACGTCAAAGTCCAGCTCGTAATCAGGCGAGGATTAGTAGTCTTACTGGGGCCAAAGCAAGTCGTGAACAAGCTTTGATTGGTACTATTGATGAGTTGCGCTTACATCAGCTTGATATGGCTAAGAATTCTACTATGCTAGGTAGTACTCAGGTTTCGCGTGATGCTGTAGAGAAGCTTAAAGCGAGTTTCAAATCATTAAGTGGTAATTTGAGTATCGAGAAATTATCAGAACTGCAAGATGTTATGACTGATGCTATGCCTAGCCTTAATAGTAGAGCCGGGATTAAGACTGTTAATGAGCTTAAATCTGCTTTTGATGGCTTGAGTCCTGAGCTTAAAGCTCAGCTTAATGACAAATTATCTTTTGGTGAAATTCTCAGCAGGGCTGCAGCTACTAAGAAAGTAGGTGGCAGATGAGTCTAATTAAGCATTATGCTAATAATACTAAAATCATGAAGGCTCTTGAGCTAGCTTGCGGGCAGGAGCAAGAACTCGCCGATGGCTTGCAAGTAGCTGATGATATTATTCTGCGTGGCATTCTCGATGATGAGCAGGGGCTGTGGCAAGTTTCTTTTAAGGTGCCGCATGGCGAGGTTGCGTTCTATGCTCTAGATTATGAGTTCACTAAGATACGTATAGTCTCTATGCCAAGTGCTGAGATGGTTAGAGAGGCTAGCTCTGAAGAAGAGCTTTTGGCGAAGCGCTGCAAGCACGCGCGCTCCATGGATATAGATATGCGTGATGTCGCTAGCCTAAAAGCCGCCAAAGAATATTTCGCTGATGACTATGTCATGAGTAATATTCCACTTGTTGATACTAAAGCAGGTAATGTCGCTCGCATGCTGATATGGTATTTGCGCAGTTATCGCAAGGTTTATACAGACTACTATAAGACTTTTGCTTTTCTATGGCAGGGTACTGGTTATACTAGTGCGCTTAGCTTGCGTAGGGCGATTGGTTGATGTCATTGCGAGGAATGCCGCAGGCATGACGAAGCAATCCACAGTGCAATGTTGTAAATTGTGCACTCGTGGTTTGCAGCGCAAAAACAAGCCGTTGGGCTTGTTTTTGCTAAGTAAAATACTCAGCATTGATGCGTACATAATCATAGCTAAGATCACAGCCCCAAGCCTTGATGCAAGATTCTGCAGCGCCTAAATCCAAATCTATAGTTATAGTCCTATTGCGTTTCATGCAGCTAACTAGCTCATCGCGATTAGTTGTTACCCACTCAGATGGCATGCCATTTTCGTAAACCACTGAGCCTAATATGCTTAAACGCGCTTTAGCGAAAACCTTATCGCTAAGACCCAATTCGGCAGCAGCTCTACCGGCAGCCGCCATAATACGACCCCAATTAGGGTCGCAGCCAAACACTGCTGATTTAACTAATGGCGAGTTGATTATGGTTTTGGCTATAGCCATCGCCTGCTCTTTAGTCATTAATCTCTCGTAGTTAATTATACACTGTTCAATTAATTTAGTAGCTCCCTCGCCGTCAATGGCGATTTTTTTAGCTAGCTCCTCGCAAACTGCACGCAACTCAGATTTCAATTCATTTTCGGTAATTTCTGCACCTTGCTCATTAGTTAGGAATAAGAGCATATCATTGGTACTAGTATCGTTATCAACACTAATAGCGTTAAAAGTCTCTGCTGTAATTTCGCGTAGAATTTCTTGCAGCCGTTCTTGGCTAATATTAATGCGAGCGTCAGAAATAATAAAACCTAACATTGTTGCCATGTTGGGCGCGATCATACCTGAACCCTTGGCGAAACCGATCACGTGCACGTCATTGCGAGGAGTCGTAGACGACGAAGCAATCCCCCTGCTACCACCTAAGAGATCGCCACGCCCGCTTCGCGGGCTCGCGATGACGGTACCAAGTTGCACAATCTTCATGCAAAGATCCGTAGTCAATATCGCCTCAGCAAAATCCACAATATTATCCACTTTATTATCCGGACATATATTATCCACTGAGATCTTCGGTAGCTGCACGCCGATTTTACCAGTACTAGCGCTAAGAACATCATCAGGACTCAGTCCTAGCTTGGTGGCAACCGAGGCGCGCAATTCTAAATCTTTGCGAGCGCCCTCTTCGCCAGTGCAAGCATTAGCGTTACCCGAGTTGCAGACTATCGCGCGCACAGTCCCGTCATTCGCCGCGCTCCCGTCATTGCGAGGCGAAGCATCTACGTCATTGCGAGGAGCCGCAGGCGACGAAGCAATCCCCATGCGCTCTATATTATGATCAACACAAGCCGCGCGCACGAGATTGCGCGTGAAAACACCAGCCCACTTGCAAGGACTATCAGAAACTAAGACCCCAAGATCCTTGCGCCCACTAGCTTTGATGCCTGCTGCCACCCCGGCAGCGCGAAAACCACGCGGCAGGCTAGGCACAAAACCAATAGCACGCAGTTGCTTACCATTAGCAGCGGCATATAATGCTGGTTCTAACAATCCATAACAGTATGCTTGCACGCCTTGTTGACGTAAAACCTCAGCTTCAGCTTGCGTGGGATGCACGCCTGTTTTAAGACAAGCAACTTTGATACCATCTTCACTAGCGTATAATTCGGTCAGTGGCACGAATCCAATATCACGCGGACTTGAGCCACTAAGATTAATATGATCAGTGATTAAATATTCGCCGGCGAGTTTTTCGCCAGCCAGAGGATATATATCTATGCGAATCTCCACCACCACTAGCGATAATCTAGCATGGGACTTATTCGATTGTCTTATCTCGGCGTTCTAATTGGCGTAGCCAATTACCTGATTTGTTCGCTCGGCATGCTCATTTACGCTTTAGTAAACTCCGCTGCCTCGCTCACAAATGCCTTGACCTAAGCCAATCGTCGTCGTCCCATTATTACAATATTGTCCATACAAGCCCGTTGTGTTACGATTGCTCCCACTAAGAAATTAGGGGGCACAATGGAAATTGATTACAAAATTAAGTTTGAGGCTGAAACTTGTAGGACTTTGGCCTTGGTATCGGGTACTCCAGCTGGGACATTGATCTTGCAAACGCTTTTATTGGGTTTGAAGCTTAGTAGGTGGTATGTAGATTTACCGGTGATGGTTTTAAGTACAGTTCTATTTTTTCATTTTTTGAACTTAGCGTACTTCAAACTTGGTATAGTAGGTAAAGGGAGATAACAATGGATTGGGAAGCAATTTTAACGAGCCTGTTTTGTGTGTCGGTTCTTTTCTATTGGGCATATAGGACATCACTTATTGTTGATGCTAATAGTGAGACATCTGCCAAGAGTTACTATGATTTCATCCTACAAGTAACAGGTCTTAGAAGGCTAATTGGTACTAAGCCGCCACAGCAAGTCTCTCACGAACCAGACCTATAATCTCACTTGGAGTCATAGCTACTTTAACGCCAGCATCTTCGAACGCTTTAGTTTTAGATTCTGCAGTACCTTTATTACCAGAGATGATAGCACCAGCATGACCCATGCGTTTGCCCGGAGGAGCAGTGCGTCCAGCTATGTAACCGACCACTGGTTTTTTGACATTATGTTTAATGTATTCAGCAGCAGCTTCTTCAGCAGTACCGCCGATCTCACCGACTAGCACGATTAGATCTGTGTCTTTATCTCCTTCGAATAATTCTAGTGATTTGATTTGGTCTATGCCGATAATCGGATCGCCGCCTATGCCTACAGCAGTGGAGATGCCGATGCCTGCTTGCTTGAGTCCTAGACCTATCTCATAAGTTAGAGTTCCAGATCTAGAGATCAGACCTACTCTACCTGAAGAATAAATAGACCCTGGGTGTATGCCTATTAGACATTCGCCCGGTGTGATTATGCCGGGGCAGTTAGGACCATTAACTAGTGTACCTTTAGCTTCAGCAGCTGCGTGTAGCTTAACCGCGTCTTGTGGCGGCAGACCTTCAGTGATAACTGATATTAGTGGTATGCCAGCATCTATAGCTTCTAGTGCAGCATCTAGCGCGAGGAACGGCGGCACAAAAATCACCGAACAGTTAGCACCAGTCTTCTGCACGGCTTCTAGAACTGAGTCATAGACTGGAACACCGCAGACTTCTTGTCCGCCCTTGCCCGGAGTTACGCCGGCTACTATATTAGTGCCGTATTTTTTCATTAGCTCAGTGTGGGTTTTGCCCATACCGCCTGTTATGCCTTGAACTATTACTTTTGTGTTTTTGTTGATTAATATTGCCATGATATTTTTGTACCTTTTTATGCTGCTATAGCTATCGCTTGCTCCACTGCTTCATCTAAGACATTAGTCATTGGGATCTTAGCTTTCTTCATGATCTCAGCAGCTTTATCTTCGTTGTTACCTACTAGTCGTACTACCATCTGCGCTTCTGGTCGCTGCTCTTTGTAGTAAGCCAGAGCTGCAGCTACTTCATCACAAGCAGTGATGCCGCCAAGTATATTTACTAGCAAGACTTTGACATCTTTACTGGATGCTACTAGGTCTAGAGCCCGCTTGACATGCGACTTAGAGGCGCCGCCGCCAACATCGAGGAAATTCGATGGTTTGCCGCCTTTATAAAGCACCAAATCCATAGTCGCCATAGTTAGTCCAGCACCATTACAGAGTATGCCGATATTACCATCAAGCTCTACTATATTAAGTCCGCACATTTTGCCTTTGAACTC
>Ga0172367_10008441_pt1 | contig 11507 bp, 11 predicted proteins | sample Lak10m_FD_114542 | JGI IMG/M metagenome (GOLD analysis project Ga0172367, IMG submission 114542) | Freshwater microbial communities from Kabuno Bay, South-Kivu, Congo - kab_022012_10m | ecosystem: Environmental > Aquatic > Freshwater > Lake | place: Democratic Republic of the Congo: South-Kivu...
GTTTTCGGGGATATCGGGACGAGCCCGATCTATACGGTCGGTGCAATTCTCCTCTTCATGCTGCCCACGGTCCAGAACATTTTTGGTCTCCTCTCCCTGATCACCTGGACGCTTTTCATTATCATCACCTTCCAGTACATCTGGCTTGCGATGTCCCTCTCAGACAAGGGCGAGGGAGGAACGATCGTGCTCAGGACCATTCTTGATACCCTGTTAAAGCCCGGAATAGGCGCCTCGGCCGTGTCAGTCCTGACACTCATCGGCATTGCCCTCTTCATCGGGGACGGAGTTATTACCCCGGCGATCAGTATCCTTTCTGCAGTTGAAGGCGTCCTGCTGATCCCGGGTTTTGAGAATATCGGCGGAACCGCCATCCTTCTCATCGCTGCGGTCATTGCCATCGGGCTCTTTCTCATCCAGAAGAAGGGAAGCGACCGCGTTGCCTGGCTTTTTGGGCCGGTCATGGCACTCTGGTTTGTCACCCTTGCCATCACCGGCATCATCTCCATTATCAGCGCCCCGCAGGTGCTCTTTGCCTTAAGCCCGACCTTTGCCATCCACTTTATCCTTGAGAACGGGTGGGCCTCACTCGTGGTCATGTCTGCCGTGATCCTCTGCGTTACCGGGGGGGAAGCGCTCTATGCCGACATGGGCCACCTGGGGCGGGAACCCATTGTCAAAGGCTGGATGATCGTCTTTCCGGCACTCATTCTCAGTTACTTCGGGCAGGGGGCATATGTCCTGATGACGGACGAGACCCACAATGTCCTCTTCTCGATGATTAACCACATCAGCCCTGTCATCTACATCCCGTTCCTCATTCTCTCCGTCTGTGCAACCATCATCGCGTCCCAGGCTATGATCTCCGGCATGTTCTCGATCGTGTACCAGGGCATGGTCACCCGGATTTTCCCCAAGATGAAGATCGAGTACACCTCCCCCGAGCTCCGGTCCCAGATCTATATCGATGCGGTCAACTGGATGCTCCTCATAGCAGTGCTCGTGGTGATGTTCGAGTTCAAGTCCTCCGAGAACCTTGCTTCGGCGTATGGTCTTGCCGTATCGGGATCGATGATGATCTCTGCCATCATGATGACCATCATCTTCTTTATCAGGCGGGAGCCGGTCAAGATGCTGTGTGCCGGCGGCCTGATCGTGATCGACTTTTTCTTCTTTATCGCAACACTGTTAAAGATCCCGCACGGGGCATATTTCTCGTTCATCCTTGCCGCGATCCCCCTGGTCCTCACCATCACCTTCATCCGCGGGCAGGACCGGCTCCACGAGCTCCTCCAGCCCATCCGGTTCGAGGAGTTCCTCCCGCGTTACACAGAGAGTTATGCCTCCCTGAACAAGGTCCGGGGAACTGCGCTTTACTTCATCAGCGATATTAAGGAACTCTCTCCGTATATCGGGCAGATCTTCTTCCAGAACGAGATCATGTACGAGAAGAACGTGCTCGTCTGCATCAAAAACATGGAGAAACCATTCGGGGTGAAAACCCATCTCGATGTTGATCTCGCCCCGGGCCTGCAGCTCTTCACCATCACCGCCGGCTACATGGAAGTCATCGATATCGTCTTCCTCTTAGAGAACCATGGGATCGAGGAGAAGACCATCTTCTATGGCATCGAGACCATCGTGAGCGACAAGTTCTTCTGGAAACTCTACGGGATAATCAAGAAGATCTCCCCCCCGTTCGTCCAGTTCTACACCCTCCCGCCTGAGAAGATGCACGGCGTGGTGACACGGGTCGTGATGTAAGGCCAGGGTCCACCCCCACAGGTCCCGGCTCCGAAAACCAAAAAAACAGGGCAGGCTTCAGTCAAGCCTGAACTTCCGGACAATCTTTTCCCGGATCGCTTCCTTGGGGTATGCCCCGATGATCCGGTCCACGAGCTGGCCGTTTGCAAAGAGCATCATGGCAGGTATCGCATCGATGTTGAACTGCATCGCGAGGGTCCGGTTATCATCGGTGTTGCACTTCCCGAACGTGACTTTCCCGGAAAATTCCATGGAGAGCTCGTCCATAATCGGTGCAATGCGACGGCAGGGCCCGCACCATTCCGCCCAGAAGTCAACGACAACGAACGGGTTGGTTTTGATGAACTGCTGGAAATGGGTCTCATCAATATTCTGTACGCTGGCAACTGGCTTCTCGTGTTTCATCTTTTCCTCTAGCTCCTTCCTGCGCTTCTCCCGGAGAAGGGCAAGCTCGTCATCCATAGTTCTCATTATACCGCCCCTGATAATTTAATCTAACGACACTGACTGGCGCGTTGTGCGGGGCTGGAAGGGAGTAAAGTATATCAGCGGATACCGACTATATTATAACCCTGATTATAGCAGCGAGGTAGGGTAGTCAGGATATCCCGACGGGCTCATAACCCGTAGATCGATGGTTCAAATCCATCCCTCGCTACTGATTCTGCTTTTCAGACTTTCTTTAAAGGGTTACTCCCCCATTCCGACGAGAGGGAATGCTCCAATGATACCGATCACGGCGATCCCCCCACAGTGGAGTTGCAGCAAAAACCGGACCCGTTAATTTCCGGAAAGGAGAGGATGCAGGAGGGGGACCCTTATCCATCTGTCCGGATCCCGCTTTTTGCAAGGATCCCTGCATTATAGAGCGTCTCCTTTGCCGTGATCATGATCGTGCAGGTCCCCTCGCTTCCGGGGAAATCACGGGTTATGGAAGTTGTGGTGTTTGTCCAGGTTTCCCCCGCGGGAAGGGTCAGTGTCTCGCCCCCGTTTGTCAGGATCACAACCCCTTCAGTGCTGACACCGGTAATGCGGACCCTGCCTTTCTCAAAGGGAAGGGTATAGGCCGGTGTCAGGTATGTGCTCGCCCCGCCACCCAGTGCTCCGCCAAGGCTCACGCCATCGCCGTACACTATCTTTAACGAGTCATTGACCACGATCTCGCGGGCGCTCATGCCGCTCAGTTCCCTGGTCCCGCGGTTGAACGAGTACATCGGGAAACCGATCATCATCCCCCCGCCGCAGGTTCCGTTCAGGACCTCGCCGCTCCGCGGATTTCCCGATCGCTTCCTCACCGGTATCCACAACACCGACAACATTGTACCCCTTCTTCTGGAGCATCGCGGTGATAAGATGGGTAATGATAGGGTCATCGTCAACAATGAGGATACGGGGAGTTGGTGGCATACGGCTTCAGGGCGTTACCCGGGTGTGGTACCCGCTATCGGATATGCTTTGCGCTTCGGGGATGTTTTAAAAAACCGGAGGGATTGGGGGAGATAAAACCACCGGTATCACAGGTTCACGATGAAATACAGCAGCAGCAGGGGGATTGCGACAACACCCCAGATGAGCCGGTCCCAGGCATAGACGACCTTGCCATCGCACGGGGTGATTGGCAGCATGTCGAAGACCGCGGTAAGGAGGTTGATCGAGAAGCCGATCGTGCCGGCCGTCTTCCATATCCCGCCGAACGGGATCATGCAGAGGCAGGCAAACGCGATGATAAGGCTCAGCGCGGGGCCCGAGAGCATGATAAGACCGAGGCTCTTCTTGTCGAGGGGGTTCTCGGTGTACACGAGCGTCAGCGTCGGCTGGGCAAAGACGCTGCCAAAGAGCCATGCCGTCAGGGCCATGATGACCGTCCCGAGGCCCCAGAGCTGCACCTCGGTGGTGGCGTGGTATTTTTTATTCAGGTACCAGTGAGCTACCTCATGGGCGGTCAGTGCAACACCGCCCATGATAATATAGATAGCAACAAGCTCGACAGTAAAGGGGACCCGGGCCGCGAAGAAGAAGAGTACCCCGATGATGACAGCCCCGATTACTATCACACCAATCTCTTTCTTCGATATCCCGAGAATGGTACCGGACTGTTCGCTGTACGTGATGGTCCGGGCCTCCTTCTCCTTGTCCGAGAGCCTTCCCTGCAGGACCTGCGCGAAGGCGTTCTGGAAGAAGGAGGCGAGTTTGGCAAACCAGATCGAGAGGGAACTTCCAAAGAGGCTCACGCCGGCTGCGGTCGCAGCCACACCGACCCCGACAGCGGCGACCGGTGCCACTTCATCAGGGATGATCCCGGAGAGCGGGAGATCCTTTTTGCTTTTGCAGCCAGACGGCACATCAGGGGCAGGATAGGTTTTTCCCCGGGTAACATCGTGGGTGGCAGCGCCGATCACTCTGGTATCCTGCTGCTCGACAGCAAACCCGTCCGGGAAGACGATGGTGACATCGGAGCTGAGATCGAGCGGGTACATATTCTGGGACTGCAGGGCCGACAGCGCATCGCCACCAAGGGTTATCTCCGGCGTCCAATAGGTATCGCCCTGCCGGTCTGCAAACCCGGTAACCGTTACCTGGGCAACCCCGGAACCCACGCAGTCAATATCCACCTTCAGGGGCTGGCCGTTCTTGGACATCACCGGGCCGACAATCTTCTCTATGGCCCCTGACGGTGACGCGGCAAAGGCCTTGATCCCGATGTACTCGGCCGGGTTGTCGCTGTACAGCAGGGTAATCTCCGCATCCCCGTTTTTGAGGATACGGATATCCGTCTTCTGGAGGTCAATTGCCTGAACGGCTGAGATCAGCAGAAGAGCGAGTAAAATTGCACTTAAAAACCTCGGAGACGGTACTTCCATGGCTACAGGTTACAGTAAAAACCGAGATAAAAATGCCGATCCGGTTGTGCAAAAATGAGGGATGAAAAACCATACTTTTCAGGTTTCAAACGACCCGAGTTTGGCCTGGATCGTGCTGTCGCTAAAGTCGATCCGACACGGTCGTGCCTGCTCGCCCTCGATAGGGAGCGGGTAGCAGCTGGTAAGGCAGCCGGTACAGAGGTCGTCCCGGTCAAAACCGATCGCCTCGATTAAGGCTTCAAGCGATATATGGTGGAGCGTGTCGGCCGTGATGCTCTTCCTGACCTCCTCCTCGTTCCGGTTGTGGGCGATGAGCTCCTCGCGGGTGGGGAAGTCCACGCCAAGGTAACAGGGAGACTTGATTGCCGGTGAGCCGACCCGCAGGTGGACCTCCCGGGCACCTGCCTCCCGCACAATACCGATGATCCGTTTCGAGGTCGTACCCCGGACAATGCTGTCATCGACCAGCACAACGGACTTGTCCTTCAGGTGGGTGGGAATCGGGTTGAGCTTGATCCGGACCGCCTTCTCCCGCTCCTTCTGGGAGGGCATGATGAACGTACGTCCCATGTACCGGTTCTTCATCAGGGATTCTACAAGCGGGATCTTCGACTGCTCCGCGTACCCGATGGCATAAGCGGTCCCTGAATCCGGCAGGGGGCTGATGGAATCGGCATCAACGGGGGCCTCCTCATGGAGTTTCCGGCCGATCCGGCGCCGGACATCATACACGAGCGCCCCGTCCATGATAGCATCTGCCCGGGCAAAGTAGATGTACTCGAAGATGCAGTGAGCTCTCCTGGCGGCAACCGCAACCTGGGTACAGCGGATACTGTCGGGATCGATCCGGATCAGCTCACCGGGTTTTACATCCCGGACCAGCTTTGCGCCAAGGGCATCCACTGCAACGCTCTCGGATGCAACCATGTACCCGTTCTCGGTCTTCCCGATGCAGAACGGCTTGATGCCCAGCGGGTCACGGAAGGCAAAGAGAACGCCATCAATCATCATGACCACCGAGTAGGAGCCCTGCAGCTGGCGCATGCAGACCTGGACTGCATCCTCGACAATACCCGACTTGCTGATCTCGTCCATCAGGATCTTGGCGATGATCTCGGTATCGGTCGTGGTGGTGAAGATCTGGCCCGCCTTCTCATACGCCCCCCGGATTTCGCAGGTATTGACCAGGTTCCCGTTATGGGCAATCGAGATGAAATGGTCCTTGAACTGGAAGTTCAGGGGCTGGATATTCTCAGGAAGGTTTGCCCCGGTTGTGGGGTAGCGTACATGGCCGATGCCGGCCGTGCCTTTCAGGTCGGATAAAACAGAAGGAGAGAAAACATCGGCAACCAGACCGCTCCCCTTGAATTTGTGGAGATGGGTGCCGTCAAAAGTAGATATTCCGGCGCTCTCCTGCCCACGGTGCTGGAGAGCGTACAGGGCATAATAGAGCTGGATTGATACACCGCCAGCATCGACGATGCCAACGATTCCGCACATGATGAAACTCTACTTAATGCGTCGGGACTTTTGGTCTCTTGGTGTTCCACTTGTGGCTGTCAGTCAACTTGGTGCTCCTGCCAAAACCACAGGCAGAGCAGACTTTCTTCTGGGCGTGGTACGAGATCTTCCCACAGCGCCGGCAGGCGATGTGCGTGAACTTGTTCCGCTTACCCATTGATGGAGTGCCTTTAGACATGTTACTTCACCTTATTGTTCGAGTGATGGAGAGATATAGATTACATTATCCCCGCGGACGATGAGCGTGCCGACTTTCTGGACCTGTCCGTTCTCCGTCTCCTCCGCCTTGTCGAGGACGAGGTTCATGTGTACATCATACCCTTGAAGAACGCCCCGTATTTCTCTCCCGCCTTTGAGAGATACAATAACGGGCTGACGGTTCAACACCTGATCCAAAATATCCAACGGCCGTTTGGTCATAATAATACCCTGTTACCATCGCTCTGGAGTAATATATGTGTGTGAGCGGATCACTTAAACATACCGTAGATCCGTATCACCAAATACCTTTGCATAACCCCGCCAGCCGATGGCTGCTGGCCGGAACTCCGATCCATGCAAATTATTTTTTGCTGTGGAGTATGAATATTAGGCAGCAACCATGAAAAAGATCACCGTCAAAAAACGCCATTCCATCCGGAAAAGCCAGGGGTCGGACCTGCTTGCCCGGCTCGAACAGCAGATCGGCCCGTCGGCGGCACTCTTTCGCGCGGATATGATCGAAGTGCTGGAGACCAATGCGGACATCTTGCTCTTCATGGTCAGCAAGAAACCGTTCCTCATGGACAACGGTACCTGGGTCTTCCCGACCCTCAAAGGCGCGGTCCAGTGCCCATTCCCGGAGCGCAGGGTTGCCGTGGATGCCGGGGCAATCCCGTACGTGGTGAACGGTGCAGACATCATGCGGCCCGGCATCGTCTCAGTCACTGACGACGTGAAAGCCGGCCTCCCTGTCCAGATCGTGGACGAGCGGCACGGTAAGCCGCTGGCCATCGGGATTGCCCTCTTTGATGCGCCCGAGATGCGTGCCAGTACGGCAGGAAAGATGATCAAAAAGTTCCATCACGTCGGTGACGAGATCTGGAACATGGAAATCTGATCTTTTTCCGTGCGCTGAAATCTGAGGAAAATCGCCTTTTTTTGTCTTATTTTTGGCTGAATCGGCGCCCGGATGCTTTCAAAATAGATACTATTAAATAATTTTCTCAATACAGTTTTTTTATGGTTAAGATCATAGACACCCTTCTTGGAAAGAGCGCAGCGAGTTCAGATGACGATTATATGGAACTCGACCTCGCATCCTATGAGGAGCGTTCCGCAGGCTCCCCGGCACTTCTCGTTAAAATCGCCACCATCACCGACCTCAAGGACACTCCCCGCGTCAAGGACGAAGTCTACTCCGGTAATATTGTCATCGTCGATATCTCCCGCTTAAAGATGGACAAGATCTCCTACGAGCGGGTCTTAAAAGACCTCAAGGAAGTTGCCAAGGATGTCAACGGGGACATCATCGGCCTCGGCGACCAGCGCTATGTTGTCCTGACCCCCATGTCGGTCAAGATCTCCCGCGACAAGATCGGTGGATAATTTCGTGCACACTAACGTTCCAGGACCGTGTCCGTGCTGCAATACTGAAATCCAATACCTGTATAAGACAGAAAATATCCCCTATTTTTCTGATATTCTTATCATTTCTGCCCTCTGCCCGTCGTGCGGGTACAAGTTCATCGATACCCAGCTCCTGAAACATAACGAGCCTGCCCGCTATACCGTGGCCGTCACTGCGGAGGAGGATATGGCCATCCGGGTAGTACGGAGCATGAGTGCCAGCATCGAGATCCCGGAGATCGGGGTCCGGATCGACCCGGGCCCCCAGTGCCAGGGGTTTGTCTCGAACGTGGAAGGAGTGCTCGACCGGATCGAACAGGTGGTGAAAGGCGCTTTGCAGTGGGGAACCGATGAGGAAAAAGAGAATGCAGTCGCACTCCTCGCAGATATCGCCCGGATCAAGGCAGGGGGGTTGCCGGTTACCCTCATTCTTGAGGACCCGGACGGGAACAGCGGAATTATTGCCGATAAAACGGTGACCGAGCCGTACATGCCGGAGCCGGAATAATTTATTGTTTTTCACCACTTTTTTAATGAAATCCACAAAACTTTTGATGTTCAACCTCATGGTAAGCTATCGATGAAAATACCGGTCATTCTGGCATGTGCGCTGATCACCATCATTCTGGCAGCCGGGTGCACCCACCAGGGATCCGTCAGTCCTGGCCCGGCAACAATCGCACCGGTTCCTGCCACCACATCAACCATACCGGCGGCCCCGGTCCTTGAAGATTCTGCCGCTGCCGGAACCCCCGTCGCTGACCGGGCTGCATTGCAACCTTCCGCGACACCGGATGCTGATATCTCATCCTACATCCGGATGGAGAGCGATTCGTTTGTTCCGGGAGAGGTCGCCTCATTCCATATCTACAACCGGGGCCCGGGGAACCTGCTATGCAAAACCCAGGATCCCACCTATGCAATCTTTGGTATGCAGGAGAACGGGACCTGGAACCGGCAGAGCATTGCCTTCATCCGGAGCAACCGCACTGAGGAACTCGTGCTGGGGGTCGGGGACTCCACGCACGAATACCGGTTCGTGACAGCAGGGTGGAAACCCGGGCAATACCAGCTGGTGGTCAACTGCGAAACCGGGGGCAGAAACCTCTTCCATGCATTCCAGCTGAAGCCAATCCCGACGGTGATGGTCTTCAACTGATTTTTCCGGTAATGTTGATTCTGAAAGATCCTTCCAGGGAACAGTGGGATCATTTCGGATTAGATGGCGACGGAACCGGATATGCTGGAAAAAGTGTATTTTTAAAAATATAGTTTTATTTTGTTCCTCCAAAAGAGGAGACCCGAACAGAAGGACGGGGTTGTTTCAGGTATTCAATCTTCTGTTCTGCAGCAATTCTCTCTGCTTCAGATTGACATTTTTCAGATTCTGCTTTGCTTTCAGTGCCGCTTCAACCGAAAGCCCTGTTTCAGTAAGAATTCGTATAGGTATCGAAAGTTTTTGAGTTTGATTTTCAGATATTTCTGCGCCCAAGTTTACGACAGTGATGTCAAATTTTCCCCCCTTCCCTTTTTGAACAACAGTAGACAATTCAATGTTAATGATTCCATCAATTCTTGCATCACTTGGAAGTGCCTCTTTAATCTGAAATAAAGCAGATTGAATGAAATCTTTAATTGGAGTCTAGGTTGGTCCGGATGTTGGCATAATAATTTGAAAACGGCCTCCGAAGTGATTAAGCTAATTGCTTTTTGCTACTTCGATTTAGCCATAAATGATAGCCTGTATAATTTTCCCCCCCTTTTGTACCACCAGTCCCCCGTCAGGGGACGGGGAACAGTGCAATGAGTGAGAACGAGAACCTATTCCGCACGTCTTTTTTTGCAACATCCTGATCCGCCGCGGGGGCGCCCCGTCGGGGGCGGCGGGGACTTCGCAATTATGCGTATTAATTTGTTTAACGAAACCTTTCAGCAAGGTCCGTTTCACATTTTCAAATTAAGTTTCGATCGATCCGGATCACTTTTTCAAATGCGATCATGATCGCGTTCAAAATTTTAAAATCGAAGCTCGATTGAAAATAAAAATCGAAGTCTGCGGGAAAAATTTCAATCAAGATCCGATTGCAAAAAGTTACCCAGATCTGTCTTCATTTTTTCGAATGGGTTACGATGATAACATGACAACGACCTGCAGTTTTTCAACCAGACTCGGCTCAAAAATTTCAAATCAAAGTCTGCTTGAAAATAAAAAATCAGGATCCAATTAAAAAATGAAAATCGATCCCTGATTTTTCCGGAAGAGTTTTCACTCGCGATCATAATCGCGTTGAAAATTTGGAAATCAAAGTTGGATAAAAAAATGAAGAGAAAAAGCCGAAGATCCTACGTTATCTCGAGCTCGCCAAAGAACGCTCCCGGCTCCTTCACAACCGAACCGACAACCTGTGCCCCCGGCACCATCTTCCGGATGCAGTCAACGCTCTTCTCCGGCACTACGTACGCGTAGCCCATGCCCATGTTGAAGGTGCGGTACATCTCCTCGTCCGAGATGTCGCCGGCTTTCTGCATCCAGCCGAAGATTGCGGGCGGCGTGATGGGGGTGTCGAAGACAAAGCCGTACTTGCTGAGGCGGTTGAAGTTGAGGAGACCCCCGCCGGTCACGTGGCACATGCCGTTGACGGTGCATTTGGCGGTGACCTTGAGGACTTCGCTGTAGATCCGGGTCGGGGTGAGGAGTTCCTGGCCGAAGGTCTTTCTTCCTTTGAACTTCTTGTCGTACCCTGCGTATTTCTCCACAACGCTGCGGGCAAGCGAGAGACCGTTGCTGTGGACACCAGTGGAGGGAATGCCGACGATCTTGTTGCCCGGCCGGATCTTCTCGCCGGTGATGATCCTGTCCTTCTTTTGCATCCCGAGGCAGGCGCCGGCAAGGTCGAGGCCGTTCACGAGTCCCCGGAGCGAGGCGGTCTCCCCGCCCACGATATCGATGTTAGCCTGCTTTGCGCCCTCGTTGAGGCCGATACCGATCTGGGCCATCCTTTCGATCGAGAGCTTGTCGGTGGCGATGTAGTCCACGAATGCGACGGGCTCCATGTTCATGACATAGAGGTCGTTGACGTTCATCGCAATGCAGTCGATCCCGACCGTGGACCAGTCCTGCATCTGGTCAGCAATGAGCATTTTGGTCCCGACCCCGTCCGTGGTCAGGGCAAGGGCCATTTCCCCGAACTCGATGAGGCCGGCAAAGTGGCCGACGGCACCCATCATCTTGCAGCTGCCTTTCCGCTTGAAAGTCAGGTTCCTGATGAGGGACTTGATCGCCGTTGCTTCAAGGTCGATGTCCACGCCGGCGGCAGCGTACGCACTCCCGGCTTTCTTACTCATCGCTGGCCTCCGAGAGCCGGAACTCGTCGTGGAGGACCCGTACTGCCCGGGCGCCGTCATCCTGGCTGACCACGAACGAGACATTGGCTTCGCTTGAGCCCTGCGAGATCATCATCACGTTGATGCCGGCCGTACCCATGGCCGAGAAGATCCTGCCGCTCGTACCCGGGGCCCCTGCCATGCCGGAACCGACAACGGCAACGGCACAGACATCGTGGTTGTGGGAGACTTCCCGGACAACCCCCCTCTTCATGAGCTCGGAGAGGGCAGTTACAGCAGGGGAAAGATGGGTCTCGTCCACGATCAGCGATATGTTTGCCTCGCTTGACCCTTGCGAGATCATCATCACGTTGACTTCATTGTCGGCAAGGATGGAGAAGATCGCCTTGGCAACACCGGGCCTGCCGA
>Ga0172367_10008442_pt1 | contig 11507 bp, 22 predicted proteins | sample Lak10m_FD_114542 | JGI IMG/M metagenome (GOLD analysis project Ga0172367, IMG submission 114542) | Freshwater microbial communities from Kabuno Bay, South-Kivu, Congo - kab_022012_10m | ecosystem: Environmental > Aquatic > Freshwater > Lake | place: Democratic Republic of the Congo: South-Kivu...
GCAATCGCTGAGTACAATGAAGAATACGCAGAGTCCAAGAAAGATAACTTAATCTTGCCCCATGCTTCTAGATTTTTCTCAGCTAATAGCTTATGTAGTACTATTGCTGATATATCCATTTATTCTCCACTTACTTTCTGCTCATTGTCCATTATTACTTCGCTAAGAATTTCTTCTACTTTATAAATAATCTCGCTGCGTAATTCTTTAAGGTCTTTTGCGTAAAGAGCCCCGCTAGTATATAGTAGGGATAGCTGCTCATGTGTTATCATTTGCTGAAGTGCAAAGTATAACATATCATGGGGCATACTAGACTCAGGAAGTACTTCTACATTTACATTATTACCATAGTTGCGTTTAGCCATTGCCTGAATTTCAGACATTGTAAATGATTCATTATCATGGTATGTAATTTTTACTTTCATAGAAGTTCCAATAAATAAAAAAGCGAGAGCTTTTTACAGACTCTCGCTCTTTTTATTTAGCAATAATTAAATTACTTAGAGGCCTTTTCTTCAGCCTTAGCTTTCTTTGCTTGCCCATCATAGTCTGCTACCTTAATACCACGGCGGGTAAGAAGTGTCTTGATACCACGTTCAGTCTTATCTACAGCTGTAGCAATTTCAGCAACAGTCATAGTAGCGATCTTAGCACCAAGAGTATCTACTGGATCTGCAGATTCCTTAGCATGTGATTCCTTTTGTGCAGGAATCTTATCAATTTGCCCTTGACGAGTTAGGCTTAGTGCCTTACCACGTACAGAAGCAACTGACTTACCAAGTGCATCAGCAATGTCTTCAATGAACTTCCCAGCCTTTGCTAGAGATACGAACTTTGTTTCTTCTGCTTCTGTATAAGTACGTTGTACTTCAACCTTTTCAGCTGGCTTAACGTGCTCAGTAAGTTCAAGGGCAAGAATCTTACCTTGAATTTGCTTTGCATTAAACTTACCACCTTCAAATGCTTCAGCAATATCCTTATAGGTATACTTGCCAGCATTAGACTCTACAAATGCTTCAAGACTTGCAGTTTCTTGCTCGCTAAACGCTGAGGTCTTTTCCTTAGCAGTAGAAGCAACTTCCTTTTCAAGCTGACGCAATTTAGAAGATACAGAACGTACACTGAAACCCAAAGCTTCAGCAGCCTTTTCTAGGGTTGGAACAGATACAGGGCTTTCAGATCCTACGATGGAAAGGAGTTGTTCAACAACGTCATCGGACCACTTTTTTGCTTTTTCAGTCATTTTTGTTTTTAACTTTCAATAAATGTAAGTAAATTATTAATAATTTGGATGCCGAGTTCTTCGGCTTTTTTACGCTTTGTACTACCTTTTCCTTCTTCGTCAACTAAGTAATTGGTTGTTTTTGTTATATTATCAACTACTTTATATCCAAGACTTTCTAGTTTTTGTTGTGCCTCGGACTTAGTTTTAAAGGACTTTAGTTTACCAGTAATACAAACTACTGCCTTAACTTCATTTGCATTACTACTATTAGTACAGGAATTGAAAGAGAAAGGTAAAAACTCTCTCAACTCTTTAAACTCGGTAGCTAACCATACTAATAGATTTTGTGATGCTTTTTCACCTAAGCCCGCTAACTTACAGGTTTCGGTGTTAATTTCATCAATGCTCTTTACTACACTAGCAATCTTCTTACTAGCTGTGTTGCCAATTAAAGGAATTGAAAAGCTTGCTAATACTACCTCTAACGATGCTTGTTTTGATTTTTCTATCTCGTTTAGAAGTTTTTCAGCAATCTTTTCACTTCCTAGCCTATTACTTAAATCTTCTTGATCTAAGTAGAATATTTCCGTGAGGTCTGCTAAATTCAATTTCTCAATTGATTTCTGTCCTAAACCCTTGATACCTAAAACCTTAGCAAAGTGCTCTAGTTTTTTATTTAATTGGGCTGTACAGGCAGTATTTCTACAAAATAGTTGTTCATTAACTATTTCCAAAGGATACTGACAACATGGACACTCAGTTGGTATTTGAATTTTCATTTATTCCCTCACTGTATAAATAATATTATACACGCTTTGATATATTTCCGCAAGTCAAAATTTTCTATGCCTAAGGCAGTGGCTTGTCAAGTATAGTTTTTATCTAGGTGGAGCGTTCTGTACCGTAATATTTACACTAATCACTATTCAACCTTATGTGTAATACAAGGAATAATTTCACCAGCCCTAACCACGTGCACTTGGTCACCAATTTGTAGGTCTAGCATCTCAATAAAACCTGGATTATTTAGAGTGGCACGAGAAACTGTTGCATCACCTAATAGTACAGGTTCAAGAATGGCTACTGGAGTAACCTTTCCCGATTTACCTACTTGCCAGACAACATCAATAAGTGTAGTCACTACACCTTCGGGTCTAGTCTTCCTAGCATATGCCCCTTTTGGGAACTTAGCTGTATAACCCATAGAATCGAATAACTCATTGTTATTAATCCTAAAAACTAGGCCATCACAAGGGTATACTTTATCTAATTCGTACTCTCCCATAACAATATTGAAACCCCATCTTTTAAGGGTTTTCATATCTTGTTCGTATGTAGTATTAATACTAGGCTGCATACCATATGCAAAGAACTCAACTGCACGGGTTTTAAATTCGTTTAAATCTTTTAAGGTTAAAGAGCCGGCCGCATAATTTCTAGCATTCTCAATATGCTTAGGGGCAGCTAATTCACCAGTAATTTGGAAAGGTTTACTTTCTGGAATAGTTTGTGGGATAAGGGTAGAACCTATAAACTTATCTGTTACAACTTTACCCTCTATACCGTCCCCACGCGTTAATACTCGTGCTAGTTTTCCATCTAGGTATAGTATATCAATAGCAGCCCCATCTAGCTTCAGACTTTTTACTAGGTCAGTATAGCCCTCAAGAGGGTTTTTCATGTCCTCGTCTTCATAGAACTTCTGAAGGCTGTACATCTGGTGTAGATGTTTTTCAGTATCTTCGTGTTGCTTAGAACCTACTTTGTTATACCCAATACTATCTGCTAAAGTATCAAATACCTCATCAGAGATAATAGGCGAGCCATTATAGTAGTGACGAGATGCTTCGTTTAGAAATTCTTCAATTTTATTCATAAATAATATTATACTTGATTAAGTAGTTTTAGTCAAGTCTGTTAATTTATCCTTAAAATGTGTTTGGATAGTATCTACCCCTTCTGCCTTAGCACATATTTCTACTAAAGCGTCTAGTAGATTAAATACATTAGGTATACTCATAGGCATAGAAACACCCTCTTTTGAAGGAGTCCATTCTCCCTCAAAAGATAAGAAGTACTTACGAATGTGTAAGTACTCTACTTCTCTAAATACATTTACTACTGCTCTTAATTGGAAGGCTTTCTCCATATTCTCATGGACAATCTTTTCATACAGTACTTCTGAATCACTCATTATTTACTAGCTTTCTTAACCACCACTCATTTAATTCGGATTTAGCATGCTTATATTCAAATACTAAAGCATCCATTTCAGACCAGCTGCTATGGAAGTAATTATGTATAGAATCCTCATAGGTACTTTGTATCTCCCATACTACTGTCTTAAGAGGTCTAAATCCGTACCAGTCCTGTACATAGTGTTTTAACTCATGGGCAATAGTAGAGAGGTAATACTCTGATTCAACAACTACTATCTGTCTAGTACCTGTCCTGTAATATCCACTATAATCTTGTCCGGTATCTTCTTCAAAAAGTATACTAGGTAGTGAGATACCTTTCTTAATACTTATAGGTATATGTGCAAAATCTGAGTCAAAAATCATTGTAGTTCTTTAATTTTAGGTAGATTGGCGCAGGGTTGAAATTTCATATCTTTATTTTTATAAATAATTTCGTATAGAGGAATTTCTTGTCCTACCTTGATAGGTTTAAAATCATCACTCTCACACTTAATCCAAGTCTCTAACCTTTCATGTCGCCTGAGAGTATCAATGATATTAACCTTTTCTTCCAAAACCTGCATTAGAAGAGGTAACTTCTTGAGTATAGAATCTGTTACAATAATAATACCCATATTAGTCATCATAGATTAATACCCTGATCCCTTAAATGTTGTAGACTTGCTAATTCCCAAACTGGCTGATACGCGAACTGTTCCTGACTCTCACCCTCTAGCCAGATACGGTAGGCTTTGCCCGACTTGCACGGAATTTCTGCACGAATGATTGCAGTTGTATTGTATCTAGCAGAAAAGACTCTTTCCCCAATAGAGAAGGATTCTCTAGATGCTGCATCAGGAATGAGGTTAGGCTTGAAATAGTCTGTGGAAGTTTGTCGTTCTGGAACACCCTGTTTTTCGAGTACTCCTTTAACAAACTGAGGTCCACGATATATTCCTTTGGAGATTGCATCAATCGGTGCTCCTTCTAGATACTCTGTTACAATATAGCTAATTTCTTCTGTAGTTGCAGGTTTACCCCGTTTTTCAGCTTTACGTTTAGCTTCGTGTTCCTTTTTAGTCTTAAACGTCTCAATTAGTTTATCTAGCCTAGAGGTATTATATGAAATATTAAGAATTTCACAAGCACCTTTTTTAGTTCCTGGTTTTTCACCTTCCAAATACTCAATAGCACGTAACATAGTTGCATCATCTAGACGTTCACTATCAGCATTTCTAGTTTTTCTAATTGCCATATATATATATTCCTTAAAAGAAGTGTTTAAGTATCCTTACTGCAATCTCAAGCCCCTGTAGTAGAAGAATTGCACCAATAACAATTCTATCAAATTTTGTTAGGGGATTACCAAAACCAATATCATAGGCAGCCCAAGTATATCCTAGTACGGCTAGAGGGAGAAAAATAACCCAATAAATAAAATCCATTTTATTTCCTAAAAATAAAAGGCAGCACTAGGCTGCCTTAGATTGATTTACTTGTTCTTTAAAACCTGATTAATAGCTGTAGTGAAGTATCCTGCTGCTTTACCCGTTAGCTTTTCAAGAATTTCTTCATCAACATCTGCCCCATTATCAGTCAATACTGCGCGAAGTGCGTTGATTTGAGATTCCTTACTAACCCTAGGGGTTGCTCCCTCTTTTGTAGAGCCTGCTTTAGACCCAGAAGTTGAATCCTTCTTTACATATACATTTGCTTGTACTAGAATCATTCGAATACCATTTGGTGATTCTTCTAGTTCTTCAGCAATATCCTTGATGATCTCGGTTGATGTTTCTGGAGTTGGATAAGCTGCCTTATATGCTGCGATTACCTGTTCCTTCTTTGCGTCGTCCCATGCCATATTTTATTTCCTTAGTGAAATTTTTCTTGTGTAAATTTATGCTTACTAGCAGAGGTAACTAAACCTTCTTCTAGAAGCTTATCGTACATTGCGTTATAACAAGTGCATAAGTTATATAACAAATGCACAGGTATTGTGGTTGGAGGATAGTCCATAATATCCTTTTCCTCCGTAGTTGTCAGTGTATCAATGTTATATACAATCTGAACCGATTTTTCTAGTACATCATTTAGTATAGCAGAGTCCCATACTTTAAACTTCCTAATATTATTTACCAATGTCGTATTACTCCTGCTATAATAAAGCAACAAGTTAGCATCTCTACAGTTCTAAATATCCATAGAAATTCTATATAAACTTTATTTAACACCCTCACATCTGTAAGAGCCACTTAATAAAGTGGGTAAATAAAATTACTTCTTGCCAAAGTCCTAATGGCAGTGCTAGGATGATTAGGAATACAATACTATTTTCTAGTAAACTCATTAAATATCCTCTACTTCTATATCTGACATCTTTTCCGGATTAAAGTTACGGTACATAGTACCAATATCATAATCCTTCATTAGGTACTCAATACGTTGGTAATAATCTTTTTGTAGAGTATCAAATGCTGCTGCAAAGGCTGCGCTTTGTTCATCAGAAAGTTCAGTAATATCAATACCGAACATATTTGTAGTAGGTTCTGAAAGAACTGCTACGACGCGATCCGTAATACTTTTTTCCGACTTAGCGTACTTAAAGGATTTAATTTTCATGATAATTTCCCACGTAAAATAATATTATACACTACTTAATAAAATTTTTCAAATGCAAAAATTTTATCCTTCGTTTAAGGCATTTAACATTCCAGTAATGAAACGCTCACGGGCTTCTGGAAAAATTACACATAGGAATACTACTGGGGCAAATAGTAGTGCTAGTACAAAGAAAGTTACTCTAGCTACCATAGGTTGGCCTTTAACAAGATCCTCTTCATCTAATTGAGCTAAAACATGGTTTAGAATCTGAAACTGTCCTACTAAGGCTGTTGTTACACAAAATAAAGCATAAAGATTGAAAATTAGTTCCAAGTTGCAACTCCTTGCCCATTGTGGGCACGTGCTTGCAGACTGAACCAGCCCCTAGGGTCATGGTTCTTACGTTCTTCATGCTTATGTGTATTTGGCTTATTAGGAATAACCCAACGTTCCAGAAGCAGAATCTTCTTATCAAAGTGACCCTCAAACTCTTTCACCAGAGTAGCTGTAGTGCGTTCACTATGTGACCAAGTATTGCCCCCTGGGGTCTTTCGACGATACTTAATATTAGCTAGAGCCGTTGCAATTTGTGCATTGTCTGGATGTACCTTAGCTAGCTTTTTCAGCTTAGTACGACGATTCTTTGCCCAACGTTGCTCTGCCATATATGCTGCGTACTTATTACCTTGATTTTTACTGCGGCTCTTTGAGGCCATAATTTATTTTCCTTATTCTTAATTCTGTATTAGCGGAACTATCTAATTCTATTAGCTTGTATTCACTCAGTAGATTTAGAATAGCCAATACTTCTACTGGCTCTTCACAAAGAATCCCACCACTAACCATATATAAACTTAGTGTGGTTAACCAGTCTTTATCTATATCTTGCCACTCTTCCGAAGATAAACTATCTAATAAAGGTATTAATGGATTAATGTGGGACTCTTGGAATATCATACTTTACTGTGCTCGAATGTAATTTGTTTAATACCATTAATTAATTCTACTGAACCATCTGCATAAATTGCGGGGTATCGTTCTGATACTAGATCCCACATTTGTTCAGCAACCTTACGAATCTCTTCTTCAGCATGTACACTAGAACGCATTTCTAGAATGTGGCGTATTGCCCTATGATTAAAAGTAGCAATGATATGATTTGCTTGACCATTACCAATAATTCGTCTAAGTGCACTTGTTACTTCTTTCTTAAAAGTAAAGTCCTTACTATTATCTAAATCAAAATACTTAGCTAATGTATTTACTGCATTCTCTACTTGTTCTACTGCTCCTGTAATAACTTCAGTTGCATAAGAGTCATTTTTTAGGCATGATGGTAAATCTGCCATAATAACTTCATCTAGTCTAACGTATCGTCCAGATAGTTGAGAATATGCTGCACCTTGGCGGTGTCGTACAAGCTCATGCGTGACAATACGAGAGACATTAAGCATTGCGAAGGTGACTGTTGCATGTTCAATACAACTTCCATGCTTAGTCTTAATTAAACCATCTTGGATGTAGTCATGGTTAGATCTAGCACCTACCCTAGTAAGATTCTTATTTAGGTCTGTGCTAAATGACATATAACAGGACTTACCTGCGATTTCAATAAGTTCTTCCGAATCAGAAGCTGCATCAGTAGTCCAGTTAGGTACACCTAGTTCATTTAGGAAATCTTGTACTCCTGAGTCATTTAATCGAGTTTCTGCTAGAATAAATACCTTTGGTTCCACGTATTTCATACTGTACGAACTTCATTAGACAATACTTTTTCAATAGCCTTTTGTCCTTTGATAATAGGATGAACATAATGCTCAGTAACTAGAATAGCATTAAATAGATCTACTAGGCTAGTATGTGCGAAAGGGATATACCTATCACATACGTCCTTAATAGTAAACTGGTCACCTTCTAGTTCAACAACAAACTCGTAATATTCACCATTATGAAAGAACCAAGCTTCTGGTTCCATACTAACTAGTTCTTGACTTACTTTCCCGAAGTATACTTTCATGTTTTTCCTTAAAAATTTCTCGTTCTATTAAAAATTTATTTAAATACTCTTTATTTCTAGTGCCTTTAGTATATGCCGTAATACCTACATTATATGACTGAATTGTACTAGATATATTTCTCGTTCTATCAAAGTATTCCTTTAGTAATAAAGTCCCATCTAAGATATTTGTAGCAATATCAAAGCTAGCGGGCTTATACAGTATTTGCATAAGCCCCTTAGCTTTAGCACTAGATACTGCATACTGCTTGAAACTACTTTCTATTGCAATAATAGCTAAAGTATCATAAGGTCTAGGAAACTCATAAATAGAATAAGCGTACGCCCAATTTATGATATTCTTAGCCTGTGAAGGGTATATATTATACCTTTCTGCTACATAGTACTGTAGTTCTTTATACTTATATTCAGATACTATCTGTTTAGGTTTCTCAACTTCTACATCAATGGTTTTTAAAGCTACTAGAGAAATTAACCCTAAAGCTATTAGCACCCAATATAGTCTATTCATACTACCTCACTATAAATAATATTATACTATAATCTGACGCCTGTGTCAAGTATAAAAGTAACGAAGATAAAAAAGACCTCCTGAGGGTTACTCGGAGGTCTCTGTTAGAATTTCTTTGCAGCGTGTAATACAATCCATACAGATACAGTGACCTTGTTGGTTATCTATTAGACGTTTATGTGGTACTTTACCCTTTTTACGTTTACAGAAGGAGCACTTCTGTTCTGGTTCGGTAGCTTTAGTAAATTGTAGTATTTGTGCGGTCATGTTTATTTTATACCCTATAGGGTATATTTAGTTGGCCCAATGGTACTTTAAATATTGGCGAGGGATGAGAGATTCGAACTCCCGTTTTACGGATTTGGAGGCCGATGTAATAACCACTATACGAATTCCTCTATAAGTTTAAATTTTTCTGATGTTATAACTTTTTAATTATTTTTGGAGCGAGTAACGAGATTCGAACTCGTGACTAATGCTTGGCAAGCACTTACGTTTCCAACTACGCCATACCCGCAAATGGTGGTTAACTAAGGAATCGAGCCTTATCCAGACGCCTTATGAGGACGTTGTACATAACCAATGCTGTTAACCGAATAACCTTAGGTAGCGGGAACTGGGAGTCGAACCCAATATCACTAGCTTATGAGACTAGTATGATAATCCGTTTCACTCTCCCGCTACCTAAGATTACTCTTAGGAATTATTCTGTTACTAGGTAATCAACCCTAAGCTGTGATTAAGCAGCTAATGCGAAAAACTCATCGTTTGCATTTAGTTTATTTGCTTTTACGAGTTCACTCGAACGCCAAAAACTCTATCTCACCCAATCGAGTCTAAGTCAAGCCCATTAATAAATGTTCTTCTCTATGACAGGTTGGACAAAGTAGTATACATTTATCTAATTCTGGTATAACTTCTTCTATAAATCTATCAGTACTAATACTGCTACTAACTTGAAATATATTAAAATCTTTTTCAATAGGACTTGTATGGTGAAAGTCTAATACTTCTTTATACTTATTATACCCACACTTACTACAACAATACTTAATATTTTTTATATTTAAGTATTCCTCTATAAGAGTTCTATAGTTTTCTTTGCGTGAGGAGTTTTCACATACCACACACTTAGGCTTATATTTTATCTTTCCAGTACTAGTGGTACCATTAGAATAAAATTCTTTAAAAGATTTTTCCTTATTACAAGAAGGACAGATTTTACTACCCTTATCCCTATCTAATTTTTTAGAATTAGGGGTTAATCCGACAAAACCAAATGCTTTTTTAGCCTCTGCTATTTTTGTTCTAGATACTCCATATATTTCTTGTAATTGAGGTATTGTTTTACCTTCTAAGATGTATTGTTTGAAACTTTCCTTATCTATCATGATTAACTCCTACGTTAATTTAGACTATTTATTGGTGGACTTGGCGAGGTTCTGCCCCCCGCGTCTTGAATGCCTTAATAGTTTAAGGTTTACGTTGTTATATCTGTCTAGGGTTTTCGCCTTAAGTGGCTACTGACTTGCTATACTTAACAGATTACTGGTGGTCAGTAAAGGGATCAAACCTTTGACCTTCTCCGTGTAAAAGAGTTGCTCTATCGCTGAGCTAACCGACCTTTAACTTCTTCTAGTGATACTGGAGTATAATCAATGCACTCCATAGACACATTAAAGTATCTCTTATCTAGGCTACCATCTGGTAGTTTTACTTTATTATTGTGTAAATGTCCATGTACATTTAAACCCCATCGTGCTAAAGACTCTGGATGTACTGGAATATGTGTTAGAAGCATACCATCGAATTGATGTGAGCCTCTAATATCTTTAAAATATGGTAGATACTGTGATAGTTTTAATTTATCGTGATTACCCTTAATTAAGACCTTTTCACCATTCATTAAATTTAGTAGAGGTAAAGACTTTGCTGAAAAACAAAAATCTCCTAGGAAATATACTTTATCAGTAGATTTTACTACACTATTATGCTTTACAATAATAGTCTCATTCATTTCCTCAATGGTAGTAAAATCCCTTAATCTAGAACCATCGTCCTTAGAAAAGGTTAGAATATTAGAATGAAATAGATGGTGATCTGAGGCAAAAAAGATATTAGGCATTTTATTTAACTTATCTAGTCTGGAGCGTCCTGAGGGACTCGAACCCTCTTCCTCAGCTTGGAAGGCTGTAATAATACCATATATACGAAGAACGCATCTAATTGGGGTGACGTATGAGAATCGAACTCATTCTATCAGGGTCACATCCTGAGTTGCTAACCGTTACAACAACGCCACATTAAAGCTCTCTATGTGACTTGAACACAGGATAGCCCCTCTTCCTAGCTAGGATATTTTTTAGTCGACTTCAAAATATTTACTAGTGCTCTAGTGTAGCTATATAAAGAACTTTAATGTGGCCTCCCTAGTAGGACTCGAACCTACATTATTCAACGTCCGTAGCGTTGTGCCAATCCAGTTTGACTATAGGGAGAAAGTGGGTTTTTTACCATAGGAACTCCCAATCCTGACGTAAGTACTTGGGCGGAGTGTATCCAAGTATTGCTTATCTACTCCTAGAAGTTAGTTACTTAGGCCCTTTCGCTAACTCTTTACTTACGGATTTTCTTTAAAGCACATAGCTATAAAATCTTCTCTATATGCTTCTTTAATTTCTTTTTGAATATTAGGGTCTGCAAACTGATGTGTCCAAATAGGCCTACCTAACCGTTTTTCAACATCTTCATGAAAATCTGAAAATGCAATAGCAGTAAAACCAGTAAAACCAGAAATTACTATTGCTTGTTCTTTAGTTAGGGTTTGCATGTTGTTCTCTCACTTAAAATAATATTATACAGCATATAATAAATCATTTCAAGTTTAAAATTTACATTGTTGAACTACCTTTAACACCCTTAAATTTAATATTATCAGTGGCGGTTACGTTTTTTTCGAGTTTGGCGCCGCAA
>Ga0172367_10008444_pt1 | contig 11507 bp, 9 predicted proteins | sample Lak10m_FD_114542 | JGI IMG/M metagenome (GOLD analysis project Ga0172367, IMG submission 114542) | Freshwater microbial communities from Kabuno Bay, South-Kivu, Congo - kab_022012_10m | ecosystem: Environmental > Aquatic > Freshwater > Lake | place: Democratic Republic of the Congo: South-Kivu...
CCGCGGCCCCGGCGGGGTCCAGGAGCAGCGCCCCTGGTCGCCGAAGGCATTCAGACTGGTGTCCCCAGCCCCGTCCGCTATACTGCGCCCCGGCCGGCGAACGCCGCCGGCGACACCACGAGGAGGACAGGGCGAGTGGGCGAGCGGGCACGATTCGATGTCATTGGCATCGGCAACGCGATTGTCGATGTGATCTTCCAGACCGATGATGCGTTCCTGGCCACGCATGGCATCGCCAAGGGCGGCATGACGCTGATCGATACCGCACGGGCGGAGCAGCTTTATGCCGCCATGGGGGCCGGGCGCGAGAGCTCCGGCGGTTCGGCCGCCAATACCATGGCCGGCCTTGCCAGCCTGGGCAGCAAGGCGGCTTTCATCGGTACCGTGGCCGACGATTCGCTTGGCAAGGTGTTCCGCGATGACCTCACCGCCATCGGCGTTCACTACGCAACCCCGCCGCTGACCCTCAGCGCGCCGACCGCGCGCTGCCTGATCATGGTCACCCCGGATGCCGAGCGGAGCATGAACACCTTTCTTGGTGCCAGCGTTGAGCTGGGGCCGGAGGCGATTGAGCCCGCGCTTATCGAATCGGCAAGCGTCACCTATCTTGAAGGTTACCTCTGGGATCCGCCGCGGGCCAAGGAAGCGTTCAAGGCAGCCGCGCTTGCGGCCCACCACGGCGGGCGCAAGGTTGCACTTTCGCTCTCGGACGCCTTCTGCGTCGAGCGTCACCGCGATGATTTCCTTGTCCTGATCGAGAACTCGGTCGACATTCTATTCGCCAACGAGTCCGAGCTGATCGCGCTGGCGCGTACGGCCGACATCTTCGACGCGGTCGCCGATGTCCGCCGTCGGTGTCCGACGCTGGTGGTGACCCGCGGCGAGAAAGGCGCGGTCATAGCGCCTCGCGGCGGCGCGGCGCTGGAACTGCCTTCCGTGCCGGTGGCCAAGGTGGTCGACACCACCGGCGCAGGTGACCTCTACGCTGCCGGGTTCCTGGCCGGCTATACCCGCGCCCTGCCGCTGGCCGCGTGCGGCCGGATGGGCGCGATCGCGGCAGCCGAGGTGATCAGCCATGTTGGCGCCCGGCCGGCCCGGCCGCTCAGCGAGCTGATCGATGCGAGGTAAGCGCCGGCGGCGCAAGCAGGTGCGTCTTCTGGGCCGGATCGCCGGCGCGCTGGAGCGGCTGGCGCCGCCCGCCGTCGCCTCGGTGGCGTGGGACGCCGCGGACGCCTTCGTCTGGCAGGCGGACCGTCTGCGGCTCGCCCCGGTCACTCGTGTCAACCGGGTCGATCTCTCCTTGCTGTGCGGGATTGAGTCGCAGCGCCGGACGCTGCTCGACAACAGCCGCCGCTTCGCCCGGGGCCTGCCCGCCAACAACGCTCTGCTGTGGGGCGCGCGCGGCATGGGCAAGAGTTCGCTGGTCAAGGCGGTTCATGCCGCGGTAAACGCGGAGCCTGGGCTGGAGGTCGGCGGGGCCGGCGGGGCCGACACGGTCAGTCCGCTGGTGCTGGTCGAGATGCACCGGGAGGACATCGCCACCCTGCCGGTGCTGCTGGAGGTGATCCGGCAGGCGCCGCGGCGGGTGATCTTGTTTTGCGATGATCTGTCGTTCGATGTTGGCGACAGCGCGTACAAATCGTTAAAGGCGGTACTGGAAGGCGGGATCGAGGGGCGGCCGGACAATCTGGTGCTGTACGCCACCTCTAATCGCCGCCACCTGATGCCGCGCGAGATGATCGAGAACGAACGCTCGACTGCCATCAACCCGGGTGAGGCGGTTGAGGAAAAGGTGTCCTTGTCCGACCGCTTCGGCCTCTGGCTCGGCTTTCACCATTGCGATCAGGCGACGTTCCTGGCCATGGTGGAGGGGTACGCAGCCTGGTATCGGCTCAGCCTGCCGCAAGAGCGCCTGCACGCAGACGCGATCGCCTGGGCGGTCGGTCGCGGCGGCCGCTCGGGCCGGGTCGCCTGGCAGTTCATTCAGGACTTGGCCGGGCGGCTGGGGCAGCGGCTGGAGGAGGGGGGCTGAGAGGCTGAAAATGTATCGATTTTCGAGCCGTAGGCCACGAGATATTAAGTTTGATCCATTGCTCTTATAACCGGTTTCCAAAGGCCTTTCGGCCTTTGGCTGGGGGTGTCGGGGGACAGCGTCCCCTGACGGCCGGCGTGAGCCGGCAACGCCGAGAGGCAATGGATGAAGCATAACGCTTATTGGTATAATAGGCCTGATCCTTTGTCTTTGATCAGGGACAACCTCCATCCGCTCTGTAGCGTTGGGGGGGAGGGAAAGGCCGAGCGCGCCGCGGATCGCGCGATCATTGTCAGTCGACTTCGGCAGCGGCAGTTTCGTCGCGCAGTCATGCGCCGTTGTCCTTGCAGGACGATGGCGCAGGCCGGGAGCGTGGGCGAGGTGCCGATCGGCGGGATGAGCTTCGGCAGCGCGGCGGCTGATGGGTCCTCCCTCACCAGAAGCATGAATCAGACGACTGAGTATACGTTCCCGCCGTTGACCAGATCGGGTCCGGGGTCCATAGTGTACCAGATGATGGAGCTTCTGGAGCGCGGACTATGAGCATCCCCACTTTCGACAGACTGGGATACGTGGATACGCTCAAGAACGCAGGCGTTCCGGAAGGGCTCGCACGGGCGCATGCGGCAGCCCTTGAGGATGCGTTCCGGGACAGCGTGGCGACTCAGGCGGACGTTGTGCGTGAAGGGGCGGCGGTCCGGAAGGAAGTCGCTGCGGGGGAGCAGAAGCTGGCCGCCGAGATTGCTACGGTGGCGCAGAAACTGACGGCTGAGATTGCGGCGGTGGAGCAGAAACTGACCACCGAGATTGCTGCGGTGGAGCAGAAACTGACCACCGAGATTGCTGCGGTGGAGCAGAAACTGACGGCTGAGATTGCGGCGGTTGACCGCAAGGTCGATGCGGTCAAGACCGAGTTGAAGGCTGAATTGAAGACTGAGATTGCTAACGTCAGAACCGACATAAAGGAAGCAAAAGTCGACCTTCTTAAAGTAATAATCGGGGCTGTCAGTGTCAATATCGTTGCGATGTTCGGGGTGGCCAAGCTGCTTGGACACTGATGCTGCCGAGCAGTCGTCACGTTGAACGGCGACCTGAGAGCCTGTCCCGAAAGTCTATCCATGATTCCAACCGGCTTCGCCTTGGCCCCGGCGGCCATCCATCGGACCAAGTCCCTTGTCCCATAGCGCTGCTACGGGCGGCGGGCCTTGATCTCGATAGACTGGCTCGCCGGATGCCATTGGAATCATGAATATACTTTCGGGACAGGCTCTAAAGGATCAGGTGTACCGCGATCCCGGCGTCCGGCAAACAACGCCGGCTCCTATTTTCTGATCAGGGACAACGTTTACCCTCCCCGTGCCCCGGGGCAAGTCCTCCCGCTTGGCGCCGATCGGTCGCGTTGGCCGCAGCGTTTTCCGTGCGTTGGTTGCCATCGTCCTATCAGGACGACGGCTCACCTTTGACAGAGACCAATCTGTTATACCAGCGAGCGTAATGATTGATCCATTGCCTGCGGCGTCGCCGGCTCACGCCGGCCGTCGGGGGACGCTGTCCCCCGACACCCCCTGCCAAAGGCCATAAGGCCTTTGGGAACCGGTTATAAGGGTAAGGGGCCAAACAGTAGGTTCGTTGGCATTATTACCTACAAAAAACTATAGGGATCGATATCTACCTGTACGTGGACCGCGTGCGGGACCGCGACCGCCGCCAGCCAGCGACTGACCAATCCCTGGATTGAGAGCGACCGTGCGGCCTTGATCAGCAGCCGGCGCCGATGCCGGCCACGCAGGAGCGCGAGCGGTGCCGGGGCGGGGCCGAAGACGCTTACCCCCTCGTCCTGCGGCGCCGCCAGCCCGAGTGCGCGGGCCACCTGGTCCACCGCGGCGGCATCGGCGCCCGAAACGATCAGCGCCGCCAAGCGGGTGAAGGGCGGCAGCTCGTATGTGCGCCGCTCGGAGATCTCGAGTGCGAGAAAGCGGTCGCGGTCGCCGTCGGCCAGCGCCTGCATCACCGGGTGTTCGGGCATGTACGATTGCATCATCACCCGTCCTTGCCGCTCCGCCCGACCGGCCCGGCCGGCGACCTGATGCAGGAGCTGGTACGTGCGCTCGGCCGCCCGCAAATCGCCGCCGGTGAGGCCGAGATCGGCATCTACCACCCCAACCAGCGTCAGCATGGGAAAGTGATAGCCCTTGGCCATCACCTGGGTGCCGATCAGCAAATCGTACTCGTGGTCCGTGATCTTTTTAACCAGCGCTTCCACCATCTGCGGCCCTTGCAGCGTGTCGCTGGTCAAGATCGCTGTACGGGCCTGGGGAAACCGTTCGGCCGCCTCCTCGGCGATCCGCTCGACCCCCGGGCCGCAGGCCGCCATCAGCCCCTCCTTGCCGCAGTGGGGGCATGCGGTGGGCCGGGTGATCGCATGGCCGCAGTGATGGCATTGCAGCCGGCCGGCCCCGCGGTGCTCGACCAGCCAGGCGCTGCACTGCGGACAGGGCAGGCGATAGCCGCAGCCGCGGCAGAGCGTGAGTGGGGCGTACCCGCGGCGGTTGAGGAACAGCATCGCCTGCTCGCCCGCCGCCAGCGCCTCGCCCACCGCGGCCACCAGCGGCGGGCTGATCCAGCGCCGACGCTCCGGCGGGTCGAGGCGCAGGTCGATCAGCGCGATCTCCGGCAGGCTCGCCCCACCGTGCCGGGCCGGCAGCGCCAGGCGCTGATAGCGGCCAAGGTCGACATTGACGCATGTCTCCAGCGACGGCGTTGCCGAGGCCAGCACGATCGGGATGCCGCCAAGATGGGCGCGGACCACCGCCATGTCGCGGGCGTGGTAGTGGACGCCCTCTTCCTGCTTGAACGCCTGTTCGTGCTCTTCGTCGACCACGATCAGCCCCAGGTCGGCGAACGGCAGAAAAAGCGCCGAGCGCGCCCCCACCACCACCGGCGCCCGGCCGCCGGCCACCGCCCGCCAAGTCCGCCGTCGCAGGCCCTGGCCAAGATCGGAATGCCACAGCGCCGGCCGTTCGCCAAAGCGCTTGACGAACCGCTCCAGCCATTGCGCGGTCAACCCGATCTCGGGCACCAGTACCAGCACCTGGCGGCCGGCGGCGAGGCAAGCCGCAATCGCCTCGAAGTACACCTCGGTCTTGCCAGAACCAGTGACGCCGTCAAGCACCGTCACCGCGTATGTCCGGGCGTCGACGGTGGTACGCAGCGCGGCGGCCGCCGCGGCCTGCTCCCCGCCCAGCACCGGACCCGCACACCGCCAGTCCGGCACCGGCTGCGCCTCCTCCCCGGCCGCCGCCGCGCCCGGCACCAGCGCCAGCGCGCCGGCATCAACGAGGCCCTGCACCACCGCAGGCGTACACTCCGCCGTCTCGACCAAATCCGCCAGCGCATGCACAGCGCCGTCCGCAAGCCGCTCGAGCACCCGGCGCCGCGGCGCGGTCATCCGCAAGCCCGTCGGCGGCGCCCCCTCAACCTGCCGATACGCCGCCGCCCCCCGCGGCCCTTCCAGCGCCGCCGGCACCGACAGCGCCATCTTGAGCACCGCCCCCGGAGTCGACACCGTGTATCGTGCGACCCAATCAATGAACCGCCGCGACGCCTCCGGCATCGCAGCCAACGGGTAACGCCGCGCCACCGGCCGCAGCCGCCCCGGCGCCACCCCGCCGCGCCCTTCGCCCCACACCACCCCAGGCACTAACCGCCCCCCCAGCGGCACCTCGACATAGTCGCCCGCCCCCAGCCGAATCTCCTCCGGTTCCAGGTAATCAAGCGGTCCCGCCAGGGGAACCGTCAGCAGTACGGCAACGGTGGGAATTGACAAGATTCGGCGGCCGGCGTGAGGGGATGACGGAGCGCGAGAGGCGGGAGCTAATACCAACGGCCCTAATGTTTGTTACTTTACTCCTATAATCGGTTTCCAAAGGCCTTATGGCCTTTGGCCGGGGGTGTCGGGGGACAGCGTCCCCCGACGGCCGGCGTGAGCCGGCAACGCCGCAGGCACCGGATTAAACATTACGCTCGCCGGTATAAGAAGGGCGACAGGGGGATCGTTGGAAGGCGGCCTTCCGACTGCCCCGCCCTTCAATGGATTGCCGGGCACGCGCCGCAGTGACGCGCGGCCATGGCGGCAGCAACATCGCCCCCTTCCCAAGCCGATTCCAACTGCGGACTCCGCTCGCGTCGCCACGCGATGTCGGCCGGCTGCACCTCAGTTGATCGGATCGCCGAAGATTGCTTCCAGCGTGGGGGCGTCGATGATTGCGTCGAGCCAGAGATCGAGTTGCTTGCTCTCGGCGCCGTTCACCAGCGAATCGACGTAGGACGGCAGCGTCCCGAACCGGCGATGCAACTGGCGCAGGAGTATTGTTTTCCGGCTTTCTTTCTCTCCTTCCCTCCTTCCCTTGGTCCGTCCCTTCCTCATCCATTCGATACCCGGAAACATGGTCTTGACCTCCTGAAGTTCCCTTGGAATCGGGATATTGGCGTCGCTGTCCTCAATTCCCTGGCGGACCAGTTCGGTGAAGAGGCGTTCCAGTTCGTCGTGGTCGGGGTGGCGGCGGAACCAGTCGATCACGTCGTCGATGACGGCAAGATACTCTTTCTTGGATTGTCTGCGCTCCAGCCGGACCAGCAGGGTCGCCAAGTTGTCCTTGGGCCCGAGTTCGCCTTTGGGGACTACCGCCATGTCCAACGGATAATAGCGCACCCGCGGCTGCCAGGGCCAGAGCGGCGAGCCTTCCGGCAGGTTGAGCAAGCCGGCGACGTCGGTCGGCGCGTTCCAGCGCCGGCGGCCGTTGTAGAGGACGATCGTGAAGACAGGCGGCAGCCGGGCGCCGCGCTTGAGCCGCTTCTCGGCCACGATCTGTTGAAGCAGCAGGCCCTGATAGACCAGCGCGCGCAAGGCCATCCACCAGTGGACGCGGGACTGGAACTCGAAAAGCAGATATAGATAAATGTCAGTGCCATGGTGGGTGGGCAGGCGCCAGACGATGTCGCCGGCGCGCTCGCGGCCTCTACCCTTTTTGCCCGAATGGTACTTGGCCGGCACCAGTTCCATGCGCGTGAAATCCACTCCGGCCGCCATCACCGCCCGCAGGAAGGCGCGGACCAAGTGCTCGACCATGATCGGATTCCGGAAGAAGCGATGATAGAGGGAGTCGCAATCGGGCATCGACGGAGCGGGGCTGGGGCTGGGACGGAAGGCGCGAGTGTCGCAGTTTTCAGGTGCCATGAGCAGATATTGGATTGCGCCGGCCGCGTCAACAATCCGACCGCGCCCTCAACGGGCTGCGGGCCTTGATCTCGATGGACCGGCTCGCCGGATGCCATTGGAATTATGAATATACTTTCGGGACAGGCTCTAAGCACAACGCGCCACTAGAAAGTCGCGAGTTCAGCCGGGGTCACGCCCAGCGTCCGCTTGGTGACACCCCGGCGCCAAGCATCGCCGGGCGGGACGGCCGGTTCGCGCAACCGGGCCGACGCTTGGGAGCGGGGCGCAGCGTCGAGCGCGGTGTCGGGCAGACGGACCAGCAGGCGAACACCATGCGACAGATCGAGCCAGTAGGGAGCAAAGGGCGTAGGGTGAGGCCGGTCATGCGGTGCTTTATGATTCAAGTTTTGAACAGGCCGAGACCCTCTTGCTGGATACGGACAGAATCCGTACATAGAATTGAGTCCAGTGTGGGAGAGAGAGATGGCAAAAAGCATTTCGACAGCGGGACGGATCGAACTCCGCATCGATCTAACGCAGAAAGCGCTACTGGCGCGGGCCGCAGCGCTGGAGCATACCGACGTGACCGGGTTCGTCCTGCGCACGGTTCTGCCGGCGGCCCGGGCGGTCATTGAGCGGGCGGAGCGGCTGGACCTGAGCGAGCGGGATAGTGCACGCATGTTGGAACTGCTGGAGAACCCGCCCATTCCTAACGACCGCCTGCGCCAGGCGGCCGCCGCGCTTTCGGATAATGATCGGTGACGGTACCCCGATGGTGCGAGGAAGCGATCGCAAGACACCACGACCGGAGCGGCTTCGACTGCGGGTCAGAACAGCTCAATGACTATCTCAGACGCTTTGCGCGCCAGAACCATAAGAGCGGCGGTGCCAAGACCTTTGTCATCCTGCCAGTCGATGCCGTTCAACGCGTTCTCGGTTACTATTCTTTGAGTCCGGCATCAGTCACCTTCGCCAAAGTGCCGGAAGTGCTTCGCCGAGGACTGGGCCGCTATGAGATCGGGGTATTTCGATTGGGCCGGCTTGCCGTAGACCGCACTTGCGCCGGACAAGGTTTGGGGGGCCAACTCCTGCTGGCGGCCGGTCGCCGGTGCTTGGCGGTTGCCGAACAGGTCGGCGGTACTGCGATGCTGATTGACGCCAAGGATGAACGGGCCGCCAGATGGTATGAAGGATTTGGTGCCCATCGACTTCTGGACACGCCATTGTCGTTGGTCCTGCCGCTGGCGACGCTCCGCGCAGTCTTGCCCGGGTCGAGACGTTGAGTACTGTGGCGTGACCTTTGCCGAGGGGAAGGGGGGGGCAGAGGGGGGCACAGGGATCTGTCAGGGGGCTTTTGCCCCCTGAACCCCCCAACAGGGGGGCCTGACCGGCCCCCCAGGCCCCCCCTATTTTCAATTACTCACAGAGCAGGCCGTGGGGGCGGATACGAAAAAAAAGAGACGGCAGGCGGGACGCGTCTATGAAACCGACGCGCCGGCCCGACAATCTTCGCCGTCGCAATCTTTCCTTAACCGATGAGGTGAAAATGGGGCCTACAGACCCACTCGTGTCTGCTTAATCAGTAGCTTTCTCATTATTCGGGGGCGAGGCCGGTCGTGGCGTTGAGTACGGTGTTCAGCCGTCTGTTGGTGGCGACACGAATCTATCTCGGGTTCCTGTTGGTATTTGGCTTGCTGGTGACGACCGCGGCCGTGAGCTACATTGGCTTTACCGATGTCCACGATCGGTTCGGGGAGTTCGCCGGACTCAATGAGCTTGTGATCACGGCGCAAACGATCGACCGTACCGTGCTCGATCTCCGCCATCAGGTGCTGCTGTTTTCCGACTCGGGCGATCAGGCGGTGCTGGAGACGATCCGCGATCTCAAACGCGATCTCTTGCGGCAGATCGATCGGGCCCGGCGGCTGGCCGTGGATGCTGCCGACGCGCCGGCGGCGGCGCAGATGCTCGAGCTCTTCAACAGCTTCTCGGTTAATTTCGATACCCTGGTCGAGCTGCGCGGCCGGCTTGATCGCCTGGTCAGCCAGCGGCTGGAGGCGGATACACTCGGCCTTCATCTGGCCCTGGAGGCCGTCCAGCGGGCGGCGGCGGCCGGTGCCGACGGTGCAACCGCGGTGCTGGCGGCAGAGGCCTTCCACCATCTCTCGGCCACCCGGCGGTCGCTCTCCAGTCTGGTGGTGTCCGCCGGTGCCCGCATTCCCGGCTCCATGCCGGCTGATTCGGCGGAGGACTTGAAGGCACTCGGCGTTGCGGTTGCCCGGCTGGCCGGCCAACACCCGCCCGCGCTCGCCGATCTGGTCCGCTCCGTGACCCTCCTCTCCGGGCGCTTTCGGGCCGCCTATCAGGATACCATGGATGTAACCACCGCCTATCAGAGACTCGCCCATGGGGCGGTGGCGGCGCAGGCGGCGGAGTTCGGGCGTCTCGTGTCGGCCCAGCGCGAGGCCCTGGTCCAGCGCCTGGATGTCCTGACCCGGGAGACCGATCGGGTGATGCGGACCACCGTCCGGGTGGCCCTGCTGGTCGCCGGGGGCGGCTTGCTGCTCGGCCTGCTGGTGGCGTTTTTGATCTCGGCCAGTATCGTCCCGCCCTTGACCGCGATGACCATGGCCATGACCCGTCTCGCCGCCGGCCGGACCGCCGTCGACCCGCCTTGTCTCAACAACCGGGACGAGATCGGCGACATGGCCAAGGCCGTGCAAGTGTTCAAGCAGAATGCACTTGCCATTCAGCGCCAGTCGCAGTTTCAAAAATCGCTCCTGGAAGCGATCGCGATTCCCGTCTATTATAAGGACGCAGGAGGACGGTATCTCGGCTGCAACCGCGCGTTCGAAGAGTTTGTCGGCCGGCCGCGGCATGAGATCATCGGCCGCACCGTGTCGGACCTGTTTGCCCCCACGCGGGCCGCCGCGGCCGAGGCGGCCGACCGCGAGTTGCTGGCGCGCGGGGGATCCCAGGTTTACGAGGCGCGGCTCGATAGTTCGTGGGGAGACCCACGCGACATGATCCTCAGCCGCGCCACCTATCAGGGCGAGGACGGCGCGGTGGCCGGCATCGTCGGCACCTTCGTCGACATCACCGATCGCAAGCATGCGGTTCAACTCGCCGCGGCCAACCGGGAACTGGAGGGGCTGAATCGGGAGCTGGAGGCGTTCATTTACTCGGTCTCGCACGATCTGCGCGCCCCTTTGCGCGCGCTCGAAGGTTTCAGTGCCGCTCTGCTCGAGGACTATGGCGAGCGGCTCGATGAGGAGGGCCACACCTACCTTAACGCCCTGATCGCTGGCAGCGAGGAAATGCGCGCCCTGATAGAGGGGCTGCTCAAGCTTTCCCGCACCTCGCGCGGGGAGATCAAGTTCGAGCACGTTGATCTGACCGCGATGGCCCGCCAGTGTATGGCCGCGCTCGCCCGCGAGCAGCCGCAGCGGCAGGTGACGGTGGCGATCGAGGATGGTCTTTACGCAGAGGCAGATCCGCGCCTGATCCGCGTCGTGCTGGAGAATCTGCTTGGTAATGCCTGGAAATACACAGGCCGCTGTGAAACGGCACAGATTGCCTTCAGCCGCGAGCTGCGCGCCGAGGCCGCGTGCGGGGGTGGCGTTGGCGGGGCCGGTCTGGGTGGGGCCGGGTCGGGCGGAGGCGGGTTGGCCGTATTCGCCATCCGCGACAACGGCGCCGGGTTCGACATGGAGTACGCCGACAAGCTGTTCAAACCATTTCAGCGTCTGCATAGTGTCAGCGAATTCGATGGTACCGGCATCGGCCTTGCCACCGTCCAGCGCATCATCTTCCGTCATGGCGGGCAGATCTGGGCCGAGTCGGCGGTTGGTCAGGGCGCCGTTTTTCGTTTCACATTGCCGGGCGGGGGAGGGCCGACATGACCACGCTGCCGCCGATTTTACTGGTTGAGGACAACCCGCGCGACGAGATGTTGATCTTGCGCGCTTTCCGCAAGGCCAATGTTGCCAACCCGATCGATGTGGTGCGCGACGGTGCCGAGGCGCTTGAGTATCTTTTTGCCGTCGGCGCCTACGCCACGCGCCAGGGCGGGCCGCTGCCGGCAGTGGTGGTGCTTGATCTTAAGCTGCCCAAAATGAGCGGCCTTGATGTATTGCAGCGCGTGCGCGCCGACCCGCGCACGGAACTGCTGCCGATGGTCATCCTTACGTCCTCGGATGAGGAGAGAGACATCGTTTCATGCTATCGTAGTGGCGCCAACAGCTTTGTCCAGAAGCC
>Ga0172367_10008445_pt1 | contig 11506 bp, 8 predicted proteins | sample Lak10m_FD_114542 | JGI IMG/M metagenome (GOLD analysis project Ga0172367, IMG submission 114542) | Freshwater microbial communities from Kabuno Bay, South-Kivu, Congo - kab_022012_10m | ecosystem: Environmental > Aquatic > Freshwater > Lake | place: Democratic Republic of the Congo: South-Kivu...
AAATAAGTAAGTGGTGGCAAAACCATCAATGCCTTCCCGTTGAATCATCTGTACCCGTAAGATTTTACGTTCTGTATCATCTTTAATGAGTTGAGTGGGTAATACTCGAATGACCACGTCAGCGAATTCTTTTTGAGGATCAATATAAGCAGAAAAGTCGGGCTTGCGGGCATTGATGGCAATAATTACATCATCATATCCATGTCCCCGTTCTGCCATATCCCGCTGGATTTTCCATGCCACCTTTACTTCGTCACTAATGTCAAGATAAACACTAAAGTCTATCAGCGATCGCACCCGTGGATCATAAAGGGGGTGTAACCCTTCAATAACGACGATGGGAGTTGGTTCAATCCATTCGGGTGGGTCAATCAAACCGGTTTCATGGTTATAAATAGGCTTATTAATTCCCTTACCCGCTTTCAAATCTTTAACCTGTTCATACATCAGATCAAAATTATTAGCCTTTGGGTTTAGTGCAGTAACGCCCACTTCCTTGCGTTGCTTCCGATCCAGAGAATGATAATCATCTAAACAAATGACAGTCATCAAGTGTGCACCAAATAGATCTGTCAAACGACGTAAAAAAGTAGATTTACCGCAACCGGAGTCTCCGGCGACGCCAATGAGAACCACTTGGTTCGGCTTATTGGTCATAATTTTCCTCTAGTAATCCAGGCTTTAATAGTAAATTTAAATTCAAACTAAACAAAAAGCATCTTAAAGTAAGCATAAGGGCAAACGGGATAAATGGTTTACTGATTGGCTCAACTTTCTGCCCTGAACGCCTCCTGCTAGAAAATTGAAGATTGATTAAGAAAACCACTACACATTTGTTCAACCCTTCATAAATCAACCCCTTACTAAGGTTACCTTTCAACCATCATTATTTAAAAAAACAGCTTTGGTGAATTGTTATTTCATATCCTATCAGAAGATGGGATTCGGTACAAATTTTAGTGGAAATGAATACGATGAACATTGCTATAAAAGTTATTCCACAAGAAATTAAGCCCTACTACAGAAGCGTGGGCAGACTTCCCTAACTGGAATTAATATATTCTTTTAAGTTAGATGAACAATTATGTTAATCCCCTCCTTATCCAGGGATTCACCCTAAAATTAAACCTATTGGTTTGTATTGCGTATTTTGAATTTAAGGGGCTGATTGGCGGGTGTCCTGTCTGAGTTCAGTCAAATCCCTTCGTTTTAAGGGGGATCGTAAAATTGTTTGGTTCATCATAGATTGATGAATGATACCATCCTTGAAAATAAGGTTCGGAGATAAAGTAAAAATGTACTATTTAAGTGCCGCAAGTGGTTCTGTATCCTCAAATCGTCTGTTCCGTTATGAGGTCATTGGATTGGGGAGTGTCGGATCCGGTGGTCAGGAAGCGACACCGGTTCGGACAAGTGGTAGTGTGTTTTTTACGGTTCCCTACAATCGCATGAATCAGTTCATGCAACGGATCACCCGTTTAGGCGGGAAGATTGTGAGCATCCAGTCCCTCAGTATTGAATCAGCTGGAGAAGTCAGCCATTCCCAGCCTCCAGTCCAGCCATCCGTTGTATTGGACGAGTCTGAGCCCAAGGAATCGGTTAAAGGTGAGCCTGTGAAATCCAAAAAGGAATCCAAGGCTCATGGAGATGTTCCCTTAAACATTTATCGTCCCAACAAGCCATTTATAGGGAAATGTATTTCCAATGAGGAACTGGTGGGTGAAGGGGGTGAAGGAACTGTCAGACATTTAACCTTTGATATTTCCAGCGGAAGCTTAAAATATATTGAGGGACAAAGCATTGGGATTATTCCTCAAGGTTCTGACAAGAATGGAAAACCTCATAAATTGAGGCTATATTCCATTGCTTCAACCCGTCATGGCGATTTAGTGGATGATAAAACGGTCTCCCTTTGTGTTCGTCAACTGGTTTACAAAGACCCCAAAACAGACCAAACGGTTTACGGGGTTTGTTCTACCTACTTAACCCAACTCCAGAGTGGGGATGATGTTAAAATCACGGGTCCAGTTGGCAAGGAAATGCTTTTACCTGAAGATCCAGAGGCTACCATTATTATGATGGCCACTGGAACCGGTATTGCACCTTTTCGGGCTTATCTTTGGCGTATGTTTAAAGAAAATAACTCAGATTATTCCTTTAAAGGTTTAGCCTGGTTATTTTTTGGTGTAGCCTATACCCCCAATATCCTTTATAGGGAAGAGTTGGAAGACCTGCAACGGGAGTTTCCAAATCATTTCCGTGTTACCTATGCCATCAGCCGAGAGCAGACCAATGCCCAAGGTGGAAAGATGTATATTCAGCATCGCATTGCTGAACATGCTGACGAGTTATGGCAATTGTTACAGAAGGCTAATACCCATACCTATATTTGTGGTCTAAAAGGAATGGAAGGTGGGATTGATGAGGGTATGTCTACAGCTGCGGCAAAATTTGATGTAAACTGGTCTGAGTACCAACGGCAGTTGAAGCGGCAAGAACGCTGGCATGTGGAAACTTATTAACGAACAGTTGTAAATTTAGCTTCAACAAAAATCCAATGATTCTTCCCTTTAACGAATCATTGGATTTTTTGTTGGGTTAGGATTCATGGGAAAGTATAACCCAGCGATTGACTGGTATACCGTTCTTACTCAAGGTAATTCTTATGGTGACTACACCACCCCCATGGCAACTGCCATCGGATTCCATGCCCCCTACCTGGTTTATGACTAGAGTACAGGAATTAACCAATGGCAGCGGGGATTACATAGCTCAATTGCTATGGCAGCGGGGCATTACTGAACCAGATAAATTAGCAGGTTTTTTAAAACCCCAACTTTATCAGCCCAGTAGTCCCTTTGCATTTGGAACAGAAATGACCCAGGCGGTACACCGTTTACAACGGGCATGGGAACAAGGGGAAAAAGTGACAATATGGGGAGATTTTGATTGTGATGGCATCACTGCCACAGCGGTGCTATGGGAAGGTTTAAAACACTGGTTATCGGGACCAGAACAACTTACCTATTTTATTCCGAATCGGTTGACCGATTCCCATGGCTTATCCAGTTCTGGATTGGATCGGTTGGCAGCTTTGGGGTGTTCCCTAGTCTTAACCTGTGATACTGGAAGTACCAATCACTCGGAAATTGTCTATGCCCGCCAATTGGGGATTGATGTAATTGTCACTGATCACCATACCTTACCCGAGGAACGTCCCGAGGTAGTGGCAATAATAAATCCTCGATACTTATCCAACGACCATCCCCTATATCATTTGTCTGGGGTTGCAGTTGCTTATAAACTGGTGGAAGCACTTTACCAAACATTCCCGGAACAATTCCATCGGCCTGTGGACTCTCTATTGGGGTTGGTGGCCATAGGGTTAATTGCTGATTTGGTTCAGTTGTCTGGGGATTGTCGTTATCTGGCACAACTGGGTTTACAACAATTACAAAGGGGTTTTGAACGGAAAAAGCAAGGGAATAGCCCACCGGGCATCACTCAACTCATGAAGTTGTGCCAAAAGACTGGCGATCGCCCCAGTGACATTTCCTTTGGACTTGCGCCCCGGATTAATGCTGTCAGCAGGATCAAGGGAGATGCCCATTTCTGTGTTGAACTTCTGACCACCCAGGATGAACAGCGTGCCCATCAGTTGGCAAATGAAACAGAAACACTCAATTTCAGACGACAGATCCTGCAAAAGGAATTACGTCAACACATGAATCCCCACTTGAACCAACTGGATCTTTCGACTACGGGGATTATTATTCTGGCAGATGTGGGCTGGAATCCAGGTATTTTAGGATTGGTTGCGGGACAAATCGCTGAAGAGTATAGTCGTCCAGTAATTTTATTGGGCATAGAAGAGACGAGTGAATCTTCCCCCCATTCAACTATTGCCCGGGGTTCAGCACGTTCCTATGGTGGTATTGACCTTTATCAATTACTGAAGCACGAAGGTCATTTACTTTGCAAATTTGGGGGTCATCCCCTAGCAGCGGGTCTCAGTTTGCCCGTGGACAATTTACCGATATTTAAGGAGTCAATGAATATCCGGATCCGTCAACTAACCAGTGGAACAGGGGAGGGGAACATTGGGGTTACAATGAAAGCCGACTTGGTAGTGACTGTTGCAGATTTAGGGAGTGCCCTTTTTCAAGCACTGAAGTGGTTAGAACCTTGTGGAATGGGAAACCCGCCACCACGGCTACTGATTCAGAATTGTTGGTTTACCTCTACAGAACAGAATTGGACTCCTGATAAACACTTCCCTAAAATTAGGTACCCAAAAACTGAGTTTCAATTATGGGATGAATCGGTAACAGCTAGGGGGTTTTCGGGTATCTGGTGGGGGCACACCCCGCAGGACATCCCCAAAGAACGCTGTGATGCTATAGTAGAACTGTACCCTGATCTTAGAAATAGTGCTTATCAAGTTCGGTTAATCGCCGTTCGACCCACTGTCAATCTGGTGAAACCACCATTTACGTCTGATTGGTTAGTAGATCTTCGGGGTGAAACCGGTTATGGATCCGCTGCGAACCATCCATCCAATGGTAGAGAGGGAGACCAGTCCATCTATGTGAATCAATGCCCAACGAGTTGGAGTGAATTGAATGGCTTATTTCGTCAGGCAGTAGACGCACAAAAGAAGGTTTTACTCGCATACCACTTACCCCATCCATCCCCACCCATTGAAATATGGCGACAGTTAGTGGGGATTGCAAAATATTTAGACCGAACAGGTGAACGAACTACGGTTGAAACGTTACAATCTACCCTTAGCTTAAGTAAGCCAACGGTCAAAGTGGGATTAGATGCATTAAAAGCATTTGGATTCAAGATGGAAATCACCCCCCAAGGACAGATCCAAATCTTAGGGTATGATGTAATGACTCAAGTTCAGAAGGCGGAGTGGTCAGTCATAACTCAAAGACTGACTGACATTATCCAAGAGGAACAATTCCGCCGACAATACTTTAGCCAAGTTCCCTTGGCTACCATTCAGTCAATGGGCTTTGGGTAAGGAAGCTGCAATAACTTTAGCAAAACTATCTGGATCAATCACTGCAAGCTGAGCTAACATTTTGCGATTGAGTTGAATGTCAGCTTTTTTCAGATTGCCAATTAACTGACTGTAACTAATACCGTGATGACGAGCAGCAGCATTGATACGGGTAATCCATAGACTGCGAAAATCCCGCTTCCGTTTACGGCGATCGCGATAGGCGTTCCGTAACGCTTTCATCACTTGCTGGTTAGCGGTACGAAAGAGTTTGGAGTGAGATCCTCTAAACCCTTTTGCTAATTTCAAAATTTTATTACGGCGTTTGCGGGCTACGTTACCCCTTTTTACTCTGGTCATAATTTTGATAAATTGATTTACTGTAATGTCACTGAATTGAGAGTTGGATCACTACCCTACAAGTAGGGCAACATTAATTTAACGTTTTCCACATCCCGCTCATCAACAACTGCCGACTGGGCAAGGTTCCGTTTACGGGCAGATGATTTTTTTTGTAACAGGTGGTTTCTGTAAGCTTTGCGCCTCATGACTTTACCTGTACCGGTGACCCTGAAACGTTTTGCTGCCGCCTTGCGTGTTTTAAGTTTAGGCATACCTTTTCCAAAATCTACAAGATTTATAACTTTATCATCTTTTTAAGCTTGTCGCAATCTATCCATTGATTTTACACCAATTGCCAATTGATAGACCGGGCTATCTCCTGACTATGTCCTCTCGGGAAAAGAAGAACCCAACCTATCAGAGTAAGGATTTTGATAAGCACTGACTAGGGACGGCAGTAGGTAACGACTCAGCGTTAATGGATCAACCCCCATCATGGAGCATTCCTGTGCTGCTAAAAGTGCTGCCTGAGCATGCCACCATACCGCCCCACTAGCCAGTTGCTCCAAGGTATTGGGTAGGTGCGGGGTTGATGCCCCTGCCACCAAGCCTCCCAAAATCCCAGTTAAAACATCTCCCGACCCTCCTCGGGCTAAGGCAGGGGTGCTACGGGGGTTAATGGCAATCCTGCCATCCGGTCGGGCAATTAGGGTGCGGGGTCCCTTGAGTATGACAATGGCATTGGTTTGGGCTGCCGCCCTACTAGCGGCATTGACCCGGTCGGCAAGTTCAATTTTAGGGAATAGACGCTTAAATTCTCCACTATGGGGGGTAAGGAGGGTAGGGGCTGAACGCCGACTCAAGGACTGAATGGGATCCAATTCACTCAAACTATTCAACCCATCTGCATCTAACACCAAGGGACAATTCTGTTGGACTGCCCATTGAACTACTTCTACCGCCGCTGTGGTTAAACCTGGACCACAGGCAATGGCATCGTAGGAACGACTGGAGAGTTGATCAATGCACACAGGGGCGATCGCCCCTGTTGTGGATTCATGGCAACCAATAACAACCGCTTCAGGTAATTGGGATAACGCTAAAGATTGTAATGAACTGGGTACAGCCAAGGATAACATTCCCACTCCACTTGCCCGTGCTCCCAAACCTGCCAGAATTGCCGCTCCCCCATAGGAACGGGAACCAGCGATGAGTAGTAATCGACCTTGTTGATATTTATGGGTCACAGGGGGACGATGGTAAGGCAGGGCTGCAATGGCATCCTCCCTGGTTATTCCAGTCAGCAGTGGGGTGTGTCCTAGGACAGCATCAATATCAGCCTTTGGGATGTCAAGTTCAATTAAAACCCCATCTCCCCCGTAGTCTAGAGCCTGTTCCTGAAACAAACCTAACTTCCATAACCCCAGGCATAGGGTATGGGTAGCTCGTACTGCGATACCCAACACTGCTCCGGTGTCTGTATGGATGCCGGAGGGAAGATCAATACTGATGACAGGAGGCAGCCAACTGTTGAGTACTGCAATAGCACCCAGCACAGGCTCAGGAATGGGACGCTCTAATCCATATCCAAATAACCCATCCACAAACAAGTCACAATCATGGAGAGGTTCCAGTTGGGTATTCCAGGAAACCCCTAACCCCTTCACATATCGGGCATGGGTGGCAGTCAAATCTTTCAGATGTTCAAAAGGAGCATAAACCCTCACTTCATAGCCCTGAAAATGGAGTTCCCGTGCCACCACCAAAGCATCCCCTCCATTATGTCCCGGTCCAACTAGCACCCCCACCCGTCTCGGTTGTGGATAGTGACCCTGAATCCAGTCTGCCAGACGACCTGCTGCTTTTTCCATCAATGCCGCAACCGGCATGCCATTGGCAAAAACACGTTCTTCGATTTGTCCCATTTGGGCGGCGGTAACAATCAAGGAGGACATCAGAAATCAATGACAACTCTATCCCTAATGGTATCATGGCACTATTCCCCATCAGGGCTATAATAAAACCTTTTCCCCCGTTCACCATCTACTCTCCACTGATGCCATCCTATCGACAACTTATTCCTTTTTTTGATACCACAACCTTAAACTGGGCAGTGGAAGCACGATTATTGCGGTGGCTAACGTTTCTCTGGTTGGGGGTTGGACTAGTGTTAATGTTCTCTGCCTCCTACCCGGTAGCATTGGAGGAGAGGGGAGATGGGTTTTATTACATTGGTCGGCAGCTATTATGGATGGTCATTGGTATGGTGGGGTTTAATATCATGGTTCATACCCCTATGGGCACCATTATTCGTGCCTCCCATGGGATCTGCTTCTTACTGATGCTCATGTTACTCGCAACGTTATTGCCGGGGGTGGGAATAACAGCGCAAGGATCTGCCCGTTGGTTAGCCCTAGGCTCATTCCCCTTACAGCCGTCTGAACTGCTCAAACCTTTCCTCGTGATCCAAGGTGCCTGTGTTTTTGCCCGATGGTCTGAGCTTTCGGTTCTTTCCCGACTTAATTGGTGCGGAATTTTTTGCCTGGTATTGGGAGTGATTTTACTACAACCAAACCTCAGTACCACTGCTGTTTGCGGCATTACTATATGGTTGATGGCAATGGCGGCGGGTTTGCCCCTTAAGCATTTATTAATAACGGCTGGAACTGGGATCGGTTTAGGTATCTTAAGTATCAGTCTTCGTAGTTATCAGCAGGATCGGCTCTGTTTCCTCGATCCCTGGTCTGACCCTGTAAATAGATGCTATCAACTGGTACAGAGTTTAATTGCAGTTGGTTCAGGACAATGGTTTGGTAAGGGATTTGGACTTTCTCAACAAAAGTTGTTTTATTTACCCATTGCCGATACGGATTTTATTTTTGCAGTGTTCGCTGAAGAATTTGGGTTCTTTGGTTGTCTATTACTATTGACAATGCTACTTTTTTATAGCACTTTAGCATTGAGGGTGGCTATTCAGGCTCAGCGACCGGTGTACCGGTTGATTGCCATTGGATCAATTATTTTATTGATTGGGCAGTCCCTAACCCATATTGGGGTGGTCATTGGTGTGCTTCCCACCACTGGTCTGCCCCTCCCTTTAATCAGCTATGGCGGTAGTTCATTAATTGCTAATTTAACCACTGCGGGGTTGCTGATTCGAGTGGCTCGGGAGAATAGGGAAGCAGTGGTTATCCCCTTTACTTCGGGTGGGCGATCGCCCACGGTATCTTCCCTTGACTAATGGGGAACCGACCCTATAGTACCCGATAGTTGCGGGTATGGTAATCCTAATTAAGGTTCTGATAAATGCCTCAATTGATTAAACCAGTCCAACTTGGCTCTTGGCTACCGATTGGATTATTCGGTATCTTTATCTTTTCGGTTTGTATTCGGTTTTGGGGACTGGGTCGGTTTAATACCCTCGTCTTTGATGAGGTTTACTATGTTAAGTTTGCCAATAACTATCTGACCCAAACCCCTTTTTTTGATGGTCATCCCCCCCTGAGTAAGTACTTAATTGCCATAGGGATTTGGCTGGGGCAACGGTTTCCCTTTGGACAGATGCCCACCAATGAACTGGCGGGGTCACCCCTGTCTCCATGGAGTTATCGGTGGTTCAATGCTCTAGTGGGCTCATTCTTACCAGTATTGGTGGCGGCGATCGCCCATCAGATCAGCCATCGCCTTTCTTTTACCTTAATTGCCGGTAGTTTTGCCGCCCTAGATGGCATGTTACTAGTGGAGTCCCGCTATGGACTCAATAACGTTTATTTATTACTATTCGGCTTATTGGGACAGTGGTTTTTTTTAATTACCCTGGGACGACGGCATCACCAATGGCTATGGTTAACCCTGTCAGGCATTAGTTTTGGGGCAGCCATTGCCATTAAATGGAACGGGCTTTGGTTTTTATTAGGAACCTATGGTTTATGGGGAGTAGCATGGGTGATCCGCTGGCTGTTACCCCCTCAACTAGGTTCAGACCGCTCCATGATTAGGGAGGGGTACAACCAAAAGACCACCCTTCAATCCGCTCAAAAGGTCAAACCAACTCCTATTTCACCCTTTAACCGCCTTACCGATTTACGACCCGCTGCAATATTAATCTATTTAACTATCTTGCCAGTTACAGTGTACAGTTTACTTTGGATACCTCACCTACACCTTAATCCGACGCCAGATTTTTGGAAAGTTCAGACTGATATTTATAATTACCATCAACGGGTGGGTGGGAATGATCCGAAAGTTCATCCCTATTGCTCCCCTTGGTATACGTGGCCCTTGATGGTGCGACCAGTTTCTTATTTCTATGAAACAGGCGTATCACCCCAGGACGAAGTACCCCTAACACCAAAACCCTCAGGAGGATCAGTCATTTTTGATGTTCATTCCATGGGTAATCCCATCCTTTGGTGGTCTTCTACGGCGGCAATTGGTTTGTTAACCTTACTAACCTTCCACGACCTACGCAGGTTGATTTCAACCCGTTGGCAAAAGGGTGTCAGTGCCTTACAAGAGCAAGGGTATCGGTTAGCAGTTGAACGATTCTGGGTGCCAGCTTACCTCCTATTAAACTATGGCATCAATTGGCTACCCTGGATCAGAGTCAGTCGATGTACGTTCCTTTATCATCATCTAGGGGCTGCTATGTTTGGCACCCTTGCCATTGCTTGGTTAGTTGATCGATGGTTGCAGTTGGAGGTGACAGTTCTTTCCCCCAATTACCGTCCCCAATTGCGTAGCCTGGGAATTTCCATCAGTTGCTTGGTGATATTAGCCTTTGCCTTCTGGTTGCCCGTTTATCTAGGTTTACCCCTTTCACCGTTGGGCTTTAGACTGCGGATGTGGTTTCCCAGTTGGGTATAATTTCATCATTGAAAACGTTAACCTTCTTTCTCTGATGAAAGGCTGGGGGTAATGAGGGGTTCCGGGGATGATTCAATTTCCCAAAAACTGAGTACAATGGCAGTTGTGCCGTTACCAACTACATTTAATACGGTTTTAAAGCCATCGGTAATTCGATCAATTCCCGCAACAATTGCAATTCCTTCTAATGGTAATCCGGAGGCGGCTAATACTGTGGTCATGGTAATCAATGCAGAACCGGGAACACCTGGGGTGCTAAAGGAGATTAGGAAGCTACTGAGGGCGATGGCAGTTAATAAGGAATTTGTGATGGGAATGTGGTAGATTTGGGCAATAAATAAAGCATTGAAACCCTGTAAAATCGCTGCTCCATCCCGTTTAATAGCAGTACCTAGGGGAATGGCAAAACTAGCGATATCTGGTCTTAATCCATAATTTTCTTGAATATTATTCAGAAGCACTGGTAAAACTGCGTTGGAACTAGCCGTGCCAAACCCAAGGGATAAGGATTCAGCCAGTCCACGGAAAAACTGTCGGGGTCTGGCACCTAAAATCCACAAAACCATGATGTAAAAACCCACCATCCCTAAACTAGATAGGAATAGACCGAGGACATATAGAAATAGTCGTCCAATTAATCCTAACCCCTGGGTGGCAAATACTGAACTGGTTAAGGCAAAGACTCCAATGGGAGCAACGTATAAAATGACTGAGAGGGTCTTCTCAGTTATTAGGTAGATACTGTGGAGAAAATCTAAAAATGGCTGTACTTCAGAACGACATTGCTGTATTCCCATGCCAAGTAATGCTGCGGAAAAAATAATTTGCAGCAGATTGGCAGTACTGAGGGCTTCCACCGGATTGGTGGGAATCAGACTGATTAACCAATCTAGCAGGGATGGTGCCTGGTTAGGACTATGGTTGATGGGCAGGGCGATCGCCTCCATCCCCACTCCCGGTTGGAGCAACAGGGCAACTGTCATTCCCAGGGTCAAGGAAATGGCAGTTGTGACGATATAAATCGTTAAAAGCTTAATCACATACCGCCCCACCTGGGCTGCATTTTGGATCCGAGTAACACCTAAGATCAGGGAGGAAAATACAATGGGGACGACTACAAACTGAACTAACCGCAAAAAAGCCTGCCCTAAGGGATGGAGCCCATAAGTATCCAGTAGGGGAACACTTTCTGGGAAGAAACTGTTTAAGAGAGACCCAAAACTAATACCAACCCCCAGTGCGACTAAAATTAATGTGGATAAATTCATGGAAACCTCAAAAAAAGAC
>Ga0172367_10008446_pt1 | contig 11505 bp, 7 predicted proteins | sample Lak10m_FD_114542 | JGI IMG/M metagenome (GOLD analysis project Ga0172367, IMG submission 114542) | Freshwater microbial communities from Kabuno Bay, South-Kivu, Congo - kab_022012_10m | ecosystem: Environmental > Aquatic > Freshwater > Lake | place: Democratic Republic of the Congo: South-Kivu...
ATCAGCCGGTTTAAATTTTGTTTGAGCAGTTACTTTTGAAAAGTCGGTAACATCTACTCCTGAAGCATCAACCAATTGGGTAGGTGTGGTTGCATTCAGGTAGTTATAAACCCGGTCGAGTACACGGGTTATATCGGCAGTCGTCGGAATAACGTAGGGTGTTTCATACTCGGGTTGCATCAGGTGCAGTGGAGCCGTTACATCGTTTTGAGGTTTGGCTGGTTGTTGAGCAAACACTAAGCATGGAAGAAAGGCCAGCAGTGTAATAATCTTTTTAATCATGGCTAAAATGGTTTGGTTTTAAGTATCGCTTTTTCAATAAATCAAATTTTGGAGAAGGCTAAATGTATAAAAAATATGGAGGCATTTTGGGCCTCCATATTTGTCATGTATAAGATAATGACTAATAGCCAGGATTTTGCATTGCTGCTTTTTCAGTGGCAGTTAGCGGCATTCCGTCTTTATAAATTCCATCAAGGAATGTTTGCGGAATTGGTCTCAAAAGATGATGATCTTTAATATTGGCCATTGCTTCTTTGTTGTAAGCTTTAACCCTTGGAATCAATGTTTTGGTTCTGCTCAAATCTTCCCAGCGGAGCCATTCACCACAAAGTTCCCGGGTCCGTTCGTTTAATATCAGGCAAAGCATTTTGTCATATTGGGCGGATAAACCCAACTTGGCAATTACTGCTTCGTCTTCTGCCGGAAATACCGATGTACTTGCAATAGTCAAATCTGTGGCAGCCGTTGTTACCGGAATATTATTCGACTCGTAATATGAATTTTCTGTCATAAATGAATTCATACTGGCAGCCTGAACAAATGTAGAGGTAGGAAAAGAAGCAGCTCCGTCAGTATAAAAGGAACGATCTTCCCCATTCTTATATGTTGCACGATTTCGAACTGCATTGATGTAAGGTAACGCATCAGCAAAAGAACCGGTACCCGATTTTGCCAACCGAATTTTTGCTTCGGCAGCCATTAAATATGTCTCGGCGGAACGGGCTAATATTTCATCGCGCATGCCTCTGTTGTCGTTGATGGCTGTCCTGTCCGATTCAAAATGTTTTGATAATGAAGGGAACCGTGGGTTTGCCTCTAAACCAAGACCATCAGCAGCATAGGCTACATAAACATGAGGAATTGTCTTCCCGGTTTTACTGTATAATATGCCCGGATCATTGTTGTTAATCGTTTTTGCAAAACGAGTATCACCCTTTGAATTAATAATGTACAGAATACCCAAATCAACACCGGCGGTATAAGTAACTCCTCCTGATGCACCACCTTTGTTCACTCTGTGTTTGGTTCTGAATACTTTCCAGAAACGAGAGTCATTAATGTGGTCGAATACGTTGTAGGTGAAATACGTGGCAGCCAGACGGCTGTAGGGACGCATACCTGTAAGGTCACGCTGCATCAAAGCCAGGTCATCGTATCGGGCCGTAAAGAATATATGACTGTTGTTGTCAGTTTTAAGTGCAGGGTCACGACTAAAAGAAGCCGATAAAATCATTTCAGGCAGGAATTCATTTGCGCCATCTGGTTTAGTATAATCCCAAAGTGCCTGATAATTGCTTGCCAATGCGTGACGTGAAATCACCTCGTCAGATAAACTTACCACTTTTTGCAAGTCGGCACTCTTTGTTCCTGAGTTCCACGAGTCATTAATTTCACTTGCCCTGGTCAAATAGGCTTTTGCCAGAAAGTGGGCGGCAGCATCCTTTGTGATTCTGTTGGGGCCCCCGGTATTGCCCAACAAGTTATAGGCCTGGGTAAAATCATCGATAACCTGTTTCAGCACTTCTTCGGCTGTTGCACGGGAAAATTCCAATTCTACCGAGGTACTTGGTTTCAATTTTAATGGAACTCCTCCATATTGCCGCACCAATTTTAAGTAGCTGAAAGCACGCATGAAATAACCTTCACCTAAGGCAGTTTTTTTGATAGCATCGTTTGTCGATACAATATTGGTGGCCGATTCGATTAACTGGTTGGCTAATCCAATACCAAGATAGGCATTATCCCAGGGTTCCTGTGCAGTAGTTCTGATGGTGGTTATAATGGAACCAAATCTGCTGTCATAATTGTTCCATTGGCTATTGGTGTCATCACCACCAACATGAAACTCATCGGTCCCATAATTCGTCGTGCCAAATTGGTATTCTGAAGCAAAAGGAGATGCAAAAACACGATAATAAGCACCTACAGCTAATTGCTGAATACCGGCTTCTTCTTCAAGATAAGAAAAATTTCTTTGGGTCTCCAATTCTTCGTTCAGAAAGTTTTTGGAACAAGATGTTACACCTAATGCAATTATCACAAGGAATGCAAGCAGGTGCTTTTGATGTATAATATGTTTTTTCATAAATTTCAATTTTTTGAATTTAACATGGATTAAAATTGTAGGCTAAGACCTGTTACAAAACCTCTGTTCGAAGCGTGATATCTTAAATCCAGGTCAATCCAGGGTACTTGGTTGAAAATAAAACCTGGGTTCGTTGCCTGAACATACAAGCGTAATTTGGATACACCAAGTTTGGTAGTGATCTTTTCAGGCAAATTATATCCCAGTGAAATATTACGAATTTTTAAAAATGAACCTTTCTTATATCCCAGTGAGGCATAATATTGATCGCCGTAACCAGCCGAATAAATTGGTTTTTGATATTCGGAGTTCGTGTTATTTATCGTGTAGTAATTCACTGCTCGTTGCTGGTATCGTCCAACAAGACCTTCACCTCCGGCGCTGTAGTTATATCCCATACGGCCGTAAAAGAAAGCGGACAACTCAAATCCTTTATAATTAAAAGTATTTGTCATACCCAAAATGTATTTAGGAATTGTACTTCCGATAATTACTCGGTCGTTGTTGGCATCAATTTTATAGTCCCCGTTCTGGTCAACAGGCTTAACATTACCTGCTGTAAAAGTGTGTCCGTTGGCATTAAATTTTGCCATTTCAGCAGCTTCCGATTCCTGCCAAACTCCATCGGCTTTGTAACCATAAATTACGCTCTGAGACTGGCCAATGAACCATGTGTTATTCAAATCATCTTGTTTCCCGTTTGCTAAAGAAACAATCTCGTTATCCTGGTATGAAGCATTGATCGATGTTGTCCATTCAAAGTCACGTTGTTTTACGTTTACCGTCGTTAAGGTTAAGTCAATACCTTTTGATTTGGTTTCACCTATATTGGCGTAGGTTTCCGGAAATCCAGTAACTGTTGGGATCGATTTCTTGAGTAATAAATCGGTAGTGTGAGAAGAATAAACGTCTATACTTCCGTACACTCTTGACAAGAATAACGAATAATCGATACCTACGTTGTATTGTGCTGTTTTTTCCCATCCCAAATCCTGATTGGCCATGGTATTTACGTTAATTTGTCCGGGAGTTGAAGTAGCTCCAAATGGATAAAAAATAGCATCCAATCTTCCTTTGGTTTGATATGCGTCAATGGCAGCGTTGCCAGTAACCCCGAACCCAACACGCAATTTTAATTGGTTCACCCAATCCAAATTGGCCATAAAGTTTTCCTGATCTATACGCCATCCTAAAGCAGCGCTGGGGAAGAACGACCATTTATTCCCTTCGGCCAATACTGAAGCTCCATCATAACGTCCGGAAACAGTTAACAGGTATTTATCAGTAAAGCTGTAATTTAATCGGGCCATGTATGAAAGCAATGATTGTTTGGTGAGCCCCGAATTCCAGCTTTTTAAGGAACTGACTGCACCAAATGCATTCCATTTCTGGCTTGCGAATGGGATATTGTCTGCCGACATATAATTCGATTCTGTCGCAAATTGCGTTTGGCTTTGTAACAATGTCAAACTAATGCCATGCCGTCCAAGCGTTTTGTCGTAATACAAAAGATTATCAAGCGTGTAGGACAGACGTTGTCTTTTCTCCAGAGAGGCATAAGCCGAACCACTTCTGATGACTGATTTGCCATCGTCATAGATACCATCCCGCCAGGTTTGAATATCCGGTCCAAAATTGGTGCGGAATCTCAATCCTTTTAAAGCAGGAGTGAAAACTCCAAAATCAAGCTGAGCATAAAAACTACCAAATGTGCGGAAGGTAACACGTTGGTCCTGAGAGTATTTTTCTTCGTCGATGATTGTTTTAACAGCGATGTCGCCACCAGGATAATCAATCCGGTTTCCATTAGCATCGTAGGGCAGTGCGTAGGTGAAAATTCCATATGCACTTTGATACAGTCCGGTTTGAGCCGAAACTCCGACATTCCCTGCGGTTGATTGGCCATACTCCTGAATGCTGTATGAACTGTTCAGGTTACCACCAAATGAGAACCATTTTAAAGGAGTGATATCAACGCTTACATTGGCATTGTAACGCTTAAAACCTTGTCCTTTTACTACCCCTTCACTGTCGGTATATCCAAAGGAACCGTAGGCTTTCATTTTGTCAGTACCACCGCTAGCGCTTAATGTATTTTGGGTAGTAACACCAGTGCGGGTGACAAAATCAGTCCAATTGGTCGTCGTTAATTTTGATCCATCCCAGGTTCCGCTTGCCCAACCTTTTAAGATGTTGTTCCAGGCAGTTTCGTCACCTGTGAAAATTTTGGCATCATTGGCCTGTGTCGGCTGATCACCTCGCGCATAAACAGTTGGATAGGCATAGTATTCAGCCCATCGGCGGTATTCTACATAATCGCCAGCACTAAACAAAGGCGAAAATTCATGTATTTTTTCAGTAGTTACTGAACTGTCAAAATTTAGGGCAAGTTTTCCTGATTTTCCTTTTTTTGTCGTAATTAAAACAACACCGTTGGCACCACGTGAACCATAAATGGCTGTAGCCGACGCGTCTTTCAAAATATCAATTGATTCAATGTCGTTAGGATTTATATTATCAATACCGCCAAGAGTTACTTTGTTTGAAGTATTGCCACCAGCGTCAACAGTTCCGGTAACTAAAGGAATACCATCAACAACATAAAGCGGTGAATTTGATGCAGTAAGCGAGCGAACCCCACGAATGGTTATATCTCCAACTGTTCCGGGGCGTTCATTCGAAGTAATATCAACTCCGGCAGCTTTTCCCTGCATGGCTTCAACGGCATTTTTCACCGGGCGTGAAGTAATTTGTTCAGAAGTTACACTTGTAAGAGCCCCGGTTACATCTGATTTTTTTTGTACACCGTAACCAATTGCAACTACCTCTTCAATTCCAATGGCATCTTCAGCAAGTTTTACCACTACGTTTGCCTGGCCTGCAACCGCAACTTCCTGAGATTTCATTCCAACAAATGAGAATTGTAAAGTTCCGTTTTCAGGAATTCCCATAAGTGAAAAATTACCATTGCCATCAGTAATTGTTCCGTTGGTCGAACCTTTTAAAACAACCGATACACCTGGCAGAGGAGCACCTTCTGCGTCAGTTACTTTACCTGTTACTTTTCCTTGTTGTTGCGCTGCTTCAGGAATTGAAGGAACGATTAGGATTTTTCGGTCGGCCACCTGAAATTCAACGTGTTGTTCGATAAACAGGTTGTTTAGTACGTCAATAACTTTCTGGTTATTGGCATTCACCGAGACCGATTTATCTACATCAACCAGCTGGTTATTGTAGATAAAAAAGAATTCGGTACTGTTTTCAATTTTCGTAAGGACATCTTTGATTTGAACATTCTTCATGTTCAGGCTGATGCGGGTGTCCTGTGAATAGGAAACAGCCGCAACCAGGTTTAATGTCGAAATCAAAAGGACAATGATAGTTAGTTTCATTGCAAGCAATACTTTTTTACAGATAAACCGGAATCGGTCTATCTCTGTTTCACAATTTTTTTTCATAAATTTGAACGTTATTAGTTTAACAATGTGTAAATCCTGCATTTGCAGGTAACCAAGCAGGAAAATGGGCCAACATTTTTCTGCTTTTTATTTTATCATAGGCAACTTTTTATTTTAATTTTTTGCTTTTCAATCTTACTATTCGTTTCGGGGATTCCTGGTCGGTGTGTCCGGGTACCGATTCGATTTTATAATCCATTAACGAAGCGGCACAAAGCAGATCCAGTATCTGCTCGAGCGACTCATCCGTGAAAGTGCCGGTAAAACGGTAGCTGTTTAATCGTTTATCGGCAATCACAAATTCAACATTATACCATTTGCCGAGTTTGTTCACCACAGTTTCAATCGGATCGTTCACTAAAACAATATTCCCGTTTATCCACTCGGTGTATTTGTAGAGGTTTTTTACGTCAGCTTTCGAGATTTTGTGGCTTGAGTGACTTAATGTGGCAACCTGATTAGGTGAAAGATTTACCTGAGTTTCATTATTGCTTTTATCGTTCGATTGCAACTGCACGCTCCCTTCTACCAGGGCTACAAGTACAACATTGTTATCATGGTAGGCATCAACATTAAACGTAGTGCCTAATACTTTTATGTCGAGATTTTTAGCTTGTACGATAAACGGTTTTTCCTGATTTTTTGCCACCTTAAAATAGCCCTCTCCATCGAGTGCAACCGATCTAAGCTCCAGATTATCGAATGTTTGAGGAAACCGAAGTTTGCTTCCTGAATTCAGGAAAACAGTTGTTCCATCGGCAAGCTGAACTTTTACCTGAGTTCCAAAAGCGGCCTTAACCTCCTGGTAAATTGTTTGCGAAGCTATAATTTCGTTAGTGTGCTTGTTTGCCAGATAACTGTAAACTCCCGAGAAAAGTACAGATAGCAAAAGTACTGCAACCGCTTGCAGCGATAGATTTATCCACCTTTTTCGGGTGTTTCTCATGAATGTTTGCTGCTGAATATTCCTGAAAGCATTTTTTGTATTGAGAGCCGAGGGTAATTTCAAATCCCCCGATTTAATCCAGATAGCTACCAGATCATTATATTCCTTTTGATTTTCCTCGCTCGCGTTTTTCCAGTTTTCGAGTTCTTGCTGTTCGTGATCATCGAGCTGATCGGTCAAAGATTTCGCGATGAGAGAATGTATCGAATGTGTTAAGGGTTCCATTTTTCAGAGTTTACAATCGCATGACGGATGCGGCAGGTGAGAACCCTACATACAAAATGAAGAAATTTCGGAAAAAATTAAAACCGCAGTTTAAATATCGAAAGCAAAATAAAATTCCGGTTATTACTTTTTAACCTGAACGATGGTAAAAATTCTTCAAGTTCAGCGCGTAAAAGCTTGAGCGATCGTCCAATTAGTGCCTCAACGCCTTTTACCGATATTTGCATATTTTCAGCAATTTCCTTATTTGTCAGGCTTTCGAAGCGACTTAACTCAAAAGCAATACGACAACGTTCGGGCAGTTTAAGTACCGATTCAAGTAATTTTTGTTCAAACTCATTCTTCGAAATGTATTCTTCGGTGGTGTTCACCGATTCGTTGGTGGCGATTTCCCGATGAATTTTATGGCTGGTTTTTTCTTTCCGAAGGTAGTCGATGCTAATGTTGCGAACCATCACTGTCAGGTACGAAAAAAGGTTTTCAACGTTGTAGAGGCTTTCACGCTTTTCCCAAAGGCGGATAAATGCTTCCTGAACTAGACTTTCTGATTTATCCTGATCTTTGGTAAACGTATAGCTATATTGGCTCAACGGTTTATAATATTCTTTAAAAATAAACGACATGGCACGTTCATTCCCTTTTTGCAGCTCATCAAGTATAAATTGCTGATTGCTGTTGTCGCTATTTTTTACAAATCTGACCATATTTCAAAAGACAGGCTTCAAATATATTTGAATTCCTCGTTACCGAAATCACAAAATTTCCGAACAACTCAAAAAATTCCTGATGAAAACCTCTTTGCGCAACGCACATTTTTACCGGAATTTATAATGGAAGCAAATTTTTAAACTTCTAAATTAAACAATTCTTTTCCGGAATTTCAGTGAAATAAATAACTTCAAACCTTCCGGCCTTTTGGGCGATAAAATTTGTTGAGGAATTTTTCATTTCAGGCCTGCATTTTCTATTTTTTTTATGATCGAAATTCAAAAATGGCTGAATAGTATCATACTTTAAATGAATAGTATAATTGGCTGAACTGGTTTTCAACTTATTTTGTACACTGATTCTTTCAAATAAAAATAAACGAATGAATAAAAGTTTTAAAAAGAAGGTTGAAAAACTGTTCGAAAAACACGAAGAGTTTTTGTCGCGCAAAAACAAGAAAGCGAAAAATGGCAACGGCATTTTTGACCGTTACAAATACCCGGTTTTAACCGGTGCTCACACTCCGGTTATTTGGCGGTACGATCTGGATGAACAAACCAATCCGTTCCTGATGGAGCGCATCGGGATGAATGCTGCGTTCAATTCAGGAGCAATAAAGTGGAACGGCAAGTATATTCTGGTTGTTCGGGTGGAAGGCGTTGACCGCAAATCGTTTTTTGCCATTGCCGAAAGCCCCAATGGAATCGACAATTTCCGGTTCTGGGATTACCCGGTGACTTTGCCCGAAACTGAAAATCCGGATACCAATGTTTACGACATGCGTTTAACGGCCCACGAAGATGGCTGGATTTACGGCATTTTTTGCTCCGAACGAAAAGATCCGAATGCTGCCCCCGGCGATTTGTCGAGTGCAGTAGCCGCCGCCGGAATTGTACGCACCAAAGATTTGGTCGATTGGGAACGGCTACCCGATCTGAAAACCAAAAGCCAGCAGCGAAATGTGGTGTTGCACAACGAATTTGTGAACGGTAAATATGCGCTTTACACTCGTCCGCAGGATGGTTTTATCGACGCCGGAAGTGGTGGTGGTATTGGCTGGGCTCTCATCGACGATATGACTAATGCCGAAGTGAAAGAAGAGAAAATCATCAATTTCAGGTATTATCATACGATAAAAGAGGTGAAAAACGGCGAGGGACCGCATCCGATTAAAACTGAAAAAGGCTGGTTGCACCTGGCCCACGGAGTTCGGGGCTGTGCTGCAGGATTGCGCTATGTGCTGTATTTGTACATGACCGATCTGGAAGACCCGTCGAAGTTAATTGCCGAGCCTGCCGGGCATTTTATGGGGCCAATTGGAGAAGAACGTGTGGGCGATGTATCCAACGTGCTTTTTACCAACGGCTGGATTGCCGATGATGACGGAACAGTGTTTATTTATTACGCTTCGTCGGATACCCGGATGCATGTGGCTACATCAACCATCGACAAACTGGTTGATTATTGCCTGAATTCTCCTGCCGATGGTTATCGTTCGGCCACTTCTGTAGAAACCCTGAAAAAGCAGATTGCCAAAAATCTGGCTATCTTGGGAAAATAGGATCGCGTTGCGGGTTGCGAGTTGCGGGTTTGTTAACCGTATCTCGAAACCCGCATCTCGCAACATGATAAACAACCTAACTAAAACACATACTTATGAATGTTGAAAAAATTACCCTGAAAGAGAAAATCGGCTACGGATTTGGTGACGCTGCTTCGTCGATGTTCTGGAAGATTTTCGGAATGTATTCGTTGTTTTTTTACACCGATGTTCTCGGAATAACTGCCGCAGCTGCCGGAACGATGTTCCTGGTAGCCCGTTTGTGGGATTCATTCTTCGATGTTTTTGTGGGAATTATCAGCGACCGCACCAAAAGTCGCTATGGTAAATACCGGCCTTACCTCCTTTGGTTTGCCATTCCATTTGCGGTAATGGGCGCCATCACTTTCTTTGCTCCCGATTTTGGTCAAACCGGCAAACTCGTGTATGCCTATATTACATACTCCCTGATGATGATCGTTTACTCGATGATCAACGTGCCGTACGCTTCGTTGTTGGGCGCCATTTCCGGAGATCCGACCGAACGAAATTCGCTGTCGTCGTATCGTATGTCTTTTGCGTTCATAGGTAGTTTCGTGACATTTATGTTGCTGCAACCGCTGATTGATTTCTTTTCCAAGACTTTTGGCAGCGAAGGTGTTACGCAGGCGACTCAGGCCGCCGAATCGACAGTAAGTACTTCGCCGATTGGCTGGGTGATGGGCGTTGGAGCCATTGGAATCATTTGTGTTGTGTTGTTTTTGCTGTGTTTCAGCTGGACCAAAGAGCGCGTAACTCAAATCGAGAGCGAAGAAAATGCTTCCATTAAACAGGATTTGAAAAATTTGTTTCGCAATGCGCCGTGGTGGATTTTGGTGGCAACTGGTTTAGCCGCCTTGCTTTTCAATGCCATCCGCGACAGTGTGGCCATCTACTATTTCAGGGATTACGTAAAAGTAAGCTATCGAATGGCTGGTACCGGCTGGGATATGACCACCATTTATTTCCTCGTTGGTCAGGCCGCCAACCTGATCGGGGTAATGGCAGCTCCTGCTATTTCCAGAAAATACGGTAAGAAAAGAACTTATATGATTGCCATTCTGATTGCCGGAGTATTAAGCACTGGTTTTTATTTCATCCCGAACAACATTACCTGGATTTTGATCTTCCAGTTCCTGATTTCCATTTTTGCCGGATACGTTTTGCCGCTGTTGTGGTCGATGTTTGCCGACATTGTCGATCATCAGGAGTTATTGACCGGACGTCGCGCTACGGGATTGATTTTCTCGTCTTCGTCGATGTCGCAAAAGTTGGGTTGGGCCCTGGGTTCGGCGCTCAGCGGCTGGATTCTGGCAGTGTTCAATTATGCTCCGGAAGCCGTTACGCAAAGTGCTGAGACCATCTTTGGCGAGCATATCATGATCAGTTTAATGCCGGCCGTGTGCTGCGTTCTGGCTTTTGTGGGAATGCTGTTCTATCCGCTTTCCGACAAAAAAGTGCTGGAAATTGCGGGGCAACTCAATGAGAAAAGAAACACCGTTTCGTAAATCAATTGAATAACCACATAGGCATATCGGATGCATCGATCTTTGTAATTTTCCATGTGCCTATGTGGTAAAAAAACTTACAAATGAACAGTAGTTTTTCAGAACTCAGGCAGCAAGTCAAAGCAGAATTAACTCAAAATATTTTGCCTTTTTGGTCCACGAAAATGGTTGATCCACGGGGTGGTTTTTATGGCCGGATTGACGGGAACAACACATTGATGCCCGATGCAGATAAAGGTGGAATACTGAATGCCCGTATTTTATGGACTTTTTCATCGGCCTGGCTTCAGGAGAAAAATCCGCTATATCTCGAAATGGCCAACCGGGCACAGAATGATATTCTGAACCATTTTTTTGATGCCGAATTTGGCGGCACTTTTTGGACTATTTCTGCGGAAGGAAAACCGGTTGACACTAAAAAGCAGATCTATTCACAAGCGTTTTTCATTTATGCCCTGAGTGAACATTACCGGGCGTCGGGCAACGAAACGAGTCTGCAAAAGGCGACCGAACTTTTCGGCTTAATCGAAAAGCATAGTTTTGATCAGGAGCTGAACGGCTATTTCGAAGCCTACAGCCGCAACTGGCAATTGCTCGACGACCTTCGCCTGAGCGCCAAAGATGCTAACGAGAAAAAGACGATGAACGCACATTTGCACATTCTGGAAGCCTACACCAACCTGTTCAGGATATGGAAAGACGAATATCTCCGG
>Ga0172367_10008447_pt1 | contig 11504 bp, 10 predicted proteins | sample Lak10m_FD_114542 | JGI IMG/M metagenome (GOLD analysis project Ga0172367, IMG submission 114542) | Freshwater microbial communities from Kabuno Bay, South-Kivu, Congo - kab_022012_10m | ecosystem: Environmental > Aquatic > Freshwater > Lake | place: Democratic Republic of the Congo: South-Kivu...
AAAAAGCGAATTGATGGTTTGCGTTGAGCAAACAATATTGCCCTGATCATCCGCCACCGTGACATGGGTGGTATTGGCGCTCTCACCTGGGTTGACACCTGGCCCCCAGACTTGCGCGCGCGCCATATCCAAGGCGGCGCGGCGTTCATCGCCATAGGCGCGCGAAATCAGCCGTGCGACGGGCACATCCACAAAGGCCGGGTCAGCGGTGGCGGCGGCGCGATCAGCAAAGGCAATCTTCAAGGCTTCTGCCAGCAGATGCAGCGTATCGGCACTGCCGAAGCCCATCCCGCGCAGATCCAAGCCTTCCAGGATATTCAGCATTTGCAGCACATGCACGCCGGAAGATGCCGGGGGCGGCGGCAACAAGACCTCATAACCACGATAGGGGCCGCGCAGGGGCGCGCGTTCAATCGTTGCGAAATCGGCGATATCCGCTGCTGAGACAATACCGCCCGCTTTCCTGATGCCATCGGCAATCGCGCTGCCCAAGGCGCCGTTCAATACACCCGGCCCTTCACGCGCAATCAACGCGAGGGTTTCAGCATATTCCGCCTGGATCAGCCGCGCCCCTGGCTTGATCGGTGCGCCACCAGGCAAAAGCAACGCGGCAATGGCGGGATCGCGCGCCAGATCGGGTGCCGCTTCATTGATGCATTCCGCCAGATAGGGTGTCACGCCAAAACCACGCGCCGCGTGGCGTATGGCCGGCGCCATCACATCCGCCAGAGGCATGCTGCCGAAGCGTTCAAGCGTTTCGCACCAGGCGCACAAATTGCCCGGCACCGCGACAGAAAGCGGACCAACAATATTGGCGCGGCCTGTCGCTTCGAAATTCATCGCATTGGCGGGCTCGGCAGGCGTGAACATATCAGCGCACGCGGCGGCGGGGGCGGTGGAAAGCCCATCAATCACGGAGTGCCGCCCATCCGGCAGGCGCAAATGCGCCATGCCGCCACCCAATATGCCGACCATCATGGGCTCTACGACGGTGAGCGCAAATAGCGCGGCGATGGCACCATCCACGGCATTGCCGCCGGCAGCGAGCATCTCGGCCCCCGCCGCGGAGGCGAGCGGATGGTTCGTCACCACCATGCCGCGCGTGCCAATGGCCGGGCGCTTATCCGTGGTGAAGCGCGAACCCGCGCGCGATTGCCAATCCTTGGTCATGAGAATGTTCTTTCTATTGCCGAACCCGCATGAGCATGAGCGCACCAACCGCCGCCACACCCAGCAAGGCCGTGAACCACAAGGAAGCCGCGCCGAAATCATCCAGCAGCAGCCCGAACAATAAGGGCGCGAAAGCCTGCGAAGCCCGTGCTGGCGCGGTAATAAAACCCTGACGCTGGCCATAGCCAATGGGACCAAACAGCGCCAAGGGTAGCGTGCCGCGCGTGATGGTCAGCAGGCCGTTGCCCGCGCCATGGATAATCACGAAAAGCGCGGCAAAGGGCGCGCCAAGCACCATCAACACCGCCACCGCCACCGGGTGTGCGCCGGCGGCAACGCGCGCGGAAAACAGTGGGTTCATCTTGCGCATCACGGTGAATTCCACCACACGCGCTGCCACCTGCGCCGGGCCCATCAGCGCGCCAGCGGCAATCGCTGCCGCAAGCGATGTGCCAGCGGATTGCAACAATCCCGGCAAATGCGCCCCAAGCGCGGTGGAACTGAAACTCGCTGTCGCCAGCACGAAAGCCAGCAGGATCATATCGCGTTTGCGATCCCGCGTTTCTTCGGCAGATAAGGGTGGCACAGCTTCCTTTGGCGGAGGCGGCGGCGCCTTCGGGATCAGCAAGCGATTGAGCGGCAGGCAGACGAACAGATGCAAGGCCACCCAGCCGAGGCAAGCGCCACGCCAGCCCCATTCCGCTTCCATCAGCGCGGAAAGCGGCCAACCGACCGTGCTGGCAAAGCCCGCAATCAGCGTAATGCCGGTGATGCTATTGCGCGCATCCTTGCCGTAAAGCCCGGCAAGGGTCGCAAAAGCCGCGTCATAAAGCCCCATCGCCATGGCGATGCCGATGATGAACCAACTCAGAATCAGCAAGGGCAGGCCATTGGCGAAGGCCATGATCAGCAGGCCGAGGACAAAAATCAGATTGGAAATCGTGAGCACATCGCGCCCGCCGCGCTGATCAATCGCGCGGCCCGCCGCCGGGCCCAGCAAAGCTGTCAGCAGCAGGGAGCCCGAGAACACGCCGAACACCATGACACGAGACAGGCCAAGATCCTCGGCGATTGGCGCGGCCAGAATCGCAGGCAAATAATAGGAAGACCCCCAGGCCAGGGTCTGGGTTGTGCCAAGCACCGTCACCACCCTGGCCTTGGAGGCTTTCGCGCTCACGGAAAAGAACCCAAGCGCGCGATCAATCCGCAATCGCGCGGCCACGCGCCGCCATATAGCGCGCCGCAAAACGGCCCTTCACTTCCGGGTTGATGATGCGCGGTGGCATTTTGGCGGCAGCACAGGCGGAAAAGGCTTCCGCTGCAATGCGCGTAATCATGGATCGGCTTTCATGCGTGACCCCCGCGGTATGCTGCGTGCAAATCACCGCCGGGTGCCACAATAGCGGGTGATCCTTTGGCGGCGGTTCCTGTTCCCAAACATCCAAGCCGGCCGAGGCCAATTGGCCGGATTCCAGCGCCGCCAGCACAGCGTTTTCATCATGGATGGAACCGCGCGCCGTCGTCACCAGAATGGCGCCCTTCTTCATGCCGGCAAGCGCCTTGGCATCAATAATGGCGCGGCTTTGGGGCGTGAGCGGGCAATGCACGCTGACGATATCGGATTGCGCCAACAACTCGGCCAATTCCACCTTTTCAGCGCCGCGCTTGGCCACGGTTTCGGCATCCACATAGGGATCATAAGCCAAAACGCGGCAATTGAACGCGGCCTTCACAATGGCGGTGGTGCGCGACCCGACATTGCCAATGCCAATCACGCCCACCGTCTTGCCGAGCAGATTATTGCCCATGAAGACTTCGCGCTTTTTCGCTTCACCCGCGCGCATGGCGGCATGGGTCTGCGGCATTTTCTTGATCAGCGCCAGCATCATGCCAACCGCGTGTTCCGCCACCGCTTCGGCATTGCCGCCGGCCTGGTTCACCAGCAGCACGCCGGCCTTGGTGCAGGAATCCGGATTGATCGTGTCATAACCCGCGCCCTGGGACCCCAGCATCAGCAGATTGGGCAGGCGCTGCAGCAGCGCATCATTCACATGAAACGCCTTGGGCAATTCATCGCGCGACGCACGCACGTAATAGCCATCACAGGTGGCGAGTTCCGCCAGCGCCGCTTCTTCCCCATTTTCCAGGGAAAGCCGCACCACTTCCAAGGCGGGATCGGCGGTGGCGGTTTCCAGAAAGCTTGGATGCGGCACGCGTTCCAGATAGGCGACGCGGAATGGCTTATTGACTGCGGACAAGTTCACTTCCCCCTTGCTCAAACAGGGGGATGCTAGACCCGGTTTTGCGGATACGCCAAGCGGGGGCCTAACGCCTAACCGTCAGCAGATAAGCCACAATATCGTCCGGCTCCTCACGGCTCAGGCGATAATCCGGCATATTTGCATGCGGCGTTGGCAAATAGGCGCGCAAAGACATGGAAGTTGTGGAGGGCAGCGCGGCAATGGCGGCGAAGCTCGGCGCGATATCGCTCGCGGGGCCGGGGCCGGCAGGCGCGATGCGGTGGCAATTGGCGCACCAGGTCGCGGCCAGGCGCTGGCCGGCAATGGGGTCGCCCGGTTCCATCTGCGCCAAGGCCATACCGGGCAAAGCCGCCAAGACGCATGCGATCAGCCAAGGGCGCATTTTGATCCTTCTGCTTCGGGGCCTAGGCCAAGTAATTGCCGCCATTGATGTGATAAACCTGACCCGTGATCCAGGCGGCTTGATCAGACGCAAGATAGGCCATCAAGCCGGCGATTTCCTCGGGCCGGCCCATGCGGCCGAGCGGGATTTGCTGCGCCATCACCGCAAGCTCCGCTTCGCTATTGCCGTAGCGCGGCTGCGCGGTATCGGTCAGGCCGGGCGCGATCGCGTTCACGCGAATGCCATGGGGCGCGAGCGACAGGGCCATTGACCGTGTCATGCCGATAATCCCGGCCTTGGTCGCGGTATAATGCACCCCAAGCGGCGCCCCCCGGACCGAGGATGACGACAGGTTGATGATGACCCCCTTGATCCCGGCGGCCACCATGGCGCGCGCCGCCGCCTGGGCGCAAAAGGCGCTGCCCTTCAGGTTCACGGAAATCACCCGGTCCCATTCGGCTTCCGTCATGTCCAGAAACTCAACGCGCGGGAAAATGCCGGCATTATTCACCAGCACATCAATCCGCCCGAGTGCCGCGATGGTCTGTTCCACCAGGGCGGCAGCGCCGGCCGCGGTGCCGACATCGCCCCGGATCAGCGCGGCACGGCGGCCCGAGGCGCGGACCGAGGCTGCCACTTGCTCTGCCTGGGCCTGGTCATCCAACCAATTGATCGCGACATCATGCCCTGCCGCCGCCAAGGCACGCGCCGCGGCAGCCCCGATGCCCTGTTGCGCGCCGGTTACCAGCGCCACCCGTGTTTCACCCGCCATGGTCTGACCCCCAATGCTGCCGGCAGGCTAGGCGCAAAAAGCCGCCTTGTCTTGAGGGCTTGCCCCGGGGCGCGCCCGGTGGCACCCCTTGGCAGGAGAGGGAGGCGGCGCAGTGGATATTGCTGGCATGTTCTCGTTGCAGGGGCGCGTGGCGCTGGTGACTGGTGCGTCGGGCGTGCTGGGCGATCATTTCGCACGTGTGCTGCATGGCGCGGGGGCTTCCGTCGCCTTGGCTGCGCGGCGCGAAGCGGCGACTGCGGCGCTGGCCGCCGAATTGGGTGCGCGCGCGGTATCCGTACCCCTGGATGTGACGGCGCCCGAGACAATTGCGCCCGCCTTCGCCACCGCGGAAACTGCCTTTGCTGCGCCCTGCGATATTCTGGTGAATAATGCCGGCATCGCCGTGACCAAGCCCGCCTTGCAGCAAAGCGCGGAAGATTGGGATGGGGTGCTGGATGTAAATCTGCGCGGGTGTTTTCTGGTGGCACAAGAAGCCGCCAAGCGCCTGGTGGAAGCGAAGCGTCCGGGCGTGGTGGTGAATATCGCCTCCGTGCTTGGGCAGCGCATCATTCCGGGTGTGGTTGGCTATACCGCTGCGAAGGCCGGGCTATTGCACATGACACGGCATTTGGCGGTGGAATGGGCGCGGCATGGCATTCGGGTGAATGCGATTGCGCCTGGCTATATCGCGACCGATCTCAATCGCGAGTTCTTCGCCTCCGATTCAGGGCAGGCGATGATCAAGCGCATCCCACAGCGCCGGCTGGGCGCTGCCGAGGACCTTACCGGGCCGCTTCTGCTGCTCGCTTCCGATGCCGGGGCGCATATGACCGGCGCGGTGGTGACCGTGGATGGCGGCCATTCGATCAACCCGCTTTAGGTATTGGTGTCATGGAATTTTCTCTGCCCCCCGAAATTGACGATATGCGCCGGCGCATCCGCCGCTTTGTGGATGAAAAACTGATCCCGCTGGAAGCGGATCGCGCGAATTTCGATGAGCATGAAAACATCGCGCCGCATGTGCTGGCGGAAATGCGCAAGGCCGCCAAGGCGGAAGGGCTTTGGGCGTTGCAAATGCCAAAGCGCCTAGGCGGGCAGGAATTGCCGCGCATTGGCATGGCGGCCTGTTATGAGGAAATGAACCGCTCCATCTTCGGGCCGGTGGTATTCAATAGCGCCGCGCCAGATGACGGCAATATGATGATTCTGGATCACGTTTTGCCTGAAGCGATGAAGCCGCGCTGGCTGCACCCAATTGTGAATGGCGATGTGCAATCCGCCTTCGCCATGACGGAACCGGATGGCTGCGGTTCTGACCCAAACCTGACCTATACCAAGGCTGAACGTGTTGGGAATGACCGCTGGCGCATCACCGGGCGCAAATGGTTCATCACCGGCGCCGGCAATGCGAAGATTTTCATCATCATCGCGCGCACATCGGATGACCCGCGCAAGGGGCTTTCGGCTTTTCTGTTCAGTGCTGATCAGCCAGGTTGGAAGATCATGCGGCGCATCCCGATCATGGGGCCGGAAGAACATGGCGGGCATTGCGAATTGGAATTCGACGGGTTGGAAATCCCGAATGAGCACCTTTTGATGCATGAAGGCGATGGGCTGAAGCTCACGCAAATGCGCCTTGGCGTGGCCCGGTTGACCCATTGCATGCGCTGGCTGGGCTTGTCTCGGCGTGCTTTGGAAATCGCCATGGAACGCATCGGCCAGCGTGATTCTTTCGGCATGAAGCTGATTGATCGCGAAAGCGTGCAGGGCTTGGTCGGTCAGGCGGCGATGGAAATTGAGATTGGCCGGCTGCTGACCATGAAGGCTGCTTGGATTTTGGATCAGGGCGGCTTCGCGCGGAAGGAAGTTTCCATGGCGAAGATTGTGGTGGCGGATGCCTTGCAGAAATCCGTGGATACGGCGCTGCAATTGCTGGGCGCGCGCGGCTATTCCAAGGATACGGTGATTGAATGGATGTATCGCTATGCCCGCCAGGCGCGGCTGGTGGATGGCGCATCCGAAGTGCATCGCATGGTGTTGGCCAATACGCTGCGCGCCGAGGGTTCATCCTTCTTCGCCTGGGGTCCGCCCAAGCATGGATGAGGCGCGGCGCCCAAAACTGACGGATTGGCTGCGCGGGGCAACCGGCGCGGCTGATCTTGAACTTGGCGCCATGGCCTTGCTTTCCGGCGGTGCCATTCAGCAGAATTGGGCCCTGGATGTGCAGCGTGCCGGGCGTGATGAAGCCTGGGTGCTGCGCACCGATAATGCCGCGACCTTGGCAGTTTCCCTGCCGCGCACAGCAGAATTCGCGCTGTTGAAAGCGGCCTTTACGACGGGCGTGACAGTGCCGGAGCCGCTCTATTTATGTGAGGATACCGCCATTCTGGGCGCGCCGTTTTTCATCATGCGGCGCGTGCAGGGTATTGCCGCTGGGCATCGTGTGGTGAAAAGCGAAACGCTCTGTGGTGGGCGGGATGAAGCCGTGCGGGCGCTTGGGCGCGAATTGGCGCGCATCCATCGCATCACACCGCCGCGCGTGGATTTGGCGTTTTTGGGCGCGCCACCCGATGATGCATGTTTGGCCTTCGTGGCAGAACAGCGCGCGGCACTTGATCGGCAAGCGCTGCCGCGCCCGATCTTGGAATGGGGCTTGCGGCATTTGGAACGCTGCGCGCCGCCGCCGCTGCCGCCCGTGCTGAACCATAATGATTTCCGCACCGGCAATCTGATGCTGGCTGATCATGGCGTCACGGCGGTGCTGGATTGGGAATTCGCCGCCTGGGGCGAACCGCATGCTGATCTGGGCTGGTTCTGCGCCAAGTGTTGGCGCTTCGGCAGTGCTTATGAGGCAGGCGGCATTGGCGGGCGGGAAGCCTTTTATGCCGGCTATGCGGCAGAAGCCGGGCACGCCGTGGACGCGGCGCGCGTTACCTGGTGGGAATTGGCCGCACATATTCGCTGGGCGGTGATTGCGATTGATCAGGCAGCGCGGCATCTCTCCGGCAAGGAAACCAGCCTGGAATTGGCGCTGACCGGCCATATTGTGCCGGAGCTTGAATGGGAAATCCTGAACATGACGGGGGTGCCTGATGCAGCGTGAAGCCCCGGAAGGGCCGGGATTGCTTGCAACAGCACGCGACGCGCTGCTGCAGGAAATCCTGCCGAAACTTTCCGGCACAGATGCTTTCACCGCGCGCATGATTGCCAATGCCATGGCGATTGCGGCGCGAGAGGCTGCGCAGGATGATACCTGGGTAACAGCAACGCGCGCCACCATGCAGCGCCTGACGGGTGCGGCTGAGGCACCGGATCGTGCCCTGGCTATCGCTATTCGCGCGGGCGCCTTTGATCCAGGCAACGCGCATCACGCGGAAGTGGCAGCAATGTTGCGCAATGCTGCACGGATGCGGTGCGCCATTAGCGCGCCTCGGGTCTTGGGAAAGGTTTGAGCCATGTTGGATGATCTGCCGAAAACCGTCGCCAATCACGTGCCGCTCTCGCCGGTGTCCTTTCTGCCGCGCGCGGCGCATGTCTGGGGCAAGCGCGTCGCCATTATTCATGGTGCGCGCCGCATTACCTACGCCGCGTTTTTCGAACGCAGCCGCCGCCTGGCATCGGCCTTGCGCAATGCGGGGATTGCGCCGGGCGATGTGGTGGCAGCGCTATTACCGAATATTCCGGAAATGCTGGAAGCGCATAATGGCGTGCCCATGGCGCATGCGGTGCTGTGCCCGATCAATACGCGGCTTGATGCCGCCACGGTGCGCTTCATCCTGGACCATTCCGACGCGAAGATTTTACTGCTGGACCGTGAATTTGCAGCGCTGGTGAATATCGCGTTGGAGGGTCTGGAAAACCCGCCGCGCATCATCATCATTGATGACCCGGAAGGCCCGGGTGGTGCGATGATTGAAGCGACGCCTTATGAGGAATTTATCGCGGGCGGTGACGCAGCCTTTCCGGTGACGCCCCCGACAGATGAATGGGCGGCGATTTCGCTTTCCTATACGTCGGGCACCACGGGTGATCCCAAGGGTGTGGTCGCGCATCATCGCGGCGCTTATCTGAATGCCTGCGGCAATGCGCTGTCCTTCGGTTTGACTGCGCAAAGCGTCTATCTTTGGACGCTGCCCATGTTTCATTGCAATGGCTGGACGTATACCTGGGCGGTCACGCTGCAAGGCGGCACACATGTTTGCCTGCGTCGTGTGGAGCCTGCGCGGATTTTCGCGCTGATTGCCGAACATGGCGTGACACATCTCTGCGCCGCGCCGGTGGTGCTGACCATGCTGATTCACGCCCCGGAAGATCAGCGTCGCCGCTTCGCGCATCGGGTTGGGATTGCAACCGGAGGTGCGGCACCGCCATCACCGGTGATTGCGGCGATGGAGACACTCGGCTTCGATGTCACGCATCTTTATGGGCTGACGGAATGCTATGGCCCATCGCTGCTATGTGCCTGGCAGCCGGGCTTGCATGATCTGCCTTTGTCAGAAAAAGCCGCCTTCATGGCGCGGCAGGGTGTAGCCTTGCCGACGCTGGAAGAAGCGACCGTGATCAATACCGAAACGGGCGCGGCAGTGCCGGCTGATGGCGCAACGATTGGCGAGATTGCCATTCGCGGCAATACCGTGATGAAAGGTTATTTGCGCAATCCCAAGGCCAATGCAGCGGTTTTTGTGGATGGCTGGTTCCGCACAGGGGATCTCGGTGTGCTGCATCCGGATGGCTATATTGAGGTAAAGGACCGCGCCAAGGATATTGTGATTTCAGGCGGGGAAAACATCAGCAGCCTGGAAGTGGAAGAAACGCTCTATCGCCACCCGGATGTGATGGAAGCCGCCGTGGTGGCGCATCCGGATGAAAAATGGGGCGAGGTGCCGCACGCCTTCATTACGCTGAAGCCAGGGGTGGCAGAAAATCGTGATGGCATCGTGGCTTTCTGCCGCGCCAATCTGGCGGGCTTCAAGGTGCCGCGGCATATTACCTTCGGGCCGCTGCCGAAAACCGCGACTGGCAAAATCCAGAAATTCGAATTGCGCGCCCGCGTGCGCGGTGGCTAAGGCATGATGACCGAGTTTTCCAAACCAAGTGCACTGACCGGCCTTCGCGTCATTGACCTGACCCGCGTTGTGGCCGGCCCGCTTTGCGCCCAAATGCTGGGCGATCTGGGGGCGGAAATCGTCAAGCTGGAACGTCAGGGCAATGGCGATGATCTGCGCGCGCTTGGCCCGCCTTTCGTTGTTGGCAGTGATGACAGCACCTATTTCGTCTCGCTCAATAGGAATAAGCGCTCGCTGAGCCTGGATTTCACGCAGGCGAAAGGTGCTGCCATTCTGAAGCGCATTGTGGCGAAAGCGGATGTATTGATTGAGAATTTCCGCACCGGCACGCTCGCGCGATATGGCCTGGGCTATGAGGATTTGCGCGCCATCAATCCGCGGCTGATTTATTGTTCCGTGACTGGTTTTGGACAGGATGGGCCTTACGCGCATCGCTCCGGCTATGATTTTGTAGCGCAGGCCATGGCCGGGTTGATGGAAGTCACCGGGGAGGCTGATGGCAAACCAGGTGGCGGCCCGCAGCGTGTCGGTGTGCCGGTTGCGGATATGTTTACGGGCTTTGCGGCGACTGTTTCGATCCTTGCCGCGCTCCGCCACCGCGACCAGACGGGCGAAGGGCAATATTGCGAAGTCTCCCTCTATGAAACCATGGTGTCATTGATGCAGGCGCCGATGGCATCCTGGCTCAATGCCGGCAAGCTGATGCAGCGCACCGGCAATGATGCGGTGGTGGCGGTGCCTTATGGCGTGTTCCAGGGCTCGGACGCGAAATTCGTCATCGGCGTTTTGAATGACCGCGAGTTTGTTCGGCTGGCGGCTGCGCTGGGCCATGCGGAATGGGCCGAGGATGAACGCTTCCGTCGCGCGCGTGATCGTGCCGCCAATCGTGATCTACTGCTTGGCATGATGCATGATGTGCTGTGCCAGAAGCCAAGGGCAGAATGGTTGGCGATTTTGGAGGATGCCAAGATCACCTCTGGCCCCATCAATACGGCGGCTGATGTGGAAGCTGATCCGCATACCAAGGCGCGTGGGCTGATTGTGGAGGTACCGCATCATGCTGGTGGGCGTGTGCGCGTGCCGGCTTCACCGCTGCATCTTGCCGCGACGCCGGTGACCTATCGCTACGGTATTCCAGCGCCCGGCGAGCATACGGATGCGGTGCTGCGCGAATTTGCCGAGATGACAACAGAAGAAATCGCCGCGGCGCGTGCCGCCGGCGTCTTGTGAGGGGGCTGCGCCATGGCTGGGCTTCGTTTTGATTTGCGGGATGCGCCGGATGGCGCGGCAGCACTGCGCGCCGAAGTACGCGCATTTCTGGCCGAACATGCAGAAAACTTCACGCCGGAAATCCGCGCCCGATCCTGGATGGGGTTCGACCGTGATTTCACCCGCGCTGTCGGCGCCAAGGGGTGGATTGGCATGTGCTGGCCGCGTGAATATGGCGGCGCGGAACGCAGCTTTCTGGAACGCAATATCGTACTGGAAGAAATGCTCGCCGCCGGTGCGCCGGTGGGCGCGCATTGGATCGGGGATCGGCAATCCGGCCCGTTGATTTTGCGGCTTGGTAAGGAAGACCAAAAGCGCCATTTCCTGCCACGCATCGCGAGTGGCGAATATGCGTTTTGCATTGGCTTGTCTGAACCTGATTCGGGCAGTGATTTGGCGTCGCTCCGCACCAAGGCAGAAAAGGTGGATGGCGGCTGGAAGCTGAATGGCCGCAAGATTTGGACGACCTTCGGGCATCTTTGCGATTGGATGATTGCGCTGGTGCGCACCTCCCCGGCGCCAGAAGGGGGCGCGCGGCATATCGGGCTTTCGCAAGTGCTGGTGAATCTGCGTGCGCCTGGCGT
>Ga0172367_10008449_pt1 | contig 11504 bp, 9 predicted proteins | sample Lak10m_FD_114542 | JGI IMG/M metagenome (GOLD analysis project Ga0172367, IMG submission 114542) | Freshwater microbial communities from Kabuno Bay, South-Kivu, Congo - kab_022012_10m | ecosystem: Environmental > Aquatic > Freshwater > Lake | place: Democratic Republic of the Congo: South-Kivu...
TGGATCAGGGTTAATAGCTTGAATGACCCAATAATAATAAACAAAAATGGAGGTTAGCGGACTCGAACCGCTGACATCCTGCTTGCAAAGCAGGCGCTCTACCAACTGAGCTAAACCCCCGCCTCCCTTAACTACTATAGTAATCCTAAGCGATGAGAATTAACAATTTTCTTGAAAAAAATTTGAAAAAAATTTGTCGGTACCCTTTGATTCCCTTTTCCCCTCCACGAAAGACGGTAATACTTAGTCTTTGTCTTATAGCCCTTTAGTCCTTGTCTTATCTTAAAACCCATGGTTATCGTAGCCAGCTTTTACAAATTTTTCCCCTTTCCTGACTCCATTCACCTGAGATCCGCTTGGCTCGCCTACTGTCAGGTTCAACAGATTCGGGGTACCATCCTCATGGCTCCGGAGGGGATTAATGCCACTATTTCAGGAAGTCGTGATGCAATCAATCAGGTGCTTCAGTATATTTGCACCCATCCCGGTTTAAGTACATTCAAGTATCAGGAAAGTGTTTGGAATGTTCATCCCTTTGATCAGTTAAAGGTTAAGTTGAAACAAGAAATTGTTACCTTAGGAATGCCCACAGTTGATCCTAGTCAAGGCACTGGTGAGTTTGTTCATCCTTCAGATTGGAATGCTATTTTGACTGATCCAACTGTCACCGTGGTTGATACTCGTAAAATCCATGAAGTGGAAATGGGTACTTTTTTGGGGGCAATCAATCCACAGACGCTTTGTTTTCGTCAGTTTCCCCATTATGCTAAGCAACAGTTAATGCCGTTGCAGTCAAAGAAAGTTGCTATGTTTTGTACCGGAGGAATCCGGTGTGAAAAGGCCTCGTCCTATTTATTGAAGGAAGGTTTTAAACAGGTGTATCAATTAGACGGTGGCATTATTCATTATTTACAAACAGTCTCAAAATCAGACAGTCTTTGGCACGGGGATTGTTTCGTTTTCGACCAGCGCAATCATCTTAATCCTGAGTTGGGCATAGGTCAACTTGGGTTGGAGTAAGTAGTCTCCCAAATGCTAATCTAACCATAAAATGATAGTAACTTGCAAAATATGACCTATAAACCGAGTATAGCCGGGTTACCAATGTCAAAAAGACCAGCCATACAACCAATCATTAATGTAGCTAAAGTTGCTGCCCACAAAGCTTTCCATCCAATTTCAACTATTTCAGACTTACGTTGAGGAACTAACCCTACCAGCCCCCCCACAAATATACCAACCGAAGGAATATGGGTAAAACCGCAAAGGGCATAACTCAAGATTAATAGGGAGCGATGACTCAATACCCCTTGATTTGACAAATTAGCCAATTGTAAATAAGCAGGGATTTCAGTTTCTAATACCCTTTGCCCTAGTAACACAGCCCCAGCCCAAAGTTCAGTCCATTGGAATGAGATTCCTAGACAAAAGGTCAAGGGTAAAAAGAAAACCCCCAGTATGTTTTGAATGCTAATTACTTGGAAAAAATTACCGATGAACTGTAACCCTAAGTTAGGGCTTTGTGCTAAGGAGGCAAAGTTAAGGAAAACCAGATTGACTAAGGACACCAATCCAAGGACTGCAATCAAAATGGCGGCGATTGTAACAGCCAGTTTAACTCCTTCCATGGCTCCTTCAATGACACTGTCCATGGGGCTGATCCGTAGAGTATCCAAACTGTTTTCATCAATTTCTGGTGGTAAACTTCCCAATGTTTGAGGTAACTCTCGTTCTGGTACTAATAGTTTAGACATGACAAAACAGGCAGGAATCGCCATAAATGAAGCAGATATTAAATGTCCGGTAATCCCGGGGAAGACCGGTCTTAAAATACTTGAATAAAGTGCCAACACTGTAGATGCGATGCTTCCCATGCCAGATGCTAAAATAGTGCATAATTCACTACGGGTCATGGCAGATAAAAATGGTCTGACGACTAAGACTGATTCAATACCAACAAAAATATTCGCTGCTCCACTCAATGATTCTGCCCCGCTTAAGTACATTGAACGACAAAATAAATGGGCAAAAAAATTAATGATGGGTTGTATGACCCTCAAATGATAAAGCAACGCAATGAAAGAGGAAAAAAAGATAACGGACGGTAGTGCTCTAAATGCAAAAATATAACCTACACTAATGTGATCTGGGCTGAGGCGATCGCCCGGAACGGGTACATAAGGGGAGGTCAAGGCTCGAGCAATCCACCGACCGGCTAAAACTGGACCAGGAGTAATAGTTGGATTAGGAACCAATAGAGAGCCAAAAACAAACCGCGAACCAGCCTCTGCTGAATCTAAAACTGCATTAACACCATTATTCAATGCTGAAAATAGGGTACGAGTTGGCGGTAAAGTAAATACAAGGAGTGCTAAAACAAACTGGATACCAATGCCCCAGGCAATCACACGCCAAGGGGTTCGGCTGCGATCCTCCGAACCTAACCATGCAATTCCACAAAGCAGGACAATCCCTAATGCTGAAATTAGATTTAACCCCAAGTTCATAGTAGTCTCCGGAACATCTAACCCCATTTAGATAGTTTATTCACTGTTTCTGGTATCGTTTTATTTTCCTAAGAGTAAGCTTGAAAATACAACAAAAGGAATGGGTTAAGGCTTAATGCCTAACCCATCCTACTGTATTGCATAGACTTAGGTTGGCAACCCTAAGGAGCGGTGGGCTGAGCAGCTAATAACTGCTTCAATTTCTCTAATTCTTGTGCCCAGCGAGGGTCTGGTTGATGATTTTCAGGAGCAGGGGAAGTACTACTTCCCACAGAGTGGGGCTTCTTAGACTTCTGCTTCCGGCGATTACCACCTCCATTATTGGAAGGGGTTGCAGTGGCAATGGGAATGGCGGATTCAGCTTCTTGCACTCCCCCTTCATCTTCCCCCGATTTACCCTTGGTTCGAGGCAATGCCTTTTCAAGTTTGATGGTACTATCTTTGAGAACCAACCCATTATACTTGGCAATCAACTCATCGGCTTGCTCATCAGTCTTCACCGTTACAAAGCCAAAACCCCTACATTTACCAGTCTTGCGATCGGTAATCACTTTAGTAGAAACGGTTTCAGATTCATCAGCAAACAGGGTTTCCAGTTCTTGACGCTCCAACTCTTTAGGTAGATTGCCAATGTAAAGACGAATAGACATATTTGAGAAGACCTCCGAATAGATTCAGTACAGTATTGACTGTGTGATTAACAAAAAAAGAAGATGCTAGGTATACTCGCATCATTCCAGATAAAGCGCAGTGTTATAGTTAACCTGAGAAATTGAGGCGACAAAAAAGCTTAAATAGATTAACTTCATTATTTTCTAAAGTAATTTTGTGATGAGTGTGAACATTTACAATTTAATGGATAAGCCAAGCCTAAGTAATTTAAAATTTAGCAAATTATAACTTTTAAGTATTACATTTTAATCAATTCTCTCACGAACCATATCATTCACATCATTTAGTGTACCATAGTTGCGAGTTCTTTAAAGAATCCGAACAAAATTATTCTCCATGCTCAATCAGTCATTCATCTTGACGGAATAAACCACTTCTGACAAGGATGACCCATCGGAAATGCCCAGATTGGAGATCATCAAACTCCTAGTGTTCTTCAATCCAGATAGAACCAACCCTTTGATGAATTGCTGTTAACAGATAACCTAGCATCATCGAACTTATCGTAAAATACTGAATCCTCCTTCAATAATTTATAAAACAGCGGCTATCCTATCAACCACATGCTCTAGCACCTCTGGTTCATGTACCAAGGCAAACCGCACAAACCCCTCGCCAGATTTTCCAAACCCGGCACCTGGAGAAACGGCAACCCCTGTATTTTCAACTAGATAGGTACAAAATTCCAGTGATCTGTTTTCCCACTGTGACGGCAGCTTTGCCCAAATATACATGGTGGCCCTCGGGATAGGAACTTGCCAGCCAATTCGACTTAATGCCTGGATAAAGGCATCCCGACGACGACGAAAAACCTCTGTGGATCGACTTACTCCCCCTTGAGGACCGGTTAAGGCAGCGATCGCCCCTTGTAAAATTCCTTGGTACTGGTTAAAGTCCACCATTGCCTTAATATTGCGTAAAGCCAAAATTAATTCACGATTTCCGATGGCGTAACCCACTCGGAATCCACCCATGTTGTAGGACTTAGATAAGCTAAAAAATTCAATCGAAACAGTTTTCTGGGGATCTGCCTGGAGAATCGATGGTGCAACCTGGGTTTGATGAACAGTAGGGTCAAAGATGAGATCGACATAGGGGAAATCATGGACAAGAGCTAAGTTGTGACGTTGACAAAACTCGACTGCAGATTGAAAAAAGCTAAGGGAAGCAATGGCAGTGGTGGGATTGTGGGGATAACTGAGTACCATCATGCGGGACTGCTCCAGAACCGCCATGGGAATTTCGGTAAAAACCGGCAAATAGCCGTTTTCTTCCCGTAAAGTCATGGGATACATTTGACCGCCCGCCAGCAGAACCCCCCCCATATGGGATGGATAACCCGGATCCGTTAACAGGGCAAAATCACCAGGATCTAGTAAAGCAAGGGGTAGATGGGCTGTCCCTTCTTGGGAACCAATTAACGGTAATACTTCAGTTTCAGGATCTACGGAAATCCCAAATTTTTGGGTATACCAATTTGCGGCGGCGGTCCGGAATGGGCGAGTTCCATGGAATAGCAGGTAACCATGGGTGCTAGCATCTGGCAGTGATTGGGCGATGGCCTCCAGCACATGAGGTTCCACTGGTAAATCCGAGGAACCCAAGGATAAATCAATTACATCCAGTCCCGCAGCCTTTGCCCGCGCCTTAGCTTGATCCATATCGGCAAATACATTGGAGCGGAGGGGTGCTAAACGTTGGGCAAATTTCATGGTAGTCGCAAGTGGGGTGGAATTGGTTACACAAAAATCTACACTAAAATCCTAACGTTTCCGTTAAACCGGTTTCTAAATTAGTGTCTGAAAATTCATATAACGTTTTGTCAAAGATAGCTTTGAATACTGTCACCGCCTGACCGGATACATAAATGCGTCCGCCCCCTTCCCTAACTCGCACAATTCCACCCCGGGCAGAAGCCTGATGGGCAACCAACTCCGACGTTCCGAGCCGACCAGCCCAGAATGGAGTCAGGCAGCAATGGGCAGCACCAGTCACCGGGTCTTCATCCACACCCAGAGATGGAGCAAAAAAACGGGACACAAAATCAAATCCTGGGGTAGAAGCGATGCTTGTCACAATAACCCCTTGGGGATGGAGTGGAGCCAGTAGACTAAAATTAGGCTGTAACTGCTGAACCATAGTCTCTGAATCAAGTTCAACCAGATAGGCGAATGAACTTAATCCCACCCATCGGGGTTTAACCCCCAAAGCTGACTCCAAACCATCTGGCACTGATACCGTCTGACAGGGAATGGGGGGAAAATTAAGTTCGATCCAATCCCCATGCCGTTGAGCAGTTAACAATCCGCTACGGGTAACGAAACGGGCGGTGGCAGTTGATGCCAAATAACCTTCTGTCCATAAAACATGGGCACTTGCCAAGGTTGCATGACCACACAAGTCTACTTCGACTTTGGGAGTAAACCACCGTAAACTGAATCCATCTCCATGGGGGAGTAAAAAAGCGGTTTCCGACAAATTCATTTCCCTAGCCACATGTTGTAGCCAGGCAGATGAACGCATCTCAGGCAAAATGCACACGGCGGCAGGATTTCCAGAAAAAGGGCGATTTGTAAATGCATCGACTTGGATTAACTGCCAATTCATCATAGGGTTGGGGTGGTGGGTGAGAGGGTTTCTTTACCGACGAGCAATAATCGTGCGGTGGCGGGGGCTATTTCCCACAACCGTGGGGGGCTGAAAACCAACGGAGTGGAGAGCCTGGCTAAAATCTAAGTTAAAGTACTCATCTAAATAGGGTTCTGTACTTTTGAGGAGGGTTAAAATGAAAGGCTTCATCTGAGCATAGACGGGGGACTGGGGATTCATATCCATCATGGCAAAGTAACCACCAGGACGAAGTAAGCGGTGAACCTCCCTCAGGATGGCGATGGCTGCTTCCTCTGGTAATTCATGAAACAGAAGAAACCCAGATACCAAATCAAAAGACTGATCTGGCAACCCAGTTGCTTCGGCAGCAGCATGAAGCCAGGTGGGGGTTGCAACTGGATGGGAGTGGGATGGAACAGGGATGCGGGCTGGAGTTTGGTGCTGAGCAACGGATAAAAAGTAGGGGGATAGGTCAATACCCACCACCTCAGCCCCCGGATAATTGACCTGAAGTGCGGCAGTACTCATGCCAACACTACAACCTAAATCAAGTATCTTCAATGGTGAGGGGATATGAGATTGAAGGATTTGATGATAACTTTGGCGTAACCGGGCATCTCCGTGGGCATCAACTGCTCCCCAAACACGACTATGAACCGCATAGGCAGCTACTTCCACTTCAAAAGCTGCTTCCCAAGATAAGTTTCCATCTGCATAACCATGGAAAGAAGTGACATAATAATCGGGGTAGGATAAACCCGGAGTGGTAACCTGGCTGAGATCCAAGGACCAATCCCGTGTATTTAAGAGTGCCACATGCCCTAACCAATCCACCCCAATTTGATGGGCTCGCTGGATCATCATTTGTTTAGCTTGGGTTTTCGCCCAGTTAGCAAGGGATGGGAAAGACAGGATTCTGTTTACGATGGAACTGGTAAAACCAATGGCGGGGGGAATGGGAATAGAAGATAAAAAAATCATAATTCCAGCTTTTGTAACAAGGAGCGGGTGGATACAATATGGCGATGTAAGCCCAACTGTTGGGGTGGGATCCCCAATGCTAGTCCAACTAATTGGGGCAGGTGTAAAATCGGCAACCCCAGTTTTTGTCCGGTCACTTGTTCTACTTCCGGTTGACGAGAATCTAAGTTCAAATGACAAAGGGGACAGGGGGTAACAATACAATCAGCCCCATGGGCGATCGCTTCCTGTATATGTCCCCCTGCCAACTTAAAAGATGATTCGGTGGCATAACTGGCAATTGGCCAGCCACAACACTGGGTTCGTCCCGAATAGTAGATTGGGGTTGCTCCCACTGCTCGAAATAGATTTTCCATTGATTCTGGTTGAAATGGATCATCCAAGGGCAGATGTTTTTGTGCACGCAGTAAGTAGCAACCATAAAAAGCCGCACACCTCAAGCCAGCCAAAGACTTGGTAATTTTTTCCTGAATTGCCTCCAACCCATAATCACCGACCAGAACCCATAATAAATGAGTCACGGTGGTAGTACCGTGATAAGGGCTGCATTGTTCTTTCCGGAGTAACCCGTTAACGTGCTGGAAATAATCAGGATGATTGATTTTGGCATCCTTCAGTCGATCATCTACTTGCCCGATGACCCCTTGACAGGTACTGCAATGGGTTAAAAGCGGTAGTTTCAATTCTTCTGCCAAAGAAATAGTACGGGCATTGACAGTGTCTTCTAAAAGCTGAGAGTCTTCCTTGAATGTTCCCGAACCGCAACAAGCGGCCTGCTTTAGTTCTATCAGCTCAATGCCTAGGGCTTTGCTTAAGGATTGGGTGGATTGGTGTAATTCCCGACAAGCACCCTGGGCAACACAGCCGGGATAGTAGGCATATTTCAGAGGAGAGGTGGGCATGAATGGAGAAGAGAGAAAGGATAAATGATGGTTTAATCCTGGATTAGGACGAGTTTCTTGAATGAACGAACCATCCGAATTCGTTTGGGTAGTCCTGAATAAGTAAGAATAGGAATTGGTTGGGGGCTTACCCCTCCCATAGGGGCAACGCCAATACCACACCGTTTCAATCTTTACCTTTTTATCACCACCCTATTTTGAATTAGATTTTTATTTTAATATTAACCACAAACCCAATGGTTTGAACGAAATCTGAAAAACAAGACCGATAATACCGATAATTTAGCCTCATATCCTCCTGACGCTGATCCTTTGGGGTTGAGTCTGGACATCCTCCCATCCCTTGTTAATTACGTTTAGGTGATTACAGTGACATTCAATCTTAGAACCATAGCAACGATAAAGCGGTTATTGGGTCAACATCCCTTTGCCTGGGCATGGGTGGGATTAATTACCCTTTCCATCATCGGTTGTCAATCTGGTGTTACCACCAATCCTCAATTTTCCCCAAGTTCAGGACAAATTATTCTTGGAACGACAGCTCGAATTCGTACCCTTGATCCCGCTGATGCCTATGAAATTTTTTCTGGCACGGTTTTATATAATCTGGGCGATCGCCTCTACATAGCCGACCCTGAAACCGGAAACCTAGTTCCCCAACTAGCAATGACCATGCCTGTCATCAGTAATGACGGACTCACCTATACCATTCCTTTACGTCAAGGAGTTGTATTTCACAATGGCAGCCCCTTTGATGCCAACGCCATGGTCTTTTCCCTGCAACGGTTTATCTCCAATGAAGGTAGTCCCTCTTTTTTGCTGGGCGACGTGGTGAAGTCCATTGTTGCCACGGGTGACTATGAGTTAACCATTACCTTAAAACAACCCTTTGCAGCTTTTCCATCCCTATTGACCGTACCCGGGATGTGTGCCGTTGCCCCCAATGTATATAAAATTGGGGCTGGACAATTTAACCCTAATAGTTTTGTGGGCACTGGTCCCTATCAATTAGTTCAATCCAGTCCCGACTCCCTCAAAATGGAGCGCTTTGAACAATATTGGGGGGAGCGAGCCGCCAATCCTGGTGTTAGTATTCAGTTTTTTACCAGTGGTGCCAATTTGTTCAATGGGTTTCGCTCCGGTTCCGTTGATGTGGCGTATCAAACCCTGGATGTGGATCAGATTCTTGCATTGCAGCGGGATGGTCAATCCCGGGGTTGGCAAATGATAGAAGGACCTGGTAATGGGATTCATTATTTGAGTCTTAACTTACAACAACCACCCCTTGATAACCCCCTGGTTCGCAAAGCAATTGCAGCACTGATTGATCGACCACTGTTACAAGACCGGGTTTTTCGTGGTCAGGTGGAGCCCCTGTATAGCCTCATCCCTTCCACCGTTACCGGGAGTAGACCCGTCTTTCAATCTTCTTATGGAGATGGTAATGCCCAAAAAGCTAAAGCTTGGTTACTTGAAGCAGGATATTCTTCTGCCAACCCGCTTCGGGTTGAGTTGTGGTATCGTTCTAATTTGACAAATAATGTCATTGCTGCCCAAACCCTACAGGCTTCCATCCATCAAAAACTTGGAGATTTGATTACTTTGGAACTACAAGGTGTAGAGTCGGCAACTGCCTATCAGAATCTGGATAAGGGAGTATATCCAATGATTATGCTAGATTGGAGTCCTGATTTTCTGGATGCTGATAACTACCTGCAACCGTTTTTGGATTGCGGCCAAGGTAAGGCACCCAATCAATGCGAATCGGGGGCAAGTAAATTACAGGGTTCATTTTATTTTAGCGATCGCGCCAATCAATTAATCAGTCAATCGCGCCAAACCAATAATGAGGGTATGCGGCTAAACCTACTCAACCAACTACAAACCCTGGTGGCAGAGGACATTCCCTTTATTCCCCTTTGGCAAAATAAGGAATTTTTATTTATCCAGGATAGGATTGAGGGGGGCAAGTTAGGAAAAACCCAGAAATTAAACTTTGGTCGATTAAAGAAACAACTTTAGGAAAGAGTAATTCGTTTGATCTAACCAATCGACACCCTTACTCTCTCCCCGACTTTTTCTGAGACGCAATAAGTTCGGTCAAAAAGTTATATCTCGGTCATTTAATCTGTGCTTTTGATGCATTTCATGTCCTATAATTAAAGATCTTTCACTAGAGAAAGATATGCCTTAAAATTTTTTCAAGGGCTGGAAACATTTCTCAAGTCAAACCTAAAATAAACACTGGTCGTTTATGTACCCGATCAGTACTTTGTCTAACTTAAAACTTCAATTAACCTAACGGAGATCGTACAGGAATCACCCAGCATGATAACTCAGGACACCCCTATTGATATTGGCTTTACTCGCGAGGATTTCGCCGCATTACTCGATAAATATGACTACCATTTCAGTCCTGGTGACATTGTCGCCGGGACTGTATTCAGTTTGGAGCCTAAGGGTGCCCTGATTGACATTGGTGCTAAAACTGCCGCCTATATTCCCATCCAGGAAATGTCCATTAATCGTGTCGATAATCCTGAGGAAGTTTTACAGTCCAATGAAACCAGAGAATTTTTTATTCTCACTGAGGAAAATGATGATGGACAATTAACCCTGTCAATTCGACGGATTGAGTATATGCGAGCTTGGGAAAGGGTTCGGCAACTCCAAGCTGAAGATGCTACGGTGCGCTCCGCTGTTTTTGCAACGAATCGTGGCGGAGCCTTAGTGAGAATAGAAGGGCTCCGGGGTTTTATTCCTGGTTCTCACATTAGTACTCGCAAGCCAAAAGAAGATTTAATGGGTGAAGACCTGCCACTGAAATTTCTGGAAGTGGATGAAGATCGAAATCGTTTGGTTTTAAGTCATCGACGGGCGTTAGTCGAACGGAAGATGAACCGACTGGAAGTGGGTGAAGTATTATTGGGTACGGTACGGGGTATTAAGCCCTATGGAGCATTCATTGATATTGGCGGTGTGAGTGGTCTTTTACATATTTCAGAAATCTCCCATGACCATATCGATACCCCCAGCAGCGTTTTCAATGTCAATGATGAACTGAAAGTCATGATTATTGATTTGGATGCTGAACGGGGACGCATCTCCCTGTCTACAAAACAACTGGAACCGGAACCTGGTGCGATGGTTAAAAACCCAGGACTGGTCTATGATAAGGCAGATGAAATGGCAGCTAAATATCGAGAACAGATGCGTGTTAAGTTAGAAGGTATTCCACCTTTGTCTATTTCATTGGAACCTGTGGTTCTGGAAGAAGATCTCCCCCCAGCCGTTGAAGACGTTGAGTAAATCAAATCTAATCAAGCGCAATCCGCTTACATTTCTCCCTAGGGTGTAGCCCACTTTCCCTAGGGTTGAATCCCAAAGCACTTGAAGTCCATCTCCAGTGTTGAGCGGAACTTCATAAGGCTATTCGTAAATTCTATAGAATGGCCTAGTTTCTAAGATTACATTACTTTTCATAAAAAAAGGATGGGAGTGCGGAAACTCAGTGCTTTGAGACCTGAGAGGAAGAACGACGCAAGGGAATTTATTCCCCTTGTTCTTTATGATAAAATGAGAGAGCGAGTAGAAACAACCATCTGCGTGTTGAAGTATCCTAGTGAAGGAGTAATCCCTGTGACTTAGTACGCCTATTGAGAGGCAACACAAAAAGCACTAACAATGGCAGGATGCAGAGCGTACCACAACTTTCGGCTTAGTGATGGACTTTGAAAGCACAAAATAAAAGTAAAAAGTAAACACAATGGCAGCACCGCAAGGTAGTTGTTTTGAGTGATAGAGGTGCTTTGACTACGCCTTTGAAGCTCAA